>Ga0265296_1001853_pt1 | contig 22696 bp, 19 predicted proteins | sample MunlanPumphouse1_FD_189073 | JGI IMG/M metagenome (GOLD analysis project Ga0265296, IMG submission 189073) | Groundwater microbial communities from a municipal landfill in Southern Ontario, Canada - Pumphouse #1 | ecosystem: Environmental > Aquatic > Deep subsurface > Groundwater | place... | reverse complement strand
CGGAAACAACCCAGCGGCTGATCCGATCGCTTGTGGGGATCCCGGGCTGATCCCAAACATTTGAGAAGGCCCGGTCATGCACCTGCTTTTTAGGAAGCGACTGCATATATGTAAAAGCAAAAATCAAACTGAAGTGACACGAACATGAATTTTGGATCTCTTGGTGGAATGGGCGGGGCTGTTGCAGGTTTTCTTCAGACTCCCGAAGGACAGGACGCGGTAAAAAAATTCCTTGCATCCCCGGATGGCATTAAGATGCTGCAGAATTTTATGGGCACACATGAAGGAAAGCAGACCCTGATGAGCATACTCCCGACGGTTCTATCCGGGTTGAATCTGCCCGCTGGTGCATCTGACATGATCACCAACGCGCTCAAAACCCAGCAGTAATTTTTTTTCTTGGATTTTTTGTCGTGATCCTCCCGATGGGCTAAAAATGGGCTCATTAAGGGATTTTTTGCATGAGACTTTCATGAAGTCCTCAATAAAAATGATATTGACCCGGGAAACATGGTTGGATCACCAATCCTGCCAAAAGGGTGTGTAAAATGAGATGGTGAGATGTCTGAATCTCGACAATCCAACGCACGGAAAAATCCTGTGAAATTCACTATCTGTCTCAGGTCTTCACTATTTTTTAGCCACAGTTAAAGAAAGCAGTACGATCTAAATAGTCGGCGGGAGCCGAATATGGTCAATAGGCGGCAAAGGGCCCGCCGAATAACGAATGAGATCCGAGCAGAAGATTGTTCCGAAATTGCAGTTGAAGCAATAAACCGGCACCTCACGATTTCCATCATCGGAACGCTAAAACAAACAACGATCATCCAGTCCCTCGTCAGGATGTCAGCGGACAACCTATCAGTACATTCCACCAATCAAGTCGTAGAAAACGTCCCGTGTGAGACATCGGTCAGATACCATTTGTCCAAGATGGACCTGGACTCACATCTCGGATTAGAATCAAAGATCCTCACCTATTCAAACGATCAGATCCTGGTTCCCGGAATGTTGTGCTTCGGTACCTCTTGACGATAACCTCATTTTACCTCAAGAATATCTGGATATCTCTTCAATGGATGTTCTTCTATAAGTTTCAACGAGGGCCGAGGACGATCGACGATGATTTCTTCCGGTATGATTTCTTCCGGCTCCTCGTTTGGGAAGGACTCCGAAAAAAACTCAAATTTATCTCGGTTGTTTCTGTTCTTAGATGTCCCGGTTGATCCGAGGTTGGTAAGTGTTGTTGAATATCCGAGGTTCATGGAGGAAAATTTTGAGAAGTACTGTGTCTTACATCCGTTGATAATGAAAAAAGTACTCAATTCTCTTTTGTATTAGATATAATTCGAATCATTTAATTAGTAAAGTTACAGAACTTTACAATATAATAATATTGCATCCGAGATGAAGAAAAAATGATTCCGAGATTAACGCTTGCACTCATTGCTGTCGCTCTGGTCGTCCTTATAACAGGCATACCGGTAACGGCAGACAATAGCTGGTCTGGAACAGAAGGACCCACCCCCCCTGGGGGTTTTGTTTCTATCGAGTCACGCCTTGATCCAGCCCACATGCCCTCCGGCTGGGATATCCCCTGCCAGGGTGAATGCATCCCGATCATCATGGTCTTTTCCCCGGGCGACAAGATCGAGTTCCATGGTGAAAACACCGCGACCGACATGACCTACTTGTTCATCTCAGGACCCGGACTCCCGGAAAATGGCGCCCAGATAAACAAGCCGGATCCGGCGCACTCTCCTGTTGAACCCGGCAACCCCGCCACGTTCGCCAGGACAAGTATCGGGAGTGACCATACCTGGTCCTGGACGTGGGACACTACCGGAACGGTACTGAAAGACGGTACTTACGAAATCCTTGCATCATCCCTCCCGAACGGTTTTGACAGGAGTGAGGCAGCCAGGGGCTATTTTAAACTCACCTTTAAAAATCCATCCACAGAAGCAGCAACTACCAAATCAACCACCGTTGCAACCACAACCGCAACAGCCACCCCCACTATAACCAAGACTGTTATGCCGGGCGTAGTTACGATCGTGACAGCCAGCAACCAGAACTACTTCCTCGGAGACGAGATCAACTTCACCGGTACCAACACGGCGGCCTTGAAGACTTACCTGTTTATTACCGGGCCCGGCCTGGCCATAAATGGCTCACAGATCCATGTCCCCAATCCCAAAAACGCACCGGTTATCAATGATAACCCCATCACGTTCAAGCAGATGGATGTGCAGGGCAACCATACCTGGTCCTGGAGATGGGGAACCGCAAATACAAATCTTGATGCCGGGACGTACACGGTCTATGCAGCAGCCGGGCCCAATGACAAGGATAACCTTGAAAAAATACCCCACGGCACGGTCTCTATTGTCATCAAGAAGCCGCTCGTGTCAGCAACTGCATCCCCGGCGGTTCCCATTAAGACCCAGAGTCCGGCTGAATCGCCCGGTTATGGTGCCCTGATCACCCTTATCGGTCTCGGTGCAGTTGCATTCATTGCCATACGAAGGCACTGACCCGGTGTCTTTTGTCCGTAAGTCCGGGAGGGGGGCAGGGGAACATGCACACTTCCATGCTGAATAATCGGATCATCATTTTTTTCACGTAACTCTGTCTTCCAAAACCCCAAAATATATTTTCTGATCAATCATAAAAAAACCGGCCCTTTTTCGCACTCAAAAAACACACACATTTACGTCATAAAAATGAGCATCATGCTTATATGGTCCCGACACCTATATTTATTATGATAATTTTCAATACTTTTTTCACTTTTTACGGAGGTTCCTGAGTGACTGACACATACGATGCATCTCATATCACCGTACTCGAAGGGCTCACGCCGGTCCGCGAGCGACCGGCGATGTACATAGGCAGTACCGACACCCGCGGCCTGCACCATCTCGTCTACGAGGTGGTAGACAATTCCATTGACGAAGCACTTGCAGGATTCTGCAGCCGCATCAATGTGGTCATCAACCGGGACGGTTCCCTCATGGTCGAGGATAACGGCCGGGGTATCCCGGTCGACCGGATGGAGAAGACCGGCAAGAGCGCCCTTGAAGTGGTCCTTACCGTCCTGCATGCCGGCGGGAAGTTCGACAAGGAGACCTACCAGGTATCGGGGGGTCTCCACGGTGTCGGTGTCTCGGTGGTCAACGCTCTCTCCAACTGGCTCTCCGCCAACGTCTACCGTGACGGCAATATCTATGAGATGCGGTTCAGTCAGGGCAAGATGACCTCGTCGCTCTCGACACGGGAGGAGTCACTAGCAGAACTGATCGCACGGTACCAGAAGTGGTACGGTGCACCAGCCCAGTTCACGCCGACCGAGGTCCCCGTCCACACCTCAGCATCCGGCCAGATGGATCTCTCTGCCACGCCCGTGATCGATCCTGCAGCGAGCGAAGAGGAGAACCGCAGGACTTTCCTTGCACAGTTCGGTAAAAAGATGAACGGCACCCGGATCCATTTCGTCCCGGACGCCACCATCTTCGAGACCACCACCTTCGATTACGATGTCCTCGCCCACCGCATGCGGGAACTCGCATTCCTGAACGCGGGTCTCGCGATCATCATCACCGATGAACGGACGGGTGACACAGCAAGCTACTGCTATGCCGGTGGCCTCGTTGAGTTTGTCAAGTACCTCAACGAAGGTGCCGAATGCCTTCACCCGGCACCGATCGATATCACCAAAAAGGATCCCGAGAACAAACTCGAACTCGAGGTCGCGATGCAGTATACCACCGCGTATGACGAGAAGATCTACAGTTACGTCAACTCGGTCAATACCCGTGAGGGCGGGACGCATCTCGAAGGATTCCGGAGTGCGATCACCCGGACCATCAATACCGTTGCCAAAAGAAACGGCCTTATCAAGGAGAACTCCACGATCACCCTCCGCGGCGAGGATGTCCGTGAAGGGCTCACGTCGGTCGTCTCCGTCAAGATGGCAAACCCCCAGTTCGAGGGCCAGACCAAGATGCGTCTTGGCAACAGCAGCGTCAAGGGCATTGTCGATTCGCTCGTGTACGCAGCACTGAGCGAATATTTCGATGAGAACCCGAATGTGCTCAAGACCATCATCGAGAAGGCGCTATCAGCAGCCAAGGCCCGCGAGGCGGCACGGAATGCCCGCGACCTTGCAAGGCGCAAGAGCACGCTTGAGAGTTCCGGCCTTCCGGGAAAACTCGCCGACTGCTCCGAGCGGGACCCGGCCAAGTCCGAGATCTATATCGTGGAAGGAGACTCTGCAGGTGGTTCCGCCAAGGGTGGCCGGGACCGGAAGTTCCAGGCAATCCTTCCCCTGCGGGGTAAGATCCTTAACGTGGAGAAGGCCGGTGAACACCAGATCTTAAAGAACGCAGAAATCCAGACCCTTCTCTCTGCCATCGGCACCGGGGTCGGGGAGAAGTTCGATGCCGAACGGGCACGCTACCACCATATCGTGATCATGACCGATGCCGATGTGGATGGAGCCCATATCCGGACGCTTCTCCTCACGTTCTTCTACCGCTACATGCCCAAACTTATCGAGCTGGGGTATGTGTACATCGCCCAGCCGCCTCTCTTCCGGATCTGGAAAGGGAAAGAGGAACATTACGTGTACAAGGAAGAGGAGATGCAGAAAGTATCCGCTGCCATGGGAGACAAGGGCGTCTCCGTCCAGCGGTACAAGGGTCTTGGTGAGATGAACGCCCAGCAGCTCTGGGACACGACCATGGACCCCGCCCACCGTATCTTCCGGCAGGTGAACATTGAGGATGCGTATGAGACAAACGAGATCTTCAAGACCCTGATGGGAAAAGATGTGGAGATCCGGAAGAATTTCATCATCCGTCATGCCAAGGAGGTGACCAACCTTGACATCTGATAAGACACCTCCCGCAGGTACACCGGAGACTCACCGGACTGAGCCGATCAGCATCGAGCAGGAGATGAAAGTATCGTTCATCAACTACGCGATGTCGGTCATCATCAGCCGTGCCATTCCCGATGTCCGTGACGGCCTCAAGCCCGTGCACCGCCGCTCGCTCTACGGCATGTGGGATATGGGCAACACGAGTGACAAGCCCACCAAGAAGAGCGCGAGGGTGGTTGGTGACGTCATGGGTAAATACCACCCGCACGGCGACTCCTCCATCTACGATACCATTGTCAAGATGGCCCAGCCCTTCAGTTACCGCCACATGCTGGTACAGGGGCAGGGTAACTTCGGGTCTATTGACGGGGATTCTGCGGCAGCGAGCAGGTACACCGAAGTCCGGCTCTTCCCGTACGCAGAAGCGCTTCTTGAGGATCTTGAGAAAGACACCGTGAAGTTCATACCGAACTACGATGAGTCCCTGCAGGAGCCCACCGTGCTCCCGGCAAAGATCCCGAACCTGCTCGTCAACGGCACGGATGGTATCGCTGTCGGTATGGCCACGAAGATGCCCCCGCACAATCTCAAAGAGGTCTGCACGGCAGTCTCGGCCTACCTCGACAACCCGGAGGTTCCGGTCGAAGACCTTCTCCGCATCATGCCCGGCCCGGACTTCCCGACCGGTGGCATCCTGATGGGAGTCGAGGGTGTCAAGAACATCTACATGACCGGTCAGGGCCGCGTTGTGGTCCGCGGTGTTGCAGAGATCGAGGAATCCGAGGGTGGCAACCGGGGCGATCGGATCATCGTCTCCGAACTCCCGTACCAGGTGAACAAGGCGCAGTGGATCACCGGGATTGCCGAGATGGTGAAGGACAAGAGGATCGACGGTATCAGCGATATCCGCGATGAGTCCGACAAAGATGGCATACGTGTCGTCTTCGAGCTCCGCAAGGGAACAATGTCGCCGGTCATCCTCAACAACCTGTACAAGAACACGGCGCTCGAATCCAGTTTCTGGACCTCAAACCTCGCCATTGTCGATGGCCAGCCCAAGGTCCTCAACCTGCACGCCCTCCTCGGGCACTTCGTCCAGCACCGGATCGAGGTGATCCGGCGCAGGTCCGAGTTCGACCTTAAGAAGGCACAGGAGAAGGTCCACATATTGAACGGTCTGCTCATCGCCCTCTCGAAGATCGACGCGATCATCAAGGCCATCCGTGCATCCGATACCGTAGACACTGCCCGGAATGCCCTGATCGCAGGATTCGGCCTTGACGAACTGCAGGCCAATGCGATCCTCCAGATGCAGCTCCGTCGTCTCGCAGCGCTTGAACAGCAGAAGATCACGGACGAGAAGAACAGTCTCCAGGCAGAGATCATCCGTCTCGAGACGATCCTCTCAAGCGAGGCAAACATCAAGGACGTTATCCGGAACGAGACCTCCGAGATTGCGGCAAAGTTCGGCGACAAGCGTCGGACCCAGATCGCACTCGACACGAGCGAACTCTCCACCGAGGACCTCATCGAGGACAAAACGGTGCTTGTCTCTATCACCTCCGCGAATTATATCAAGCGCATGGACATCGACACCTACCGCAAGCAGCGCCGCGGCGGCCACGGTATCACCGGCATGACCACAAAAGAGGAGGATATCGTAGACTCGGTCTTCATCGCCAGCATGAAGGACTATCTCCTCTGCTTCACCAACCTTGGCCGAATCTACTGGCTGAAAGTCTACCAGATCCCCGAGAGTTCACGGATAGCGAAGGGTAAACCGATCGTCAACCTCCTCAACCTGAAAGAGGAGATTGTGACAACCGTACTCCCGATCAGGGAATTCCGGGAAGACCAGTTCCTCCTCTTTGCCACAAAGAAAGGCCAGGCAATCAAGATCCGCCTGGATGAATTCAACAATCCCCGCTCTACCGGGACCAATGCGATCAAGCTCAAGGCGAATGACCAGCTCGTTGACGTGATCCTGACGAACGGCAACAACGAACTGGTCCTGACCACCCGCTTCGGCCAGAGCCTCCGGTTCCACGAGGAGACTGTCAGGACGGTTGGCCGCAATGCACAGGGTGTCAGGGGCATGAAACTGAAAGGCGACGACACGATCGTTGCCGTCACGCTCCTGGCTAAGGACCACCTCCTCACGATCTCCGATGTCGGGTTTGGCAAGCGGAGCGAGTTCGACGAGTTCCGCGGCCATGGCCGGGGCACGATGGGTGTCCGGAACATGCTGCTCGAACGTGATGCCGTCGTCATCGAGTCGCGGGCCGTCTCCGATACGGACGAGATCATTGCCATGACCGCCGAGGGTGTGGTTATCAGGACCCCGGTCAGCGAGTTCAGGATCATCGGCCGGGGCACGAAAGGTGTCCGGGTGATGCGGCTTGACGAGAAGGACAAGATCGTCGGTATCGCCATCCTCACCGCGGAGATGGCGACCGGTCCCGAGACTGAGACCGATGTCGTGGAAAAACCGGAAGAATAATTCTTCCACAGCCTATTTTTCTCGCAAATCTGTAGTTTCCTGGTGTCGGCTCCCGCTCTCCCGTACCTTTTATCTCTCCAGCCCCCGATCTTCAGAACAGGGATTGTATGTTTCGGAAAGAGCTGCGGGTGACCACTGCCCGCGAAGGGGAGATCATCAACCTGACCGATAACGTCAGGGATGTGGTAACGGAGAGCGGGATAGAGGAAGGACTCATCCACCTCTTTGTCCAGCATTCAACGGCAGCGCTGACAACCATTGAATACGAGAAGGGCGTGCTTGCCGACCTGCAGCGTGCGCTCTCTATTCTCGCACCCGATGATATCCCGTATGCCCACAACTCGAAGTGGGGTGACGGGAACGGGCGCTCGCATGTCAAGGCAGCACTTGTCGGACCCGACCTGACCGTACCGGTGGCATCGGGCGAACTGCACCTTGGGACATGGCAGCAGATCGTGCTGCTGGAACTGGATGTGAATGTCGGGCGCACACGGACGATCGTCTGTACCGTCATGGGGACGTGAACCGGATGAGCACGGCCCTCAAAGAGAAGATCCGCAGGCAATGCACGGAACTGGATATTCCCCTTGTGGGTTTTGCCCCGGCGGACCGGTGGGACGAGCACCAGTTCGAGCCGTGGATCCCGGACGCGTTCCGGCCCCGCGCCATCTGGCCGGAGACCAGCACCGTGATCGTGATCGGCCTTCCCGTCACCCTGCCGATTGTCGAGACTGCCCCCTCCATCTGGTATCACGAGCTCTACAAGACTGTCAACAGCCTGCTGGACCAGGACGGGTACCGGATTGCGACCCGTCTCACAGAGCAGGGCCATCCTTCGGTCTGGGTGCCCCGTGACGGGTACGGGTCCATCGGAGTCCTGAAAGAGCGGCCGGTGGCCTTCTTCTCCCACCGCCACGCTGCCTACCTTGCCGGCCTCGGCACGTTCGGGATCAACAACACGCTCCTCACGCCGGAGTTCGGGCCCCGCGTCCGGTTTGCCTCGATCTTTACCGCAGCCGATATTCCCCCGGATCCGGTGATGGAGAGTGACCTGTGCACCCGCTGCATGCGCTGTGTGGATGCCTGTCCGGTGAGCGCTCTTGACGGGGAGATGTATCCTGCCGGTCTCACCGACAAAAGAGCCTGTGCCACCCGGTCTGAAGAACTGAACAAACGGTACATCTCGCCCTGCGGGATCTGCATCAAAGTCTGCCCGGTCGGCAATGACCGGATCCGGTTCAACCGGAACAACCCGGAGATCTACCAGGAGACCGCAGAGAATCCGTCGCGGTACCAGCGGGCATGGGACCATGTCCGGGCATACGGGGGCAGGTAACATTGGGATATAATGAAGGATTTTAATACAAATACCCCATAATCCCGGATATGAAACCCGCATTCCTGGGAATTATGGTACTTGCGATCCTTGCGGTCATCTGTGCCGGCTGTACCAGCCCGAATCCTGCCACGCCTTCTGCAACAACCCTGGCAACACCTGTACCGGCTGCCTCCACAACCGCCGTGGCACCAACCCTGCCCGCAAACCTTGCCGGCAACTGGCAGCTGATCACAATGGCCATCCAGGACGGGACCGCGATCACGCACCCGACCACCGCGATCACCCTGTATTTCGGGAGCGACGGGACCGTATCCGGTAACGGGGGCTGCAACAACTACAATGGCCCGTATGTCCTGACCGGTACAACTACGCCGAAAGGACAGGCTATCACCATCGGATCCCTCTCATCGACGAAGATGTACTGCCAGACCACCTCCGCGCAGGAATCCCAGTACCTCTCCCTGCTCGCAGATACGATGGCCTATAACGTGGACGGAAGCCAGCTGAGCCTCACCGGCAAAGAGCAGAACGTGTTGATCTACCAGCGCCCATCCACCATCCCGACCATGACCGAGGGAATTCTCCCGGCCTGAATCATCCTTTTTTCATTCCTGTGAATCGCCTTTCACGGACGATCCCCGCATACCCGTTGCACGTGCAAACCGGGATGATCGGATTTTTCCAATCCCCGATGATGATAGTCCCGTATCCGGGCCTGATGCACAAAATCGGGATATTTCCACATAAGAAATCTTATATAGATATTAGGTATTTTATACATTTACCGGAGGGGGTCTTTGGATGGATAGGCATTTCAGAGGAAAAGACCAGCATGAGCAGGGAACCCGGCCCAACTCCACTCCGGATACCCGGAGCAATGAAACCTCATCCATCATCTCTGTTCTGTATGTGGACGATGAGCCCGCTCTCCTTGAACCAATAAAAATATCCCTGGAACGACTGGGGAATTTTTCCGTGGATACCTCTTCGAATGTGCAGGACGCCCTCGGGATGCTCCGGAAGCGATCCTATGATGTCATTGTATCCGACTACCAGATGCCGGAGATTGATGGCATTGCATTCCTGACGCAGTTACGGGAGAACGGCGACCAGATCCCGTTCATCATCTTTACCGGTAAAGGGCGTGAAGATGCCGTGATCGAGGCCTACGATGCCGGTGCCGACTTTTACCTTGCCAAGGGGGGAAACCCCAAAGCAATGTACCTCGATCTCAGGAAGAAGATCGAACAGGTATATACCCGGAGGAAGGCCGAAAAGGCGTTAAAAGAGAGTGAAGAGCGGTACCGGAAGGTCATGGAGCAGAGCCATGATGCGATCTTCATCATCCGGGGATCCAGATTTGTCTTTGTCAATGACCGGGTCTCGGAGATCGCCGGCTTTTCGAAGCATGAACTCTATGACATGGAGATCTGGGATCTCCTCCACCCGGATGACCGCGAGCGGATCGCCGGGATCGCCAGGAACCGGGCCCAGGGAGGTGCTGCTCCCCACACCTACGTGGCACGCGCCATCAACCATGATGGTGACGTGCGGTATCTCGAATTTGCCGCAACATCCCTGACCTTTAATGGGGAAGATGCAACCCTCTGTTCCGTGCGGGATATCACGGACCGGAAGAGATCCGACGAGGCCCTGCAGACGGCATATGCCGAACTTGAACGGAAAGTTGCAGAGAGAACCCGTGAACTGAGTCTGCTGACCGGCAACCTCCAGAATGAGATTGCAGAGAGAAAGCGGGTCATGGACGCACTTACGGCAAGCGAGGAGAAATACCGGTCTCTCGTGGAGCAGATCCGGGACATCGTGTTTCATATCAACCCGGCCGGGATCATCACGTACGTGAGCCCGCATGTCCTCGTGAATCTGGGATTCAGCACGGAGCAGCCCCCGAAGATCGATATATTCGACCGGGTCTCCCCCCCCAGTAAGGAGAGGATCGAGAAGATCCTCTCTCCCGCCCAGGCACCCCATGAGCAGGTCTCGGGATTTGAGCTCGAATTTCCGGTGTATTCCAAAGACAAGACAACCATATTCGAGATCAATGCCACACCGAGTTATGCAAAGGACGGGTCATACTCCGGGTATTACGGGATCGCCCGGGACATCACCGAACGCAAGAACCTCCAGAATACCGTGGCGGCCTCTCTCAAGGAGAAAGAGATCCTGTTAAAAGAGATCCATCACCGGGTCAAGAACAACATGCAGGTGATCTCAAGCCTCCTCAGCCTCCAGGTCAAGCAGATGAAGGATGTGACCAGCCGGGAGGCCCTCCGGGAGAGCCAGAACCGGGTCATGTCCATCGCCCTTGTCCACGAGAAGCTGTACCAGTCCAAGAGTTTTGCCGAGATCGATTACTATGATTACCTGACCAAGATCGCCGAGAACCTGCTCCAGTCCTACGGTATACCCAAGGGGAAGATCCGTATTGAGATCCGTGCAGAAAAGATCGTTCTTCCGATCAGCAAGGCCATACCCGTCAGCCTGATCATCAACGAGCTGATCTCAAATTCCATAAAATATGCGTTCCCGAATGATCGCCGAGGAACTGTTCTCGTGGAGCTGCGCAAAGCCGGGGACCGGTATACTCTTGTGGTCAGGGATGATGGGATCGGAATTCCTGAAGGGATCGACCTTGACCATCTTGAGACGCTGGGGCTCCAGCTGGTGAACTCGCTGGTCGGGCAGATCCTGGGGACCATCATCCTGAACCGTACAAAAGGAACCGAATTCAAAATCGATTTTACCATTGAACCTGTAGAGAGGGATCGTTATGAGTAACGTGAGTATTCTGATTGTTGAAGATGAGGCAGTCACCAGCATGGATATCAAAAAAAGCCTCATGGATATGGGGTATTCCGTGTGTGCTATTGCCACCACGGGAGAACTGGCCGTACACAAAGCGGGAGAGTTGCACCCGGATCTCATCCTGATGGATATCATGCTCGCCGGCAAGATGAATGGCATTGAAGCAGCAGCAGAGATCAAGAGACAGTACCGCATTCCCGTGGTGTATCTCACGGCATACAGTGACGACAGTTACCTGGCAAAGGCAAAGATCACCGAGCCGTTCGGGTATATCCTCAAGCCGTTCCGCGAACTGGAACTGAAGACCACCATCGAGATGGCATTATACAAATTTGCCATGGAACATGCGCTCCGCATCAGCGAAGAGACGACCCGCGTGCTGCTCAACGCCACGGAGGATTTTTTGTTCCTGATCGATACCCGGGGGAGGTTCCTTGCCGTGAACCAGGCACTGGCCCGGAGGGCGGGAAAAGAGATCCGCGAATTTGTCGGATCGGATATATCCGACCTGGTGTCGCAGGGATTTATCTCGCCCCGCATGGCCGTCTGGAACCTGAATCCCACCCAGAAGAATCCGATCCATTTCCAGGAAGAGTTCCAGAACAACTGGTTTGATGCATCCGTATATCCCGTCACCTGCCCTGAAGGCGATGTCGTGCTGTATGCCGTCTCGGTCAGGAACATCACGGATGCAAAAAAGACCGAGGAGCAGTCCCGGCAGAACGAGGAGTTCTTCCGCTCGCTCATCGAGGACACGTCTGACGTGATTGCGGTGATAAACAAGGACGGGACCATCCGGCACGAGAGCCCGTCCATTACCCGGACCCTCGGGTTCGGGCCGGAGCATCATGTCAAAAAACCGTTCTCCGATATCGTGTGTGAGGCAGATGTTCCGGAGTTCCGGAAAATTCTTGCCGCGATCCTTGAGAGTCCCGGGATCGTCAGGCCGATACGGCTGCGGATGAAGACGGTAACGGGCTCCTCCCCCATCATGGAGGGGATCATCAGCAACCTGCAGGGGAATCCGGTGATCGACGGGATCATCCTCAATGGATGGATTCTGGGCGACGCGTGCTGAAAATTGTAAGAAATCCTGACATCACGACACCCTATTATCCGGCACCCTCTCAACGATACTGAGTGGGGAAAAATTTTCGCCGGGGCACTCTTTTTTATCAGGCAGGTTTTGGGATCGCCTTTACAGACATTGCAAAGAAGTATCCCACGATAGCGAATGTGATGACCGGCGAGACCCAGAAGGGAATGTGGACACCGAACCCGTCGAGAATCATAATGACGCCGAGGCAGAAGATGGAGTACATGGCCCCGTTCTTGAGGTAGAGGTACTTCTTGATATTCTCGACGTTTCGGATTGTCAGTTCCCGGACAATGAACGCCCCGAGGCCGTTCCCGATCAGGATCAGGGGCACCGCCATCGTGAACGCAAAGGCCCCGACTACGCCGTCGATGGAGAAGGTGGCATCGATCACTTCAAGGTAGAAGATCTTGGAGAGATCGGACATGTCACCGCTCTTCATCTGCTCTTCAGCCAGTTCGGCATTCTGCCGGAAGCCGTGGACGATGAAGAAGGCGGTTGACCCTATCACCGCCCCGAATGCCACCATCGTGTTATACCCGAGGGCAAACCAGACGAGGGTGGCAAGGATGATCGAGACCACGGCAAAGAACCAGACACCTTTTGCTGCAAAGAACCGCTCGCCCCGAAGGCCGAAGTTCTTGTCCTCCAGGAACAGCCAGTGGAAGAAGAGGAAGAGGAGGAATGTGCCCCCGCCCATCAGGAGCATGGGCGCTGACTGTTCGATGGCCGCGATCACCACCGGGTCGCTCGAGAGCGTTGCCATGAATGAGCCGACCGGTCCGAGCGACGGGGCGGAGAGCCAGACGATCAGCCACGGGAGGAGCCCGCGGACTGCAAAGACGGCGAAGATAAGACCCCAGAACAGAAACCACCGTTTCGCCCGTTCGCTCATGGTCGAGAGCACTTCGGCGTTGATGATCGCATTGTCGATGCTCGTGATGGTCTCAAAGAGACAGAGTCCGGCAATGATCAGCACGATGGATATGAGGTCCATGAATCAGGATCATATGGTATTTGTCCGGTTATTAACATTATTCAGGTTCCCGTTCTTTTGCAGGGGGCACGCCAATGGAATACCCTTGCCGGAACGCCGCATCCCGCACCTATTTCTGGTACCCGGGCCGAGATCTGTAGTACCAGTACCGATACGGTAATCGTGATGACCGAAAGGACCGCTGATGAACAATGCGCTGATGGCAGAGATCCCGATCCGGAGATCGGCCGGATAGCGCTGCGGATACAGTCCGCCCGGACCAAGGGCGATCTGGGCACGATCCTTGCCCATGAGATCCAGACCTATTCCATCTTCGATCTCCAGATCATCGGCGGGAGGCTGAATGCCGAGATCGAACAACTCCCCTCGCCGTACCGGGAAGCGGTTGCCCCCCATTTCCGCGAACAGCTCTTCGGGAAGCATCACCGGCTGCTTGCCATGCATCACAGCGGGGCGTTCGACCGGCTCACCAACCCCATTCCCGAACGGGAGCGGTTCGACGCGTTCTGTACCATGATTCCTGCGGGTACTCTCCGGTGGGACGATACCGGCGAGCGCAACCCGTACTTCCGGAACCCGAAGAACCGTCTCTTCTATTACCTGATCGCCGCGTTCACCATGTTCGTTCTCGAAGAGCCGGGCCACCCGGTGGGCATGCCGTTTCCCGGGGGATTCAAAGTGGAGCAGCGGGGAACCGAGTACTACTGCCTGATCCGGGACAAGGAGAAAGAGGTATTCTACTCGATCTGCAACTTCTGCCCTGCATTGCAGAACGAGGAGAACGCACCCCGCAGATAATCTCCCCGTAACCTAGGATGAGAATGATGTACCACCTCACGGTAATGATGGCGGACGCGAAAGTATCGGACTCTCGAAACAATCGTAACGGAATTTAGAAAAAACAGGGTGCGCGAAAGGGATCAGTCCAGCGGGATGGTCTCCAGTTGTGAGACGAGTTCCCAGATCCGGGTCCGTGCGTGGATGGGCATATTGGGATCATTGGATATTTCATCGACCTTTGAGATCGCCTCCGCAGCGCGCAGCCCCATGGCTTTCGAATTATTCAGGAGCAGCGATCGGGTCTCATCGGCAACGCGCCGGATATTGCGGGGTATTGAACTGTCTTCCTGGATGTGCTGCAACATCAGGATACAGTTTTCCATCGTCTTTTCAGGGGTTGGCATGGTTTTACCTGTTTGTGTACCTGTAGTTAATATGCGGGACCGGCATATATAGGTTAAATATCGATCAGACGGTGACATGATGGCATCCAGAAAAGAAGACGAGATTATGGCGGAATACCTCCTCAAGGGAGGAAAGATGTTGGAGAAGAGCTGCAAGACCTGCGGGTGCCCGCTCTTCGATGTGAAGGGAAAGACGCTCTGCGTGGTCTGCGCGGAGAACGAGGTGCCGGCGAAGGCTGCAAAGGCTCCCGCCGCTGCGGCAGCAGCTGCACCCCATGTCCACGAACATGGCGCGGGTTGTGGCTGCGGCGGGGATCATGACGAAGATTCCTGCACCTGCGAGGATGATGATGAGGGCGGGATGCTGGCCGACGAGGTCGCACTGACCGTCCATGCGCTCTGCGAGCGGATCCACAACGAGAGGGACCCGAACCATGTCCTCACCCTGATGCAGGCGGTAAAGGCCGGCACCGAGGCACTTGAGATCCTGTGCCGGTTGTAAGGATCGTTCCCGATCATCTCTTTTTTTACGGTTTTTGAGACTTCTTTGCGATTGATCCGCACCTGAATTGGCAACGCAAGCCTTTCAGGAGCGGTGGAAGTGTTGCGACAGGGATGGTCGTTCATCCCGTATCTTCTCTTTTATATCCCATGACCCCGCAAACGGTATCTGTTCATGACCGTGGATCTGAATGTGACGGGTTTGCAATCGAAGATTGATCGTACCCTGATCTTTTATCTGGCCCTGATCGGGTTCTTCGCCATCTTCTCCACCACCCTCTCCAAAAATCCCGTCCTCCCCCTCTATGCCCAGGCACTCGGTGCCGGGGACAGTCTCCTGGGGCTCATCGCCGCAGTCTCTCCTCTCGCCGGTATCCTGTTCTCGTTTCCCGTGGGCGTGATGTCGGATCGCTTCGGGAGGCGGCGCCTGCTGGTCATCTCCGGCATCGTCTTCCTGACTGCACCCCTGCTCTACCTCTTCATCACCGATCCGCTCGCCCTCATACCCATCCGGTTCTTCCACGGTACGGCGACCGCCATTCTCGGGCCGGTCGTCTCTGCCATCATTGCCGAACGCTTCCCGGCAACAAAGGGTGAGATGCTGGGCAGTTACTCGTCTGCAACCCTTGTCGGCCGCACCCTTGCCCCGCTCGCCGGTGGCATCATCATCTCGGTGTTCATGTTCCTGCCGGGCCTCTTCCCGTACCGGATGGTGTATGTTGTTGCGGCGCTTGCTGCAGTTCCCGTGCTGTACCTGATCCACAGGTACCGCGAGGAGATGCCCGGGTCGATGAACGTTCCCGGATTTTCCGTATTTAAGGAGAGCCTTGTTGCCTTCATCGCCAACCGCCACCTGCGGGCAACGGCTCTCGCCGATATGGCGACCTATTTTGCCTTCGGGGCGTTTGAGACCTTCCTGCCGGTGTACCTGGTCTCGCTGCACTTCGAAGCCTGGCAGATCGGGATCATCTTTGCCATCCAGGTGCTGATCATTGCTGCAACAAAACCGTTCTTTGGCAGGATCGCGGACCGTGCCGACAAGCGTTACCAGATCATTGCAGGGCTTCTCATTACGGGAACTTCGGTTGCGGTTGTCCCCTTTGTTACGAACTTCGGGATGATTCTCGTGGTGAGTGCCACGTTCGGGCTTGGGATGTCGCTCTCCACGGTCGCGACCAGCGCCTATGTGGCCGATGTGGCAAAGCGGGAGCAGATCGGGGCGTCAATGGGAGCCCTCTCGTCCATCATGGATATCGGCCATTCTGCCGGGCCGCTCGTCACCGGTATCCTCATCACCATTGCCGGTTACACGCTGGGATTCTTTGCAGGATTTCTTCTGGCTCTTGCCGTTGCCGGGATCTTTGCGATATCAGCCCGGGGCCCGGGCGGGAAGATTACCGGTTAAGGCGGGGACCCCTCCCCGTTTCGCGTGCCAGATCCGTTGGACCCCCCCACCAGGGGGGAGGGGGGGTCCCCCGCCATGCCGGTGCCGTACGGATGTTGAAAATGAACCTTCACGTCGGAGGCTCCACGCAAAGATATGCATGGGCGGATGCGTGGAGGGGGGGGTACCCCCTGCCAGTTTCCGGACGGGTGGGGGGGTCTGCACGAATTAAAAACCAAACGAGGGGGGGGTCGACCGCTGACCCCCCTCTCCAAAAATGGGATGTACGCAATATTGCACACCGGATTTTGTATCACTTTCAGCAGGCTTCCGGCGTGAGAGGTTCGCGGGAGGGCTACCCAGAACTGATCAGGGGGGGTCGGATCCAGCCAAAGGGGGGGGAGGGGTCGACCGGCAACCCCCCCACCCCCATGCAGGGGGGGTCGACACGTTTTGAAAATAAATTGGAGGGGGGGTTAACTGTTGACCCCCCCAAGGAGATACGAATTTACTTGTATTCTCTCCGGCACAGGTCGAATATCTTCTGCGCCGTCTTCTCTCCGATTCCCCGCACCGCAACCAGCTCCTCCAGCGATGCATTCACAATGGCCTGCACCGACCCGAAGTGCGCAAGGAGCAGCCGGGCGTTCTTCATCCCGATCTCAGGGAAGGACGAGATGATGTACTCCTGTTCCTCCTTCTGCGAATGATAGGACTTGTGCGGATGGACCTTGCGCTCGCCCCGTTCGCCATCTTCGCGCCGGGCCAGGACAAAGATCATCTGGGCGGTCTCCTGCTCGTCCTTCGTATACAGGATGGAGATCGAGAGGTCGATCGTGATCGCTGCAAGCACGCCCCGGATCGCGTTCGGGTGGATGTCCCGCTGGACAAAGAGATCGCCACCCTCGATGATCAGCACCGGTTTTGTCGCGGCATCGGCCATCTCCTTGAGCTGGCCCAGAAGGTCGCGGTTGATGAGCGTGTCCACGAAGTCGCGGGCGGTCTTTCGCTCGATGAGGATCCGGTCGCCGATGGCATAATCCCCGTGGGGCAGCCGTTCGAGCCGTATCAGCGCTTCGAGGTTCGAGAGCACCTCGACCACCTTCGACGAGGTCTCGCGATCGTCGATGACGATGGTTGTGGCATGCGTCCCGAACTCCTCAATGCTTGCCTGTGCCTCCATTGCCGGTTTGGGGGGATGCGTCATTGCACCGCCGAGCGTCCGCATGCTCTTGTGCATCATCTTCTCCTTGCTGGCGCTGACGTGGCGGTACACCTCGTCTGCCGTTCCTTTCGTCACGAGCACCACGACCCGGCCGGCGCCCGAGCGGCCGGTACGGCCCCGGCGCTGGATCGACCGGATCTCGGACGGGACCGCCTCGTAGAAGATCACAAGGTCGGTGGACGGGACATCGAGGCCTTCCTCGCCAACCGATGTGGCGACCAGCACCTTGAACTCTCCCTCACGGAAGCGGGTGAGAGCCGCGATCTGCTTCTTCTGGCTGAGTCCCTTCTCGGTATCCTTCGTTGCCTGCCCCACGAACCGTTCGCTCACGATCCCGTGCTTTGCCAGGTGATCCACAAGGAGCTGCACGGTGTCCCGGTATGTGGCGAAGATGATGATCCGACTGTCGGGAGAGGCCTCCATCTGCTCCTGCACGAGCCGGAGCGCCACGTCGGGTTTCGGGTGGAGTTCGCGGGTCCACCCGGTGGACTGGTTGAAGAGCTCGCGGAACGAGGTGTCCTGCGCAAGGCGCTGGCTTGCCTTGCTCCCCCCCGCACCCGTGCCCTCGGCCACGAGTTTCGCGAGGTAACCTTTGAGCACCTCGCTGCCCTGCGACTCGGCAAGGGTCACCGCGTGCCGGAGTTTCATCAGCTCGGCATAGATCGATGCAGCAGAGTATGCGGCAGAATCACGGTTCTGTATTCGCTGCTGGATCTGCGCATTGATCCCGTTGAGCTCCCTCATACTGAGTTTCTCCCGTTTCGGGACGGTGAAGTTCATTGAAGCGAGCAGGGCAAGCCGGTCCTCGATGAGGCCGTTGATGGTCTGGATCGCGGCCTTGAGATCCGGCGGGAGGTCGATACTGATGTAATCCAGTTCCCGCTCATAGACGTACGGCCGGACATCAGCATCGTTCTCGGTGCGGGTCTCGACGTGTTCGATCCCGAGGTTGGCACAGACGTCCTGCACCTTCTCCTGCACCCCGCCCGGGGATGCCGTCATGGCAAGGAGGAGCGGCTTGTCTGCGCTCGCAAGGTAGCGCTGGGCAAGGAAGACATAGGCATAGTTGCCGACCGCACGGTGGCACTCGTCCACCACGAGCAGCGTGACATCCGCGAGCGTATAGCGTCCCGCAATGAGATCGTTCTTGATCACCTGCGGGGTGGCAAAGATCACGGATGCCCGGTTCCAGTCGGCCGTCCGCTCAGCAGGCGGGGCCTCGCCTGTGAACATCACGAACGGGGAGACCTCAGGACCTTCGGGACTCTTTGCCACCAGGTACTTCTCAAAGTAGCGGAGGTGCTGCTCCACGAGGGGTTTTGTGGGGGCGAGCATGAGCACCCGGCCTCCTTCGTTGTAGATCCGGGACGCAGCCACGATCAGCGCCACCGCGGTCTTGCCAAGACCCGTTGGCAGGATCACCATCGTGTTCCCGTCCAGCGCCCGCATCGCGATCGAGAGCTGGTACTCCCGCGATTCGATGCTCTCCGGCCGGATGAGGGGATGGCTGATGAAGGTCATTTGGTTGGTGAGAGGGTTGTGTTTTGGTAGTAATATAGGAATTTGTATTAGTGATAATATCCTTTTACGATTTTCAGAATAGATTCAATTATATGAATTTTCTGATATCAGAAACGTGTATTCGATTATTCGACAGGGATAAAAATATCCTTGTCATAACCTAACCAATTTTCAGTTACAATAACATTAGATATTATTAGGAAAATAAGTTCTATTTGTATCGATGGGGATCCTTGAGCTCTGCGAGTGGCGGGCTGAAGTCTAATGTTATTTCTAATGGATTTTGGTTAGGTGAAACCTCAAATTCTTTAATCAGCGTTTGAGGGTGAAAACCCTCGAGATTCGCTACGACCTTCCAGTTATCATAATGGGTATCACCAGAATATACCACTTGCATATTATAAGGGGGCTGATAGAATGTCCCGGCAGGTATAGTATTATAAGTATAATGTCCTTGATCACCCTCATATCCGGGCATGTAAATGGTCTGGTAAAATCTGACAAGAATCGGTGAATCTGTAGAAGGAGGAGGAAGTGTTTGAACCTTTATGACAATAACCGTTCTTGTGTTTTTTTTACCAACTACGTTTCGAGATTTTTCAACAATTCCCACATTTGGAGAGGGAGAATCCGAATCATTACGGGTGTTTTTCGCAGTTTTTTTAGTGTTCTTGCTGGCCATAATTCATATTATGCCACAACATATAATCAATTTTTCTATTAAACATACATAATTATACTTTGTATCTATTCACATTCTATTTTATTCAATCATTATAGTGAAAAATCGCGGTTCGATTGAAAAAAATCCAAAATATTTCCTTGATTAAGGTATTAAGGAAAAGATCAGCAATTGGCTGTGGTTATGCTATTTCAGATCTTTACCTAGATGCAGAGGCAGGGAGCCGGTGACCCCCAATCCCCCCCTCCCCTGCGAACTGCCGCCACAGGCAGGCAGTTCTTCGGGTTGAGGGTTCCGCATTTTCTGAACGGTTGTAAACCGGTAATCGGCCCAATGAGGCCTCGATAAAGCGACCGGGCAACTCCAAAAGGGGATACTATTCAGGCCACAGAAAACCCGGGACGAGAAAAATATTAAAATTAACCCAGTTCCGCAAACTTCGCGTTACCCTCAACAAGGGCAGCGAGCGTCTCCGGCAGTTTATCGATCGCAATCCGCACCTGCTTCATGCTATCCCGGTCGCGGAGCGTGACGGTATTGTTCTCCTTAGTGTCGTAATCAACCGTAACGGCGAACGGGGTCCCGATCTCGTCCTGCCGCCGGTAGCGGCGGCCGATCGCCCCGCTGTCATCGTACTCGGCCAGGATGCCCCGCTTGTGGAGCGTGCGAGTGATGGTGTCGGCGATGGTGTCAAGGCCGTCGCGGGTCATCAGCGGGAAGACTGCGACCTGCACGGGAGCAACCTTGGGGGAGAACCGCATCACGACACGCTTCTCGCCATCCGCGGTGTCCTCGTCATAGGCCTGTTCGAGCACCGCATAGCACATCCGGTCGATACCATACGAGGGCTCGATGACGTGCGGGACGATATCCTCGCCCCGGACATCCACAATCTCGTCCCGGACCTCGAAGAGATCGGCGGGAATATGGATCTTCTCGCCATCGATTACCACATCTGCCCCATCCTTTGTCGGGACCGATTCTGCGAGTGCCTCGAAGATCGCCTTGGCCTTGTTCCGGTACTGCTTGCCGAGCACCCCCATGTTCGGGATGATCCGCCGGCGCGGGAGTTTCTTGGGTTCCGCGTACTGGATGAAGACGGTCATCGGGGTCCCGCTCTCTTTTGCATGGGCATTGAGGTCATAGTTCGTGCGGTCGGCAAGACCTACGGTCTCGACCCAGCCGAAGCGATCCGAGAGGATCTCGGCATCCCAGCAGTCGGTGGCATAATGCGCCCGCTCGTCGGGGAGGTGCTGGCGGAAGCGGAGACGTTCCGGTTTGATCCCGATGGAAACGAGCATCTCGTGGGTCAAAGCCACGTAGTAGGCAAGGTATTCGTTCGCGATCACGCCCTTGTCCACGGCCTCCCGCATCGAGAGGGAGACTGCTTCCTCGCACTTCAGCTGCTGGCCGAAGGTGAGAAGTGGCATCCTGTAATCGGCATAGCGGTGGAACCGGGGGTGCTTGTTCTTCTCGTCCGGGTGAACGAAGATCTCGGCCTCCGCCTGCGTGAACTCGCGGAGCCGGATCATGCCCTGCCGGGGCGAGATCTCGTTCCGGTATGACTTGCCGATCTGGACGGCACCAAAGGGGAGCTTGTCGCGGTAGAACCGGAGGAGCCGGGAGAAGTCAACGAACATGCCCTGTGCGGTCTCGGGACGGAGGTAGCCGACCCGCTGGGAGTCCGGGCCAATGGAGGTCTTGAACATCAGGTTGAACCCGAAGACCTCGACAGTGCCAAGAATCTCCTCGCAGGCAAGACACTTGCAGGTGGCAAGGGCCGCGGCGAGTTCCTGGTTCTTCATGGTCGACGCGTTCTTTACTCCGCCGCCTTCTGCTACATGGTCTGCCCGTAAGAACTCCTTGCAGTGCGGGCACTGGCACATCTTGTCGGCGAAGCCGGCCACGTGGCCGGAGGCGATGAAGACCGCCTCCTGTGCAATCGTGGGGCACTCGATCTCGTAGTAACCCTCGCGGATGACATAAAAATCCCGCCAGATATTCTCGATCCGCCGCTTCATCATCGCGCCCAGCGGCCCGTAATCGATGAACCCTGCCACCGCACCGTAACACTCGGACGTAGGCCAGATGAAGCCCCGGCGCTTGGCAAGTTCCATCACGTTCTCAAAGACGTCGCTCATAGTGATCACGAATTCGTTCTCATACTGTTGATCGACTGGCGACAAAAAGGCTCTCATACATATCCCGGCAGGATGGACCCGCCGGAACCGGCACCATACGGGAAACATTCATGCCGGTTATATCCGGGTCTTCCGCAGAGTCATTGATGATGCCGGGTCAATACCCATATGTAGAAAAAATGTGGGAATACTGGCTGGAACTACTACAAATACTCAGTGCATTAAAAACAAATTAACTCCAATTTATACGTCTTTTGGTCAAATGACGCGTAAAGGAAGCATTAAATAGTTGACGAAGTATTGTATATCCTAATCCCAATACGGGGTATGCAATGACCGAAGACAAACGCAAGGCACACCTTCTGAAGCTCTTCAGTTCCATGTCGGGCAAGACCAAGATCGTCGAGCCCATGAA
>Ga0265296_1001851_pt1 | contig 22699 bp, 23 predicted proteins | sample MunlanPumphouse1_FD_189073 | JGI IMG/M metagenome (GOLD analysis project Ga0265296, IMG submission 189073) | Groundwater microbial communities from a municipal landfill in Southern Ontario, Canada - Pumphouse #1 | ecosystem: Environmental > Aquatic > Deep subsurface > Groundwater | place... | reverse complement strand
ATACTCAAAACTTGCTTATCCTCGACATCAGTGGACTTGCGAGCATACAAAAAGAATTTTTTATTTTCCATATTATTTATCATAGTAATAAAAATTCTTTTTGTATTTCGGGCAAAGCAAATGCAGTCAAAATTGCTTCTGATTTCGAACCTCCTCCTCGGCGAAAAATCAGTGCGCGCCAGCGCGCCAAAAATTCTGAATTCGTTTGGAAAAATGGGGGGAAATCAGTGGGACGCGCTTCGCGCGTCCCACCTCCTGGCTTTGAAAAAGCCGCTGAGTTCTGTTTTGGTGCCCTCAGTAGGAATCGAACCTACATCGCAAACTCCGCAAGCTCGCATTCTATCCATTAAACTATGAGGGCTAATGATTTTAGATTAACAGTTTTTGCTAAGAAACTCAAATTTATCCGCCTAAATTTTATATATAATATAATTTATGAGTTTATTTTGTTTTTGTAAAAAATTTTGGCGGATTTAGAATCCCAAAGAGTCCATTATTTTTTCGGAAACGTGTTCCTTCATTTCTTCTTCTGGAACATTATTTGAAAGCATGGCATTTTTTATTTCTTCCACGTGGTTTGGGTCTATAGGCATAGAGATTATTGGCATAAACAATCTTTCTGATTTTATGAAAAGCATTGGTTGTTCTATTTCTCTTTTTATCCAAAAAGATTTTATATTTGTGTATGGGAAAAGACGGCTTCTAATTTTTAATCCTTTTTCATTTAATTCATAAAAAACCAAGTCTGGTTTTTTAATGGCAAAAATTCCTAACAATATTCCGCCTATAATTAAAAACAAACCGAAAAAGAAATTTCCATAAATAAAAGAAGTTATTGCGCTTGCTACTACGATAACACCAAGTGCCCAGAACCAGTCGTTTCCTCGTTCTTTTTCTTCATATTCCAGTGCAGTCCATTCTAGTTTTTTATTTGAATCCATTAGTATAATTATACCCTAACACTTATTTTTTATCCACACCCAAATAAGTGTGCGGGTATACTAATCTTTAGTATTTAATGCAAAACATTCAATACGGGCAGTTTGAAACGTAGTCGAGACCTCTTTGTTACAAAATAAGGCCTAGACTAATTTAGTGTTACTTTCTACCACACCAATCAGAAGTTTTACTACAAAAATCAAACAATCTTAGACACTCGTTTTTTATAATATCAACTGATGATTTATAACAATAACTTGCATCTTCTTTTTGTAAAACAAAATCAACATAACATGAGTCTCTACTTGGCATATCATTGAGATTAATAACATCACAAATATTTATATCATTATTATATAGAGCTACTTGTACATAACAAGTAGATTTTGGTCCAGGTACGTATCCCATTGATGTCATTTTATTACAGTAAGAAATATTTTTAGTACTGATAGCTTTATTTTGGAGCCAGTTATTATAAGAATTACTTAAAGGAGTATTAAAAAATATTGTTAAAAATATAATAACAATGATAACGATTACAATACCGATTGAGATTTTTTTCATATTTATATTATATCACTTTTATTTGCGGAGGGTAGAGGACTCGAACCTCTAAGGGATTGCTCCCGATAGTTTTCAAGACTATTGCCATACCATTAGGCGAACCCTCCATTTAGGCTATTTTTTCAGTATAACCTTTCTAGTTTATTTTTCAATCTCATGTATGCTAAGATCTTACTATATGAAAAGATTTCTGGGTATAGATTATGGGACGAAAAGAATAGGTGTGGCTATTTCAGATGAAAAAGGTGTTTTAGCTTTTCCAAAAGAAATTGTATTAAATGATTCAGATAGTTTTAAAAAACTGGGCGAGATTATAAAAACAAAGGATATTTCAGGAATTGTTGTGGGGGAGTCAGTAGATTTTTCTGGGAAATTAAATGCTTTGTCGGCTAGAATTGAGATTTTTATTTTGGAATTGAAAGAAAAATTTCAACTGCCAATTCACAAACAAAAAGAATTTTTAACTTCAGTAGAAGCCCGCCGACATCAAGATTTTGGCGGGCAAGCCCGTAAGGCAGAAAGTGGCAATCAACACAGTAGATTAAAACAAATTAAAAGCGGTCGCATAGATGCTTCCGCTGCGGCGTTGATATTACAAAGATATTTGGATAAGATAAATAAATGATCATTACACTCGAAGATTTTAAGAAGGTTGATATTGTAGTAGGTAAAATTTTATCAGCCGAAAAAATTCCAGACACTGATAAATTATTAAAATTATCCGTTGACTTAGCCGAAGAGACACCAAGACAGGTAGTTTCTGGTATTGCTTTATATTTTCCTGATTGTAGCGTTTTGGTTGGTAAAAAATGTATGTTTGTAGCTAATTTAGAAACTAGAGTAATTCGTGGAATCGAAAGCCACGGAATGATTTTAGCAGTTTCCACAGAAGACAGTCGTTTTTCCTTACTTAAACCGAATGATGAAATTCCCGCTGGCGCCCGAGCTAGATAATATTGTATAATACTAGAATGTTTAGAAATTCGTTCAGTCGATTTTTTCCAACACCCAAATTTTTGACGGTACCGTCTTTTGGTTTGGATATTTCAGATGAATCTATAAAATTTATAGGACTTTCTAAGAAAAAAAATAATATTCAAGTTATTCGTTTTGGAGAAAGAAAAATTCCAGCGGGTATTATTGAGTCGGGTAAAATTAAAAATTCGCAAAAGTTGGAGGAAATTCTGATCTCTCTTGAAAAAGAAGAAGGATTAAAATCTGTTCGAGTTTCTTTGCCGGAAGAACAAGTATATCTTTTTAATCTTAAATTAGAAAAAGCGGGTTTGGAAAATATCAGGGAAGGAATAGAACTTTCTCTCGAAGAATATATACCGATACCGGCTCAGGATGCCATATTTGATTATGAATTACTAAGTGAAGATGAACGAAATTTGAAATTACAGGTAGCTGCTATCCCTAAAAATGTGATTGAAGAATATTTATCCGTTTTTAAAAATTCTATGATTTCTGCGGAATCGTTTGAACTTGAAGCGCAGGCTATTTCTCGAGCGGTCATTAGAAAAGGCGACTTGGAGACTTACATGATAGTAGATTTTGGTAAAAAACGTACTGGTATTTTTATTATTTCCAGTGGAGTAGTGATATTTACTTCCACTTTAGATATGGGAGGGATGATGTTGTCCAACATGATTGCAAAAAATTTCAAAATAAGTTTTGAAGAAGCGGAAAAAAAGAAAAGAGAATGTGGATTAAAGCGCAACGCCACTAATACAGAAATTTTTTCAGTACTTTTGAATGGTGTTTCTATTTTACGCGATGAGATATCAAAACATTTTATATATTGGCATACTCACAAAGACGAAGAAGGCAAGGATAGACCGCCAATTAAAAAAGTAATTCTTTGCGGAGGAGATTCAAACTTGATAGGACTTTCCGAATATTTTTCTGTCAGCATGAAAGTTAATGTAGAGATGGCAAATGTGTGGGTTAATATAACAGAAACAGATAAATACCTTCCAGACATAAACTTTAATCAATCATTAGCATTCGCCTCTGCTTTAGGGCTTGCTTTAGGAGATTTTGAACATGATTAATTTAATTCCAAACGAAGAAAAAAAGAAAATGTCTAAAGATTTTTATCTTAGACTTGTGACCGTATTTTTTGTAATGTTGAGTGTGTCTTTATTAATTGCTTCTGTTGCTATCTTGCCAGCTTACCTCCTTTCTTTTACAGAAAAAACTTTAATTGACGCGAAATTGGAACTACAAAATAGCGAACCTATCCCTTTACTCGACCAAGATACCTTAGCAGTTATAAAAGATTTGAAAAATAAATTGAATTTAATTGAAAATATCCAACAAAATAAAACCACTTTTTCTCAAAAAGTAATAAATGAAATTCTTTTAAAAAAAATGCCCAATATAAAAATTACGGAGATTTATTATGAAAATAATCCACAAACAGGAGAAAAAATAAATATTAATGGTCGGGCATCGAGTCGTGAAGTTTTACTTTCATTTCGTCGGGCGCTTGAAGACAATTTGTCTTTTTCGAAAGTTGATTTACCAATTTCAAATTTTGTAAAAGGGTCCAATATTAAATTTTATTTGAGCTTAATTCCTTCTTAATACCTGTCCCGTATTAAATTTTTGAGTAAATAAAAAAATGATAAAATTAATTAGAATTACAAAAGAGATAAAAATTATTACTAACAGTTTAAAATTTTAGTACTGGGATGAAATTTATTCTTCAAAAAAAATCGTTAATCTTTTCAGTAATACTCTTTTTGTTTACCGTTTTTGTTTTTATATTTTTGTATAAGAATATAAATAATATTAGAGAAATATCTTTACGAGCACAAGAAAAATGGCAAACGGAGACTATCCGCAGAGAAAATGCAAGATCTTTGGTTAATTCAGTCGAGATAATAAAATCAGAAAGAAATTTACTGGACACCCATTTTGTGCGAAGTTCTGATGTTGTACCTCTTTTAGATACCATTGAAAAATTAGCCGAAGAAGTAAAAGTTAAAGCGGAGGTTGTTTCTGTAGATATAGCCGAAGATAATTCTTCATTGATAGTTGAAATGAAGGCACAAGGTAATTTTGGGACTATTTATAAACTGATATTACTTTTAGAAAATTCTCCATATAACCTAGAGTTTGTCTCAGTGAGTCTTCAAAATCAGAACGAAGAAAACATATCTGCCAATAAAACCAATAAGGCTCAATTATGGACGGCCACTTTTCGGATGAAGGTTTTAAGTTTTGTTAATTAATGAATATAAAGATGGGAATAAATTTTTTAAAAAAGAAAAAGAAATTTAGAAAAGGAGGTATGGGAATCAAACCGGACTTTTATTGGAAATATATTTTATATATAACATTTACATTAATTGTTATTTTCTGTGCTTTTGGTTTGTATCTTTTTTTAGAAATAAATGATAAATCGACTGTGCCGGTCGTTGATATTTCAGAGCAAAATGTAATAAAGAAAGAAAGATTTGAAAAAGTATTAGAATATTTTAAAGAACGCGAAAAAAAATCAGCCGAAATTTTAAATTCTCCATCACCTATTATTGACCCATCGTTGTAAAGATTTGTGCCCTTGCTCGGTTGTGAACCTTTGTAGGTTAGACCCCATAAGCGTTATTTAAACAATTTCAGTATATCACATTCAGCCCTCTCGGTCGGGGGTCTGTATTTTGTGAATGCTACGGATGAGACACTAAAAGGGCGTTTTGAGCACTGTCTCATTTATAAAATTATCTTTCATTTTGCCTGTCTCGATACTCTAAAAACTTCTCGGTACCGCAATCATCTTCCATATGGCTCAAGATTAATTGAACTGATTTATAGGATCCGGTTGGGAGAGAATCAATGTATTTGCATTTTTTATATGCTGATTTCCATAAATTCGCTGCTAGATTATTCAAGTTCGTAAACAATCCAAAAAGAATTTGATCAGCCTTCTCCGGATAGAATTTATGAAAATCAGACTTTTCGCCAGGAAATCGAATGTGAAATGTTAAGGGTCCGAGTTCGTGTCCAATCATTCGTATTGATGCCTGGCGAATGTTGCCATTTTCATGCTGGAGTAATTGGAATAGCCAGGGAAATAAAAAATCTGGTTGGTTTTCCTTGTCGTGTAAAAAATACATAACAGACACAGCCACCACAAAATTTTCTCGTCGAAAATCTTCAGTAATTTTTGCATATTCCTTGGGAGCATTTTTAATAATTGAGGCAATGTTTTTGTATTGATCTTTGTGAGAACTGTATAGCAATTTCCGCACTTCCCGTGCCGCTAAACGACTCTGATTACTGTCCGCCGTCAAAATAGTATTAAAAAGTTCACGAAATGTTTTCATACATTATGATTTTATCACTTTTCTAGAAAATTGGGACTCTGATATAATAGGACTATTATCAATAATTCTTAAAATTTTTATGAGTACAAACCCAAATATATTTCCGTTAGATGGCAAAGAGTATATTGAAGAAATCAGTGCGAATGGAGTATTTGAAAAAAATATTACCCAATGGATTGAAGATTGCAAAAGCGGAAGTTTGTCTAGAGAAGACATATTAAATGTTACACAAAAGGTCGCTAAGTACCGCAATACACCTACTCTTGTAGAAGAAATAATGCAACGATTTAATTAGCATAACTGTTTAAATTATTAATGAGAATAAGTCTTTAGGGGATTAGCCATTCTCTGTCTGGTTTCGCAATCAAACGAGCATCACAATAAGCCATACTTAAAGTCAGACAAGTTGTCACTCGATAGAAATCCTCATAGTTTTCAACGGCTAATGCCAAGTCTGCGTGTTTTGGATCTTTCAAACACAAAGGAAGTAGTAACTGTATTTTGTCGGAATAATAACAGGGAATTGCCATTCTATAACTACGACGCACTCGTTCTTTTGTATTATCAATACTTCCCTTAATAGTAGTTTGCAAAGCATAATCGTTCTGAGATTTATATGGCTCTGGAAATCTATCTCTTATATCCTTAATTATGTGCTGAAGATTTATTGAAACTTTTTTTCTTGAGTCAAAAAACAGGCAAGCTGGATCATCAAAAAAACGAGCAATATCGGGTAACTCTGAAAAAACAGTAAGTTTGCGATCCCCTTGTCTTAACCAGCCCTTAAAAACCCATGGTGCTAAATCTTTTTTACGATTAGCCTCAAATGTGGCATAAATTGGTTCTTGGTTATCTGTTACAAGACCCGTATTAAAACATGAGAAACGGCCATCTTCAGAAATTGCAATTTTATTTTCTTGGGCTAATCGCTTGTAAGTATATTTTATATAATTTACTAAAATAGGTCTTTCGTATTCTATTGGAGTAGAATGATATTCCCAATCTTCGGTCTCTGCAATATCAGCCAAGTCTTTATAAGCGGAATCAAAATGAATCGGAAACCACGCAAAACCAGCCTTATCTTTGCTTGCTATAAAATTTTCTGGATAATTTATTTTGGGTACGATATGTACAAAATCTAAGAATTCCGTCGGCATAATTTCCATTGATTGTGAGAAAAAATCCAACTCAACTTGTGCCTTCTCGTTCGCCTCTTTTTGGGATTCTGCTTCAATTGAGAGCATATGAAAAAGCTCGCCAGGTTTATCTTTATGAGTGATTTCAAAATTAAAGGATTGTATCATAGATGTTATTTATTATAAGTGCTGAATAGGATTATAATTATATAATAAAAAAAGAAAGATTACAAAAAATTTTGGTTTTGCATTCGATCCTTTATTTTTTCCGCATATTCATACACACGTTTATACGACATACCAAATGCCGTACCTTGTGGAATAATACAAAAGGATGTTTTTTCTATTTTTACAAAATACATTTGGTCTGTAATTTTTTCGGGTACTTCCCCAATTACTTCAACCCAATCAGAAAAGTAATTCATAGAGTAGAAAATAACCACTTTTGGGGAATACTTTTTCACTAAATCTTTCAAACCTTGAGTCCTATGTTTTTTGTATGTACGGAGATACGATTCCCGTGTTTCAAATCCAGCTATATAACCAAAAAGCCATGAGGAGGTATCAGGCGATGGAAGTGGCATTAGCTCAATTGTTGCTACCTCATTCTTTTTTCCGTCTGCAAGAATAGAACGCTGAAAATCTAAAATTTCTTCTTTACATGGTTCTCTTCCTTCACAAAGAAAAATTGACAGTGCAATAATAAATTTCCATGTTGGTTGTATTTTTGCATTAGGCAAGAAAGGAGACAAATTAGTTAAATCACGAATATCAATATCAATAGGACGACTCGCATCAAACATTCCATTTACTATTGGCAATGAAAACTGTCTTTCCAGCATTTTTCTATCAGACACAGCATCAATGCTATGAAAACCTTCCTCCATACCAACAATCCATATTGGAGATTCTAAGTTTCCGTATCCCCAAAAGTTTTTTATTCTATTTTGAATAAGGTTAGGTGTAATCATAGATTACTTGATTTTAACATATTTTTATTAGTTTAGAATTTTTATGAATTCATTATTGTTTTATGTAATTCACCAAAAGATATTGACTCAATACCTAATTATTTAAGTTTAGTAAATGACACACTATTTTTACAAAAAATCAAATAGTTGCTTCTCCGACAATCCTGACAAACTCCTCGGCCCTAATAACCCACTCTTCAGGTGGAACACTAGGTCTTACCTCATTGAAATTAGTAGGTATAGTAAAGCCAATAGACTCTAAAGCATTCTTGTATTTTTGAGAAAAATCCTTGTCATCAATCCAGTGAAAATTAAAACTCAATCTACCGTCAGTGCCCAAGGTATAGAGTGATTTGTCGCAAAATTTTTGGAATATGGGACTAAAGGAAGCATACATTCCCGTACCAAACCGAACTTCATCTGCAGACTGTTTTGAGAAATCATAAATTCTCTTGAAAGCAATGAATTCTTCTTCGGAATATTTATCTTTCGCGTCTTCCAAAAGAGTCACCTCCGTCCAAGTTTTTCGAGGGCTATTTGATTTTGAAACTGCAATATCTTTTTTTACTTCCGTGCCAAATATTTTTGGAATGATAATTTCATATTCCGCATGCTTATAGTATTCAAACAAAACTGCATAGATATCAAACTGACTATTTTGATTCACAAAAAGAATCAGGTCTTTTAGTCGATCATCTAGATTATCCATCAGGATAACGAAATTGAATATTCCATCATTTAAATTAGTACGAGTTTTTTCAAGAAGAACGGAAACTTCTTCATCTCCTATTTGAAAGAACTCTTTTATTTTTTCTGTTGCTTTTAATTTGAAGATTTTCTGTGTATGTTCATCTAGAATAGAAAGAAATTCGTTAAAATCATTCGAATGTTTCCAAAGGGCAGCCCCGTAATCTAGAGATTGAGCAACCACAGTACGTTTATCGGCATTTTTGTATAGTTTAGTTTCTACTATGTATAACTCTCCATACTTATCAATTCCAATCGCATCGATAGGGCCACTATTCGTTGGAAATTCACGAGCCAGAATTAATAAATGTATATCTTCTTTTATTTCATAAAGAGGAATACTTTCAGGATTATCATAAATATACTTTTGAAGATAATCCTCTTTATCAAAAGAAGATTTTTCTACTTTCACCGCATTCTTACCATTAGAAGAAATTATTATAGACATATATTTTTTATTGAGGCATTCCAGCATTTTTACAATCCATTTTCTGAATATCTTTCCAATTTTGGTAACTTGGCTCATTCTGTGCTTGTAAATACGCAGCTGAAACTAAACCTGCCTGAACACAAATTTGAATTTTATCACCCTGACGTTTTGCTATGTTGTACTGAGCAACTGCATCACTTGCTACTTGATCACGGATATTGTCCATTGTTGAAGAAGTTTGTTTTTCAATATTACTTCCAGCTAATGACAAAAACCAAAATATTATTACCACCGCTAGAACCCAGAACCACCATTTTTTATAAAATGGGACGTGCTCCTTCTTTTCTTGCTGTTCCATACTAATTATTCTTTTGCAATTTTATTTATAAAACCAGTGACAGGACGCAAAAAGCCCACCACGGGTAGAGACCGAAGTCTCTCGTATAAGTTTCCCTATACGGCGAGTTACGCGACCCCATGATGGGTTCTTTATGCGTAACTCGACTTTATGACCATATCCTTAGAGATTCCAAGGGGTTAGGTCGCATATTTAATTTGTAAAGAAATTATACCTCTTTTTTGGAGGTCGTGCCATCTTAGCTTAAGCTGTAGAGTTTAGGTAGTTACTTATCAACACTTGTAATTAGAGACACTTTTATATGAAATGTGGATAACTATTTTTAAGATTGTGAAAGTTTTTCTATTTCATTTACACGTAGATAAAAAAATCAGTTTGAATTATATTTGTTTTTTCCTACCAGATACTTTTTCATTTACACTATTTACAATCTGTCTTATATAGTAAAAAATCCTCTAAAACTTATTGCATTAACTTTTTTTATATACTACAATGTATTTAGTACATTGAATTAAATATTTTATGTGTATAGAAATATACAACTGAGCGTTTATCATGCTCTATGAGTCATAGGAGGTTGCCGGACAGAAATTTTAATTTCTGATCAAGGGGTCTTTGACGAAGATAACAATACAAGCAAAATTGGTTGCTGTTGTTGCATTCGTCAAGTATCTCTATTAACTTTTCTAGTACAAAAAAACACCGACCAATTTAGGTCGGTGTTTTTTTTGTTGTACTGATTATTAATTAATAAAATAAAAATACTATGAATAAAACTTTAATTAAAACCTCGATTAAATCGGATTTTCTCCCCGTTGTTACCAAGGTGTATCGTCAAGCAGAATTTTTGCAATTCGTCATATGGTGTAGTACTCCAATACAGTTTCGTGAACTGAAAACACAGAAAGAACTCGCTGACTCAATCGGAATTTGCGAAGACACGATTGGCAACTGGAAGAAACGTCCCGAATTCTATTCTCTGGTCTTTAAAGAAATGAAAGAATGGATAAAGGAACATTTACCTGACGTAATTGGTGGGCTATATCTCAAAGCTTGTTCTGAAGAAGTGAGTTCTAAGGATGTCGAACTGTTCCTTCGATTAGCAGGATCAAACATTATTATTAACGATAAGAAAAAATAAAATTTATGAAAAAAATTTCATGGACAACTCAAAAGCGTAAAGTTAAAGATTTAATTCAATATAAGAAAAATCCTAGAGTACTTAATCCTATTCAACTTGATGGGCTGAAACGAAGTCTTCAAAAATTTAATGTTGCGGAACTTCCCTGTATAAATACAGATGGGGTTTTAGTTGCAGGGAATCAACGCGTACTAGCACTATCATTACTTGGCAGAGATGAAGAATTAATAGAGGTAAGAATTCCTAATCGAAAATTATCTGAAAAGGAATTTAAGGATTATCTTCTCACTTCGAATCGCAGTGGTGCGTCCTGGGACTTTGATAAGCTCGCCACTGACTTTGATATCGATGAACTTCTGACAGCAGGTTTTGATTCGCTTGATCTTGGAAATATCTTTGACAACAACTTAGAAGTTGTAGATGACGACATAGATATTGAAAAGGAATTGAAAGAAGCAAAAACTACAGATATTAAATCTGGAGATATGTTTTCGTTCGGTAAACACTTCTTAATTTGTGCAGATAGCACGGACCCCAATATAGTAAAAAAATTAGTTGGAAAAGACAGAATAGACTTGATAAATATAGATTTTCCGTATAATTTGGGGGTCGATTATTCTGCCGGATTGGGAGGTAAACAAAACTACGGAGGTACTATGAATGATAAAAAAACTGATCCTGAGTATAGAGAGTTTCTCAGAAGTATTCTCTCTAATGCTTTATCTGTTACTAAGGAAGATTGTCATGTCTTCGCATGGCTCGATGAAAAATATATCGGCATGATGCAGGAGATATATAAGACGCTTGGCATTAGCTTCAAGCGACTTTGTCTCTGGGCAAAAGGAAGCCACAATCCCACTCCGCAAATTGCTTTTAATCGGGCGGTAGAACTCTGCATGTATGGGATAAAAGGTAAACCTTTTCTTTCTGACAAGATTAAAAATCTGACAGAATTCCAGAATAAAGAAATTGGTACAGGTAATCGATTGATAGATGACATCCTAGATATTTTCCAGATATGGCTAGTGAAACGTTTGCCTGGAAATGAGTACGAACATTCCACTATGAAGCCACCAACCTTATACGAGAAAAGTTTAAGGAGGTGTAGTAAACCCGGAGATGCCGTATTAGATCTCACTGCGGGATCAGGAAGTTTAATGGTCTCATGTGAAGCGCTCAAACGACGAGCATATCTTGCAGAAATAGAGCCAGTATTCTGTCAGTTAATTATTAATAGATTTAAAAAAATCTCAAATGAACAAATTACAAAACTCAATTAAATATGGAGATGCATTTCGTCTTGGTAATCATTTATTACTTTGTGCAGATTCTCGCAATAAAGATATGATTGCTAAACTTGTCGGTAAATACAAAATTAAAGCCGTAATAGCTGACGTGCCCTATGGGGTCGAAGTAACTGAAAGTAAACGAGGTTTTCAGACTCTCTCAAAAAACAAAGTGGTAGAAAATGACCACCTTCAGTCAGACGAAGAATATACTAAGTTCACTCGCGATTGGATTGAAGCAATCAAACCACACCTTGAGCGTAAGAATAGTTTTTACATCTTCAATTCAGACAAAATGATATTCGCACTTCGAGAAGGAATGTTACAAGCTGGTCTAAAATTTGCCCAGTTATTGATATGGGTTAAAACTCACGCCGTGATTGGGCGTATGGATTACGCTCCCCAGCATGAGCTAATTGCGTATGGATGGAGTGGTACTCATGAATTCCTAAAATCGAAGGATAAAAGCGTTCTGGTGTGTCCCAAGCCAAATAAAAGCCCAATGCATCCTACAACAAAGCCTCTTGATTTAATTCGCAGACTTATCCTGAACAGCACTCGTGTTGGCGATGTAGTTTTTGACGGTTTCCTCGGATCAGGTACTTGTTTATTGGCTTGTGAGCAAACTAAACGGATCTGTATTGGGGTCGAAATTGATCCGGAATATTGTGCAACGACAATTTCTAGATTTGAAAAATTAACAGGATTAACTGCTGAAAAATTATGAGTAGAAAAGACACAATTAAACTTAGACAGAATAAACTCAAAGAAGCTTTCTTGGAGCAGTTAAAACGTACGCCAACAATTGAGACCTCATGTCAGAAAGTTGTTGTCTCCCGGGCGACTGTGTATAGGTGGATCAAAGTAAGTAAGCAGTTTGAAAAAAAAGTTGACGAGGCTCTAGCCGAGGGCAGAACCTTTATGTCCGACATAGCTGAAAATCAGCTATTCTCACTGATTGGTGAAAAAGATATTTCAGCGATACGACTTTACCTTTCAACTCATAATGCTAGGTATAACAACAAAATTGAATTATCAGGTTCAGTCGTCACCAAAGACACACCACTGACGACTGAACAAAAGAAGCTAATTAGGGAAGCGTTAAAACTTTCCTCAAAAATTTATGAAACACAAGAAAATAACGGAAATAGAAAAACAACTAAGGATGATAGAGAAAATTCTTAAAGACAGAAAAGCTAGACAGAAGATTGTGCAAAAAAGCTTTGATTGGTTTTTCTCTGTTTACTTCCACAACTATATTAAACATCCGACTGCTCCATTTCATAGGGAAATATTTCAGATTATTGAAGATCCTGAAATTGAATTGGCGGTTATCGTAGCTTTTCGTGGATCTGCTAAATCAACGATTGTGACAACTGCCTCAGTTTTGTGGTCTATCCTTGGTTCTCCACAAAATAAGTTCGTGATTATTTTAAGTCAGACAGAACAGAAAGCTAGACAACATCTACAAAACATAAAAATGGAACTTGAGAATAATGAGGTGCTTCGTAGGGACCTTGGACCATTTGACGAAGAAAAAAATCAATGGGGTGCGACTGCTCTCATAATTAAAAAGTTCAACGCCAAGATTATGATCAGTTCTTCGGAACAAAGTATTCGCGGTATGCGTTTTATGGAACATCGCCCGGACTTAATTATTCTTGACGACATAGAGGATATAGATTCGGTAAGAACACAGGAAGGCAGAGATAAAACGAACGATTGGCTGACCGGTGAAGTTCTACCAGCCAGAGGTAAAAACTCCAAGATCATTGTTGTTGGAAATCTGCTACATGAAGACTCCCTTTTGAAAAGACTGCAAGAGAAAATTGAAAAGGGAGAGGTTAACGGAGTGTATAAAGAATATCCAATCATAGACAAAAATGGTAATTCTTTATGGCCCGGCAGATATCCGACGCCAACCTCTGTTGAGGAAGAAAGAATTAAAACGATGGACGATATCGCCTGGGCGCGGGAATATTTACTGAAAATCATACCTAAAACCAATGTTGTTATTAGAAAAGAATGGATTCAATATTACGATGAGCTTCCAGGACCTGATTCAAAATATCGTTATACTGGCACTGGCGTTGATTTAGCAATCAGTGAAAAAACCAGTGCTGATTATACAGCTATGGTTTCAGGTCGTATCTATGGTTACGACAAAAATATGAAAATATATATTCTTCCCAATCCGATCAATGAACGAATGGATTTTCCTACTACAATACAAAGAGCCAAGATGCTATTTCAGGCACTCAAAACCCATTTTTATGTTGAAGATGTGGGGTATCAGCGTTCTGCGGCCCAGCAATTGAGAGCGGAAGGAGTTTCTGCTGAAGAAGTGCCAACTCATGGACAAGACAAAGAATCGCGACTACGACTAACAACAGCTCTAATACAAACAGGTAGAATTCTTTTTCCTCGAGATTCCTGTGGACAATTGATCACACAACTCCTTGGATTTGGCACAGAAAAACACGATGACCTTGTTGATGCTTTCAGTATTCTGATACTTAAAGCAATTGAATCTGGTAAAAGAGGTGCTCAGCCGATTCTTTTCAGGATAGATAGGTTATAGAATTACTCTTTGTCTATTTCTCTCTGTATTTCCTTGAATGGAGGTATATCTAAATATGGATCAATATACTTTAGCGACATACTTGCAAAGTCTTCTGTATTCTTGGATAAGCTGGGGACAGTGCTCTACAACTTCTTGCCCATCAATAACCCTATAAATAAGGCCGTTTAAAACATCCATTTCGTAAATCTGGTTTAGTTTTTCCGGGTTTTCTAGAAACCATTTGCATGCCCGCTCAAAATTTCTTCGCTGTTCTGAATTTAGAGTGTCCCAAACACGGTCAAGATAATCATGAGAGACCCACGACTGAAATTGCTCCGCCTGGTCTGGGTCGGCGATGGCATCAGTTCTCATTTGGATGATCAAGGGAAATGGCTCGTCAAGGCTCCAGCTTTTCCCAAACTCGTTATACCAGTCATGATGTACCTGCCTATGTTTATTTCCAAGTTCCTGCCAAGGATGATCTTTATATTTATGCAGATCAAAGTAGCTACGCCCAAATGCCATTAAATCCATTGTTGCATGTACCCATCCAGAAGCCATAGTGTGTTTGATTTTACTTTTTGCTATTAACTTGAGCAGATCCCTCTTCAAGAATACTTTTTAATATCCAAAAGGAACCACCGCCTTCTCTAATAAGGTCATCTATAAGGGTGTAGATTTCTTCTTTTGTATCCGGATTACTGTAAAGAATTTTAAAAGCCTCAATCCACTCACTTTCAACGCGAAACGGGAATTGCTTATCAGGGTTTCTAACTTGACCCTCTAAGAAATGAAGTCTCGCTACAGACACCATATCCCTAGGTGCGATTTTTGACAGTTCCACTACTGATTTAGTCAAGCCATAATCCCAATCAATTGCTCCTTTGGATTTTTCAAAGGTTTTTCTTAAGTGTTCAGCCAACCATTTTGAGTCAAAAATACTTTTTTCAGTACTAATCCAGAAACCAAATGCTGTGAATGTTTTTGGGTCATCATGATTAGCAAGTAACCAATCCCAGAATTCTTTTATTCTTTTTTTACCGACTGGTTCATTCTTTAAGAATTCGTTTACTGCCACATTATCGCCTGATATGAAGGAGCGACCGATAAAGCTTACAAAATGGGTTTGCAGTTCGGAATCTTTCTTTTCCCAGAATGCCTTAAATAATGGGTGGTCAAAGTCAAATTCTTCATAGTACACAAACGCTAAGGCAAGATGAATCGCTATTCCATCATCTGGGTCTCTAAAATATTTACGACCAGCATCGTCAATATCTATAGAAAGTGCATACTTGTACAACTCTTGAAAATGGGGATCAACAAATATTTCCTTGTATAGATTATTAGCTAGATATCCTTCCCAGGCTGCTAAATATAGGTATTTTTTTTCAGGGTCTTTAGGAAATATTTTAGGCAATAGACTCTGCATCCATTTTATATCCCTAAAATAAAATTGTGGAAGGTAGTGTCCGAACATAAACATCAAAGCACGAGTATTTTCTTTTTCTAATACATTTTCATATAGTTTTTTTACGTCATCTTTGATTATTACTTTGTTCTTATTATCTGGCTGTCTACCATCTGGAAAAATAAACAACTCCAATACCTGGAACGCCCTACCGCGAACTGAATTTATAGCCATAGTGAATGGATCACTTACGAGTTGCTGGTTATTGGGACCACCAGAAGTCATACTTGCTGTTTCCGGTTTCTCGTTTTCGGGAGTTGGATCTGGATACTTAAGGAGATATTTTATAATTTCAAAAAGATTATATCTATATTTACTGAAATCAATTGCTGTCTTATCATTTTCTTCTCTTAATAAAATTTGCAGGACATCAGTCATTGCAGAATGAACAGATCTCCATCCTGCCAACCAACCGTTGAATGAGTCCCTATCCTCTTTCTCGTCATAAAGAGGTTTTTCTTCGCCGGACGCTTTAATAGTAAAACATAGTTTAATAAAACCATCCCAGTTTGTTTTAGTCGCAAGGTCCCGATTATTTTTTATTACCCCTTCCACTCCCCGGAAAAAAGAATATAAATAGTGTTCTTCTAAGACATCCTTTTCAAAAAATAACGTTGCTTTATTTATATAGTCCTGTAAGCGTTTTGGTATATTAGCTTGAATCTGATTTCCAACACCTTCCGCGTTGTGAGGTTTATGAAAATCATCACTTGTTTCGTACTTATTTTTTAGCTTGATTGGCGACCACTCATCTTTAAGTTTTTCAACTATTTCGTCTATCGAGAATTTACCAAATTCTTCTTGTGTTATTGGCGCTTGTGGTTGTACAGCAGAGGCAAAAGTTGGACCAATAATGCTGGGTTCTGGTTTATGATTAGGATTTAGTTTAAAACCAGCCCCTGTTATTTGCTTTTTTTCTTCATCAGTTAGGCTATTGATAATCATTGAAAGAATGTCAGAACCGTAATTCATATGCCAATTCTGATCGGGATCTTTTATGGCTCGTTTTTTAAAATACTCAATAACTTTTTTAACATATTCGCGTTTATCAGTTTCCAATAAGATCTGGAAGCCTCTTTCAAGAGCACCTTCATATTCTATGCCAGAAATAATATCTGTATAATTTTTTACGCTTTCGTCAAATAGTTTGAAAAATGCTTCTTTGAGTTCTTTTTTAAAAGCTTCAGGACATAAACTTAAAACATACAAACGAAGACGCCACATTGCTCTACTTTTTGGAAGAGATTCTACATATTTATTATAGAGTTTTTTTACATTATCACTTTCATCACAGCGTGACCCGATTAATTTATCTACTAAAATTTTAATAACTGCCGCTAATTCTCGAACATCATCTCTGGAAGACAATCGGTTTTTTTGACTCAGTTTTATAGAAAAGAAGTCTACATCAAATAAATAATAGGCTTCTTGTACAGGAAACGCATCTTCTTTTTCAGATTTACCACCCAATAATACAATTTGGGTCATCGTCCTGACAGCTAAATCAAGGGCTTCTTCTGTGTATTTATCAGGAATATTGGCTAAATATTCAAATACTTTTGTGTATGATAAATCGTTGAAAAAAAACGGGTTATCTGTACTAAATCCAAAACTTGTTTTTTCTAAATCATCTTTACTGCGAACATCAAGCACTGTTTCAGCTAACAACAACAGGCTTTTATAATCTTTCGATTCAGATAAAACCTTGAACATTCTTTCGTATTCAAAACCCCAATGGCTAAATTTACTCATTGAACGTACCCATTTCTGTTCGTGAATCTTTGGTATAATTTGAGCAAGTTGCGATACCGGCAATTCATCACACATTCGCAAGAATTGATCAATAAGCTCTGGATTAAATTTATCTCGTGTAGTAGCTGTGTCCTTATTAAGGATTATTTGTGTTACTTTTTCCGGAACCCTTTTTGCCATCTCTACCAAATAATTAATTTCTGGGGTTCTATATCCATAGCTAGATGAATTTTTTGGTTTTTCTTTAATAACATCTAAAAAACCATTGCCCCATAGCCAATCTAGCCATCGTTCATCTGCCTTGAAAAAAAAGTATTGACGAGCGTCGGGATTGAAAGATAGTAAAATATCTAAAAAATTCTCATCCCCAGTAGAAGGATATCTACTTAATACTGAGTCTACTTTTTCATGAACTGTGAGTTGGCGGGGAATTGATTGGGTCCAGGCGTTCTCAAGAATTTCAATTAACTGATTAAAAATTGAATCCGTGATGTACTGATTAGAATTTGGGACCGTCAAACCCAATTTCGTTATTTTCTTTCTAACGTCAGTTCTTTTAGGCCCGTCTTGAAAATGATGGGCGATATTAGTGAAAATAAAATGTAAATCATTTAAAATTTCTGCAAGTTCTGAAGCTCTTTTTTCCTCCTGGTAAACCTTAATTATGTTTTTAATGTGCTCACGACGAGTTTGGACATTACTATTTTTTCCTAAAAATACAGAGAAGAAAAGAATAAACTTATTTCGTGGTTTTTTGAGAAATCCTGTACCGTACATTATCTCTCGCAGAGAATGAGCGGCTTGGGCCATCCAATCAGGGTTTGCTTGTTTGTTAGAATTTTTAGTAATGTAAAGTGCCCCACGAAATAAATTCGATGGGGTAGCGTTGGGACAAAACTGCTGTATTCTATTCAAAATATCAAGATGAGAACAAAGCCATTTTTGTCGCTCGGTTAAAATTAATGGTTCATCTTGCGATATTTCTATTTTATCATTGAAATTCATTAATTATTTAATGGCACCACAACCTACTTTTTACTTTTTACTTTTTACTTTTTTTATTAAATCCTGACCTAAAGGACCCGATATCAACACTATAGTTTCTTTTATGAATTGTTCCCAGGTATAGATGCCTTTGTACCACATTAATACAGCATCGGTTCTACGACTTAACAATTTAAGAAAACTTTGCCACGAAAAGCCTGCTGGTTTGAGAATATCTTTCCACTGATCCCATAGATATTTAGGCAATTTATTTCCATACCATACATTCAGTGTATCCCAATTAATACCGGAAGAAGAATCGGTCATTTTTTCGACATGTAAAATCCACGCTTTTACTTCTGCTGGTTCTTTTGGGGTAAATAAGTCCATACCCCAAGTATATAGGGTACCGTCTTTTTGTCAATTCTTGTAGTAAATCTTTGATTATTGGTTTATTTTTCACTGAACACTCTCACAACCTCATCAAAATTTTTAAGCCTATCTTTTTTCCATTCTTCCTGTTTTATATATAAAGCTTTATATACTATCCTCGTTTGTCTCTTATTTACGTCTTCGCACCATAGTTGAAGTCTCTCGAACTTCAATTTATCGTTTTCTTCTTCTCGTCCCTTTGTTTCAATAATGTAAACAGTTTTTTCGTCTGTTTTAACAAAGAAATCTGGATAATAAGTAGCAATAAATCCTTCTGCATTTTTATATTCAATTCTAAGCGCACTCGCTTCTTTGTTTTGAAAGTTTTTTGCGAAAGAAATAACATCATCACAATTTTCAAGAAAATCCGAAAATACCAACTCAAAATCACTATCCCCAACGATTTTATTGAAAACAGATTTTTTAGGTATTAAATATGATTTATCATTAACAACGAAAGGTCTTGCCTCACTGATTTTTATATAATTCTTTATTTCTGTATCTCCTTTATCCTCAACGGTAAGGTCGTTAATAGCTTTTTTGAAAGAATCTTTGATAAGCCGTATATATTCAACTTCTGACAAGTTTCTCAAAGTATTGAGGTCTGATAAATTTACAGGACTGTCAAACATATTGTTTTGCAAAAATTCTTTTACTTTGCCAAACAAAATATCATAACAACCAAACAACCGTAGTTCTCGCATTATTGCTTGCGCAAAAAATCCGACGACACTTTGGTAATCCGGCTCAATATCACCTGAAAGTATCGTTGTGTGGTGAGTTTTCTCATCCACGACATCTTTAAAAACAATTTCTCTTTTTTCTTCCTCGGAAAAAGTTTTTACTTTGACTTTTTTATTTCCAAATTTAGAAACATCCAACTCGGCAAGATTTTTGTACTCTCTTTGAATTCTAGGGGACATCACCGGAATCTCAATATCAAGTTTTTCAATGTCTTTTTTCGGATTATCTTTATCAACCTCAATAACCATCGGAGCTATTGGTTTGGCGCCTGCACCCATGGCTCTTTTCTCAAGAATAACACCCTCACTATTTATTGACTCAACAAAATCCATAAAAGCAGGAGTTCCAACAACGCTAACGTATTCATCAATATCATCTCTCCCAAAAAACATTCTTCGTAATCCTCGTCCGAGAGTTTGTTCGGGAAGAATTTTCGAATCGGCGGCGTAAGGTCGTAGTCCAACAATGGTTGTTACATTTTTTACATCCCAACCCTCCTTCAACATCATTACAGAAATAATCACCTTAAATGGACTTTCCCAACTATCTATCGCATTTGCTTGTTTTCTAAGTAAATCTAATTCTTCTTTGCTTTTACCGGATACACTTTCAGAAATTTCACCACTTTTATTTGTGTGAATAGTCAAAACTGCACCCCTTAAATCTTTAAAACTTGTTTCAATATACTCCGCTACCTCGTCACAATTCTTTGTGTCATCTGTCATTATAAAAAGAATGGATTTTTTCCCCATTGGCTTTAACACTTTGTACGTTTTTTGCCATTCTTCAATACCAAGATTTATATAATCTCTGTATTTTTCACTGAATAGTGTGCTTTGATTCTCTTTTAATTTCCCCCGACTCGCAGCATCTGGTACAACTGGATTTTTTACAACTCTTTGGTGTATTGCTTCAACAAGCGGATAATCAGAGATTGTTTGCACAAAAATAGATCCGTCATTCTTTTTTGGTGTAGCTGTGAGATCGAGTTGTAAAGATAACTTCGTTCCTTTCTGTTTTAAGCGATTGTCTATATCTATAATAGATCTCACCCATGCCGATTTATCGTCGTGTAAATGATGAGCTTCATCATTGATTACAATAAGCTCGTCAATATCTCTCACAATCATTCCTAAATCAACAGTGGAATCACTTGTCTTTGTTACTGGTTTATTACCTAGGAAATATGAGGAAGTGTCCTCATCATCCACACTTGCATTTTTTACATCACCCTCAAAAACTCTGTGAATATTAGTTAAAAAGATATTTCCAGTATCAGAAACATTACGTAAATTATCTTGCAGATGCAAAGTCATCTGAAAATCATCCTGCCAGTTTTGCCCTTGGTATCCATTATCTGGTAACACTGGATCACTGAAGAATATTTTCAAACCTTCAAAATCACTTTTTATTCTCTCAAAAACAATGACATTTGGGGTTATTAAGAGAAAATTCTTTGCCAACCCTGAATCTTGCTCATATTTTTTATGGAAATATGCCCATGCAATAGCTAAACTCATTACTTTAGTTTTACCAGCACCAGTTGCCATTTTTATTACAAAGCGGAGCCACTCTTCGGTAAACATCTGTGGGCTTAATACGCCGGTAGAGTTGTAGCGAATGAGATCGTATTTATCTTTTGCTTTTGCCACTTCATAGAGCCATATGACCGTTTCTAACGCTTCTCTCTGTGCGAAATAGTATTTGAAATGAGAAGACACTCCATACTGGTCATACAAAATATGTTCTTCCTTAAACCACCAATTTAAAAGTGATTTAGAAGTATCACTCGCTCCATCATAATTTTTATCTCGCCATTCTTTTACCTTTTCGCGCAAGTCAGCAACAAGAGGTGGTAACAGTTTTTGGATAGCTCCTTTTTCTCGCAAATCTTCGTCAGCAGGAAACCACCTAATACTAGGGTCTAAGATTACATATGGGTCTTTTGGAAAATCTTTGTGTAGTGCCATATATTAAATATTTATATATTTTCCTCTACATTCTCTACATTTATTATCAAATGCCATATAAATTTCAGCTCCTGAATCATGATAATGTTTTCCACAACTTTGACATTTTTTTCCTATAGACGAAAGAGCACTAATGGGTGAATCACCACAGTTATTACACCTTCCAAAAGCACTCATTGCCGCACTTAATTGAGTATACTTTTTACCACAACAGGTACAATAACTATCATCAACAGCTCCTACTCTCAAATAATTGTCTTGTGGTGAGCTTAGTGGAAAAGGATTCCCCGACAACGAAACCACACTAGAATTCAGACCACCAGACATAAACAATTGAGCCGAGCTAGGGGAGATTATTCTTGAATTAAGGTAATTTTCTTCTTGTATTGTTTCTTTTGTAATGGGTTTCTTTTTACCACTTTGTTCATTTATGAATAAACCAAGATTTGTATAGAGTTTTATACTTTTTTTACTCTGTTCACTCCATTCTTTTTTTAAATATGGATTTATTTGATTCTTATCAATTTCACTTGAAAAATCACCATCTCCGGAAATAATAACTATGTCTTGATCAAGAAAGTTTTTTAAAAGGGTTTCCCATATTATTGCATCACCAAAAGAAGAGTTATCTTTTCTTGGAGGGTTTCTTCTTAGAGTTCTAAAATAAGCACGTTGTAAAATTTCGATGGGTTCTTCAATTTTATTTGCCAAAAGAAAAAGCTTTTTAAAAGTTACATTTATTTTACTTCTAGGACTATAGAACTTTTTTTGATATTCTTTCTTTATTTTGTCTATGGAATTATTAATTTTACTTATTTTTTTATTACCACTTAGAAAACCTGGTGTATTTATTTGATAAAAATTTCTTTCAATAAATTCTTTA
>Ga0265296_1001850_pt1 | contig 22704 bp, 21 predicted proteins | sample MunlanPumphouse1_FD_189073 | JGI IMG/M metagenome (GOLD analysis project Ga0265296, IMG submission 189073) | Groundwater microbial communities from a municipal landfill in Southern Ontario, Canada - Pumphouse #1 | ecosystem: Environmental > Aquatic > Deep subsurface > Groundwater | place... | reverse complement strand
TTTTACCAATGATGAAGAACAGTGGAAGAGGTATATCACAGATTCGCTTATAGAAACAGTCCTTGCCCGCGATGTGCTGCAGATGCAGAAGATTACCAAGCCTGCGCTTCTGCGCCATCTTTTTGCTCTCTCAGCCACTTACCCTGCCCAGATTTTTTCCTATAACAAGATGCTGGGACAATTGCAGGATGCTGGCAATACCACAACGCTCGCCCATTATCTCAGGCTCCTTGAATCAGCCTTTCTTGTGAGCGGACTGGAGCTTTTTTCCAAAGGGCAGGTAAGAAAACGCGGGAGCAGCCCAAAATTGATTCTCTGGAATAATGCCCTGATAAATGCACTCTCATCAAGAACATTCAGGGAGGCGGTCAGCGATGCCTCATTGTGGGGCCGTCTTACAGAGAATGCTGTTGGGGCGCACTTCTCTAATGGTCTCTCCGGGACGAGCTGCGCACTTACCTATTGGCGGGATGGTGACAATGAGGTAGATTTTGTTGTGTCAAGGGGTACCTCAACATGGGCCATAGAGGTTAAGAGCGGAAGAAGTGGAAAAATGTCTGGCATGGAAAGATTTCGTGCAAAATATCCCAAGGCAAAAACGCTCATCGTGGGCAGCACCGGCATTCCCCTTGAAAAATTCTTTTCAGAACAGCCAGAGGTGTGGCTGCAACAAAAATGATTGAAATAGATCGCCTGTGTAATAAGGTAAAAATACTGATTGATGAGGGAGACAGGGAATTTCACCTTGATGATGGCGCGATAATAAAGTTAACTAATTCATCAACGTCCCCGAAATACGATGTACAACCGTTGGCCATGATGGAGAACGAATAATAATGATCTTAGCGCCAGAAGCGCCCTTAAAAAAAGAGACAAGTACTGAAATAATTTTTGCGCACCGATTTTTTGTAGGGTGGTTTTATCTTTGTATCGGAGCTGGTATTATATTTATTGGATTGAAACAAGGCTTTGAAAAAATTATAAATTATATCATATGCATCGGAATGGGAAGTTTCGGAAGTACGATCATTATCGTAGGATTTTTGGGAATTTTAAAGCGCTTTGAAATTTCGATCAATCTTCTTTCACGGACTTATGTAGTAAGAAAAGGATATTGGCCGAGAATTAGCATTAAGAAAGGCTCCTTAAGTGATCTTAATGGTTTAATACTAAATACGCGAATAGACTCTGGAGCAGCAAATAGTTCGGTTTTGGTCTGGACAATTAGTCTGGAATTCAAGAATTCGAATAAACCGGTGAGTATAATGGAATACTTGAAGGAAGCAGAAGCATATCAAAGATTAGAATCATTGGCAAAGAAAATCAACTTACCTATTCATGATAGAACAATTAAAAATGAGTTCGTTATGCCCATAGGAGGTCAAGAATAATGAAATCGAAATGCTCTAACAGAAAATAACGATGAATATACATAATAGTAAAATACTATATGCTGGTTTTTGGAGACGATTTGTCGCTTACATTATTGATGCATTTGTCATTAATATATTTGTGATAGTCGGTGCCCTCGTTTTGTTCTTCATTAGCGGTAAAATCGGCTTGCAGATCGAAATTATCAGAGAAGTTGCTTCTTGGCCTTGGTTAATTTGTTATCTTCTATACTCCTCTGTTATGGAATCTTCATCAGAGCAGGCTACGCTTGGAAAAATTATTATGGGCTTAAAAGTCACAGACATGGATGGTAATAGAATTACCTTTTTGCGAGCACTTGGAAGGAATGCCGGCAAGTTATTATCAGCAATAATTCTGTTTATCGGTTTCATCATGGCTGCATTCACGACAAAGAAGCAAGCGCTTCACGACCTCATTTCCGGCTGCTTGGTTGTAAAATATAGGAAATCAAAATTGTGGCTCTCTCTGTTTATTTGTTTTTTATCCTTATTGGTCATCTTTGCAGGAATTGCAGCTTACATTTATTGGATAAAACTTCCTGCATGGAAAAACTTGTACAAGGATACTTTTTCCAGATTGGAAAAAACGACAGAGCCTTCCAATAAACCTGCATTACCTGAGCAAATTAATTCCGAAGAAAAAGTACCTGTAAAATTGAATGAAGCAGAATATGACTCTCTTTTAACTTCAAGAAATGTTGATTTTGAATCTGGGACAAGAATATCAGTAGGGCCTGCGGCTTTCCAGCTATCAAATTTTTGGGGAAATTCATCAGATCCTCATGTTTGGCTTAAAGTAAGACTAATCCAATTGCCTAATATGATGCTTGCTGATAATAAATTTGCAAAAGTTCTAATCACTCATGTGTGGGATCAAAATCATCGGGATGTATATAATAAGGACAGTCAATTTGAAGAAAAGGTCTTTCAAGGCTTAAATTTTTTCGAAGTACAAAAGCCGATGTCTTATATGGAAGCGATCAGGGATATTCATTTGATATCCGGAGTAAAAGAAAATGATATTGAGGCAATAGAAGGATATCTCGATTTAAAACTGCCCATAAACATCGAAACTGCAGATTTTGATTTATCAAATATCGGAAAACAAATAAATATAGCGGGTGCTAAGGTTTCTTTGAACGCAATAAATAATAGCGAAGTACTTTTGAATTATGAAGGGGTTATTGAAAATTATATCAATACATTTGCTTATAACGATCAGGGAAAACAATTGCAACGCGTGGGCTCGTCCACTCAAGGTACTGAAAACACAATATCATTTAAGAATCTTTATAAAGGAAGCGTGAAAACGATCAAAGTTGTAGTCGCTTCAAAATTTATGGAAAGGAAATATCCCTTCGTTCTTAAGAAATGAAGATATCTATGTTAAAAGCTTCCAGAATAAGAGTTTTTAGAATGTTTTGTATCATACTGAATTACAATAATTATTTTATTGGAATCATAGCGAGTAAAACGTGAACATCCTTGGTATCGGCATTATATTCTCCGGGGGCATTGGCATTGACTCTTACGAAAATGCCCTGAAGCTAGGATGGCAAAATCCTTCGGAAGCGGACACCCCTCATTTAAAAAATAAAACTTCGCCTGCCTTCACTGTTAACCTTGAAACCGCAGCAGACAGGTCCTTGTTAAAAAAAACAAGGCGTTCGGACAAATTCAGCAAAATGGCTGTTCTGGCTGCTTCAGGCGCCTTGCAAAACAGCAGGATAGAAAACATAAACAGAAAAAATATCGGCGTAATTTTAGCCACGGCCTTCGGAGCGCATGTTACCACTTTTGATTTTCTGGACAATATCCTCGACTATGGCGAGGCCGCTGTCTCTCCTACAACATTTTCGAATTCAGTGCATAATGCAGCCGCCTCTTATATAACCTCTGTCCTTGATATCCACGGCCCGACATTAACGGTGACCAATTTTTATTTCTGTTTCCAGTACGCCCTGCAGCTGGCTCAGGCATGGATTAATGAGGGCCGGCATGACTATGTACTTGTCGGCGCTGTTGAGCAATATGGCGATGTCATGAGATATGTCTACGATCAGAAGCTGACGCCGTCACACGATGGTAAAATAAGGCCCTTTAATTTCAGCCCTGCATGTCAGGTTCCGGGAGAAGGCGCTGTTTTCTTTTTGATGAGCAGGGAGAACTCAGGCAATGTTTATTGCAGGGTCGAGGATATCCGGTTCGGCAATGACACCGGGGACGAACTGCCGGTTGATCTGAATATAATTGATACCGACGGCATGCTGGCTGATGAGTCTGCTTATAGGACTTCTATCTCTCCTGACATTCCGGCAGCAGCTTATTCCCCGATCTTCGGCAGCATGATGATAAGCAGCGCCTTTAATTGCGCAGCAGGGGCCTTGATGCTTAAAAATCAGGTTTGCTATGCGAATCCGGTCCGGGACAATCCTCATGGCATTAACATCCTCAATGCTGCGCAGCATTCCAATATTGAATTAATCCGGTGTGTAAGGTATAATTGTCATAGGGAAAAAGCTGTTTTCCATCTCAAAAAAATAGACCCGAAACTTCTGCGTTACTAAAAAATAAAAATGACATTGAATGACATTGAGGATAAATTAATACAGGGCATTGCCTCTATAACATCCCGGGACAAAGCATCTATTGAAGCAGACATGCCTTTTCATAAATTGGGGATTGACTCAATGGGTTTTGTTGAGATCCTTGTGTTTATAGAAAAAACTTTCAACCTGAAGCTGATAGAACTGGATTTGACTAAAAAGGATTTTGAGACAATCCATTCCCTGGCATCTCTTATCAGCAGAAAACTTTAGTTTGGGATTTGTTATGTTGTCATCTAAAAGCAAACGTTACCTTTCCGGTTCCGACTGGGTAATAAACACCCTGGATTACATGATGAAGACAACAACCTGTGCCGGGAACATGTTACAGATTGTCTTTGTGCTGGACTCTGCAATTGATGAGACAGCGCTCAGGGGCCGGCTGAACAGATTCATAAAAGAATTCCCTGTACTGCAGGGGAACGTAACCCGCGATTACAAGCTTACTCCATACTGGAAGATACCGGGCAAGATAGCGGCTGACGTAAATCTCAATGTTTATCATGCAGAAAGCCTTGGTTCATGCGAAGACGTCTTATCCTTGCTCGGACAAAGCGTCAACACGCCGTTTAAAAATAACAATGAGCATCTGGCATTTCATCTCATCAAGGACCAACAGGAAAGTTTTTTTGCCATGACCTTTGACCATCGCCTGTTCGATGCCCGCGGCGCTGAAGCCTTCCTTAATTTATTCCAGCGCTATCTGGCTGATGATGATTTCAGCGTTTCAGGAGATATTTGTTTTACGTCATCTTCAGCGCTTAGTGAATGGATGAAAAAATTTTATGCGGGAAGAAACGTCAATCGCAAAATAATCGCCTTGTCAAAATCCACTCCCGAAGCCCTGCCCCTGCCTTCAGGGGAAAAGAAAAGTTTCAGATACAGGCTTGTTTCCTTTGATGCAGCTGAAACCGAAAGGATTTATGATAACGCTTATAACGAGGCAGGCTATCTGATGGAAATGCCATACCTGCTGTCGGTGGTCATACAAACAGTGCACGAACTTTTCAGAAGCAGGGCCCGGACAACTTCCAGCTACCTAATCCCTGTTTCAATTGACATGAGACCCGGCAAAGATGCCATGCAGGAATTATTTTTTAATCACGTATCTTACCTGTTCTTCCAGACACAGGCGAATGGCACAGATAATCTGAAAGGGCTTATAAACTCGGTCAAGCAGCAGATGTATGAACAGGTAAAGGCAGGCTTTCCTGCAGACCTTGCAGAGGCAAGTTTGCTGACCCGTATTGCGCCCCTGCCGGTCCTGGGAAAATTATTGCACCTCCCCTTAAAAGGGAAAATGGCAACCTTTATTTTTTCTTATCTTGGGAAAAACTCTCAACAGCCTCCTGAGTTTATGGGAATAGAAATTAAAAATATCTTTCACATGCCGCGTGTGCCGGTGCCCCCGGGTCTTGGATTCTTCTGCAATTACTTTAACGGACAGCTTAACCTTGTGATCTCATATCTTGAAGGACTGGTACAGAACGAGGAAATTAATATGCTTGAAGCAGGGCTGAGAAAGAGATTCGGAGCAGGGCAAGGTTAATGAATACTCCATGTGATATCCTCGTTGCCGGCGGCGGCGTTTCAGGAACAGCAGCTGCCCTGGCATCTGCGCGCAGCGGCGCCCGCACGATTCTGACAGAGAAAGAAAGTTTTCTTGGGGGAACAGGTTATGCAGGGCTTTTGCAATACATCTGCGGTTTATATCTGAATGGCGACAGCTTCCCGGCTGAGACCTTAAACCCGGGGATTGTCCGGGAGATCACCGGGCTTCTAAACAAATTATCCCCTCAAAAAAAAATAAAGAAAATCGGGCAGGTTTATGTGCTTCCGTATTCCAGAGAGGATCTGCATTCCATCTTCACTTCACTTTGCCGGCAGGAACCGGATTTAACCGTCTTATACAATACAACAGTTGTTTCCGTTAAAAAGAAAATCAGAAAAATAGATAAGGTCATTGTCAGCAGTCCCGGCGTTCGCCATACCATTATTCCAAAGTTCGTGATTGACTGTTCAGGAAACGGAGATGTCTCTGCAATGGCAGGCGCTTCCTTCAACCTGTCTCCGGCTGAAAAACTTCAGCTGGCCGGCTACACCATTCATATAAAGGGTCTAAAAGATCAGGATGAAACACTTGCAATAAAGGTTCCGTATTATCTTGCTGAGGCAGGCAGGCAAAAGATATTATCTCCGTATTTGCGATTTTCAACCTTTAGCCCTGCTGACACTCTGGGCGAAGGATATTGTAAACTAAGCATTGATGGTGTTGACAGCGCTGAACGCGAACAGAGGGCAAAAAAGGAGGCTGTTATAGTTCATCGTTATCTGGCAGACAGGCTGCCTTCATTTAAAGACTCTTATATCGCTGAAACTTCCACAGGTGTTTCAGACAGAGAAGGCAGAAGGATTTGCGGAGAATTCACACTTACTGAAAAAGATGTCCTTACTGCCAGAAAATTTTATGACGGCATCGTGAAGAATTCCTGGCCCATAGAGATATGGGATAAAAATAAAGGGGTGATTTATAAATATGTCAAGACAGGAGATTATTATGAAATCCCTTTTCGCTGCATAAAGGTTAAGGGCATTACCAATCTTCTGTGCGCCGGCCGCTGCATCTCTGTTTCAGCCGGGGCCCTTGGCTCTACACGGGTCATGGGCACGTGCATAACATTGGGAGAACAGGCCGGCCTGGCAGCAGCATACCATATCAAAAACAACAGTTATCCGGATAATATGAAAGAGCTTTTGCATTTGGCAAAGAAATAGTCTAAGGAGGACTTACTTGAAAATTCTGCTTGTTAAACCATCCCCGCAGCTTCTTGTGGCTAAGCGCCTGCAGGAAGGATTTCTGCACCTTGAACCGTTGGAACTCGAAATGGTCGCCGCCGGTGTCCCGCCGGAGGACGAGGTTATTATTCAGGACCTGAGCTTCGAGAAAGACCCTGTGTTAGGTTATGAGAATAAGGTGCGTCAATTCGATCCGCAGGTCGTCGGTTTCACCGGCTACAGCAGCCAGTCCGGCTTGGTTAAGAGACTTGCTTCGCTCACGAAAAAGATCAACCCGAACATTGTTACTGTGGTCGGCGGTACGCACGCTACGATTATACCGGCAGATTATGCCCTGAATGGCGAAGGTATTGATATCATCGTGCGTGGCGAAGGAGGCACGGCTTTTGCTGAGATCGTTAGGCGCTATAAGGACAATAAGCCGCTTTCATCCGGCGATAACATCCTTTCACCTAAGTCCGCAGATTTCGCTGAAAAGGCGGCAGGCCCACCTCCGGAATTTCCGCCTGTAGACCAGATACCACGGGCGCGTCGTGATCTCGTTGACCGTTCCCGTTACTTCTGCGTCTGGACCTCAAGCACAGAGAAGAAGCTCGACACGATCTTTCCGCGTACTGCGAGCATGCGCACCTCGACAGGTTGTGCCTATTCGTGCTCGTTCTGTGTGGTGCACCACCTGATGCGGGGAAAATATCTCCAGCGTCAGCCCGAAGATGTAGTGGACGAGATTGCACAGATCCCCGAGGACCATATCTACTTTGTTGACGACGAAACGTTCCTGAACAAGGACCGTCTGACAAAGATCGCGAACCTGCTGCTCGAGAAGGGAATTAAGAAAAAATATATCAGTTGGGCGCGAGCCGATACAATCGTCAAATATCCGGACCTCTTCAGGCTGTGGAAGCAGGTTGGGCTGAGCGTGGTGTACGTTGGTCTCGAGGCCATGGTCGGGTCTCGTCTTGACAAATATAAAAAACGTACAAATGTGGACACCAACCGCAAGGCCGTCGAACTCCTTAAAGAGATCGGCATCACACTTCACGCGAGTTTCATGGTGGACCCTGACTTCTCGGTCCAGGATTTCAAGGACCTTGAAAAGGAGATAATAAGGGTCTGCCCGGCGGAAGTGACCTTCACCGTGTTCTCGCCGTCGCCGGGGACCGAACTCTGGGAACAGCATAAAGACGATTACATCGTTGATCCTTACCTCTATTACGACTGCATGCACACCATTCTGCCGACGAAGCTCGACATGAACCTGTTCTATGCACATTTCGCAAAGCTCTCGAGGGTTGCACTGCAGGCAAACCCGCTGCGGGTGAACAAGGTGAAGGTGCCATTCAGGGAAATGGTAAAGATCATTTACCTCGGTACACGGTATATTTTTGCCATGCGGAATATTTATAAGGATTATCTGCCAGGGAAGTGAGCGTGAATATCTTCCAGGCGATAAAACAGGAAACAAAAAATTTTAGCGGTAAAACTGCGGCAATCGAAGGTGATAACAGAATTTCCTATGGCAAACTGATCTCTTCCGCAGAGGAGATTGCATCTGAGCTGAAAGGAAAAGGCGTCATGCCGTTTCACCGCGTAGGACTTCTCTGCGGCGACAGCATAGACTACATTGCCGCAAGCCTTGCTGTCTTATCGTTATCAGCAGTGGTCGTCCCCATCTCTCCGGAACAAACAGAGACAGAGATTGCCTCCATTCTTGACAGGATTGCCGTAAACTTTCTGGTCTTTGAAAAAGGGTCATACGAAAATGAGGGCGCTCAGGCCCTTCAATCAAAAGGCTTTCTTCAAAAAGAATTTCTTATCAGGGAAAGAGAGATTACGGAAGAACCCTGCGAAGAATACTATAAAATCAACCCTGCATTTATCAGATTCAGTTCAGGCACCACAGGCATAAGCAAAGGGGTTGTCCTGTCGCATGAATCAATTATCGAAAGAACCGATGCAGCAGATAAGGGGCTTAAAATAACATCAGGAGATAACATCCTGTGGGTCCTTTCCATGAGTTTCCACTTTGTTGTGACTATCCTTCTTTTCCTGCGGCGGGCGTCAACCATCATCATCTGCAATAATATCTTCCCCGAATCCCTGATAGAAGGCATAACCAGGCACAAGGGGACGTTTATCTATGCCTCGCCTTTCCATTATAATTTACTGGCAAAGACAGACCTGCTGTCTCCGGAATCCCTGAGGAGTGTGCGGCTGGCTGTTTCTACAGCCATAAAACTTCCGGATGCTGTTGCCGATGAGTTTAGTTCAAAGTTCAATCTTGAATTGACAGAGGCTTATGGAATAATAGAGGTTGGCTTGCCTTTCATAAAACTTTCTTCAGACAAAAATAAAAGGGGTTCTGTAGGGAAGGCCTTGCCCGGCTATGAGGTCGCAATATTTAATAAAAATGCAGCTGGAGCCGGAGAGATTTTTCTGAGAGGAAAAGGAATGCTGGATGCATATTTCTCGCCGTGGCAAAACCGCAAGGACATCCTGAAAGACGGATGGTTTAAAACAGGCGACTTGGGTATAATTGACGAGGATGGCTTTTTGACTATAGTCGGACGGGACAAAGATGTGATCAACTTTACGGGAATGAAGGTCTTTGCTCAGGAAGTAGAAGCGGTGGTGAACCAATATCCGCTGGTTAAAGAATCATTGGTTTACGGCGTGGAGCATCCTCAGTATGGCCAGCTGCCAATAGCCAAAATCGTTCTGAAAGATAAAACCGGAAACAACCTTGATGTAAACGACCTGCGGAAATTCTGTTATGAGAGGCTTGCGCGCTACAAGGTTCCGAAGGATTTTGAATATGTTGATCATCTGCCTAAAACAGCAAGCGGGAAGATAAAAAGATGAGAATACTGCTCGTCAACCCCTTCGGATCCAACTGGATCGAGGGCCTCAAGGGCAGCGCTGAAACTGCTGTCCGTATGGCGCCTATTGGCATTCTCTCGATCGCAGCCTATCTTGCCGAAAAGGGGGTTGAGGTAAAGGTTGCAGATTGCCGGATGCCTGCAGCGCGCGCAAACGAAGCCATCAGGAATATGCTCTTGTTCAAGCCTGATATGGCAGGATTTACGGCAACGACATCCGGCTTTATAGACGCATACCGCATAGCAGAGGCGCTTAAGAATGCTGACCCGGGTATCAGGATCATTTTCGGAGGTGTGCATGTCTCTGCGTTGAGGGGAAGCATCCTTGAAAACTTTCCATGTATAGACTATGTAATTAACGGCGAAGGCGAGAAGGCAATGGCGGAGCTTGCGGCCGGAGCCTCTCTTGACAGCATTCAGGGGCTGGTTTATCGCAACGGTTCCGGGATAAAGGACAACGGGGTGCGCACTGATTTGTGCGAGCTCGACAGTCTTCCTTTCCCTGCTTACAATATGCTCGACGGTTTCCCGAAGACCTTCCAGCCGCCGCTCTTCAATTATCCCAGGTTTCCGAGCGCTACGATGATTTCAAGCCGGGGCTGTCCATATCAATGCTCATACTGCGACCGCTCGGTCTTCAGGAAAAGTTTCAGGTACAATTCATCTGATTACCTTTACGAACAGATGGCCTTTCTCAAAAAGGAATTCAATATACGGCATATTTTTTTCTATGACGACCTCTTCACCTTCCACCGAAGGCGGATTGAGGAGTTCTGCGGCCTTATGCGAAAAAAGCCGCTGCACATGACTTTCAACTGTGCGGTAAGAGTAGGCCACATTGATGACGACCTTATCAAGATGCTCAAAGCAGCCGGTTGCTGGATGGTGAGTATTGGAATGGAGTCAGGTGACCCTGCCCTGCTTGCCCGCCATAAATCAAATATGGATTTGGAAGAGGTGAGAAGCGCTGTAAGGAGCATACAGCGGTGCGGCATCAGGGTAAAGGGACTCTTCATGATGGGACTTCCCGGCGAGACTGAACAAAGCATACGGAAGACCGCGGATTTTATCGAGACGCTGGAGCTTGACGATGTCAATATGACGAAGTTCACCCCATTCCCGGGTTCCCCCATATACAAGACTGTGAGAGAAGAAGGCGAGTTCAAAGAAGACTGGGAATTGATGAACTGCCTGAACTTTGTCTTTGTGCCTCATGGGATTGCGTCAGGGGAAAGACTCGATGAGTTATACAGGCAGTCTCTCAAAAAATTTTATACAAGCAAAAATTGGCTAAGGAAGTTCGGCCCCCTCATGGTCAAGTCACCCCACAGCACCTACAGGATGCTACGGAACCTGCCGACATTTCTCAGGGTGAAAAATGAATTTGCACCGCGTAATAAGTAAGCGGCCTATTTCTTGGGAACGCCTATTTGAATAAGGTCAGGCACATCGTCCACCTGCCTGCATATTCCATGTCCCGTTTCCCGGCCCGTTGAAGGCCCTGAAACATGGCCCCTCGGGCCTGTCCCTCTGAGGGATTCTCTTGTCCCCGTCCTTCCCTCCCATTTTCCACACCGTCCGCCGGTCCTGCCGATTACTTCAGCAGCATCGAGAATCTCGATTATTTCACAGCAATTCGGACAATCACCGCATTCGAAACCCTTTGTAATAATAGGCTTAGTTGATGCTTCTTTCCCGCGAAAATTTGTCTTTTCTATACAGGATTTTGAAGCGATAATCGCGGCCCCATAGGCCCCCATGACCATATTGTAAGGTGGAATAATGATATCGCACTGAAGCGCCTCTTTGAATGCGCGGCATATTCCCTTATTTGCGCTCACGCCGCCCTGAAGGACAATGGGAGGTTTAATCTCCTTCCCATTGCAAACATTTGAAAGATAGTTTCTGACAAGCGCATGACACAGTCCCATCATGATGTCTTTTTGTTCATGCCCAACCTGTTGTTTGTGAATCATGTCGGACTCTGCAAATACAGTGCAGCGCCCGGCTATGTTCGTGTGATTTTCCGACATCATCGCCCTGGCGCTCAGTTCTTCAATAGTGATATTCAGTCGTCTTGCCTGTGAATCAAGGAAGCTTCCTGTGCCCGCGGCACAAACCAGGTTCATTGAGAAATCTACAACCGCTCCATCCCTGACAATTGTTACCTTGCTGTCCTGCCCGCCGATTTCGAATATAGTCCGCACCCCGGGATAAAGATGTAACGTCGCACGGGCGTGCGCGGAAATTTCGTTTTTGATCACATCCGCGCCGACGACTGCGCCGGCCAGTATCCGGCCGCTTCCTGTCGTGCATACACCCTGGATGCAAAACCGGTCAGGCAACTGTGCCGTGAGTTGCGCAAGGCACTGCTGCACCGACTCAATCGGGTGGCCGTCCCCTCGCTTGTATATTTCACAAAGGACTTCACCTTCCGGCGTAATAACCACACAATTTGTACTGATTGAACCGACATCAATACCCAGATAACAGGAGTTGTTCATTTGTTTACCTATGACCTGCCCTCTCCCCGCGCTGAGCGGGGGAGCTGTTTTTTTTTCTTCTTTCCGTAAGGACGTCGGCAAAAGCTTCCAGGCGGGTAGCAATACCGACGCCGCAGGTATGCTCGTCATAAGACATTTCCAGTATGGGAATATCCTTATCTTTACTGACACGTTTGAGGATCGGCCGTACACTGACTTCAGGCATGCATCCGGAGGGACACAAATGAATCATGCCATCATAGCCCTCATCCGCACAATGGATCGAGTAAGCAACGGAATCCAGGGCATGTCCGCCAACCGAATTTTGTAAATACCGGTCTGCGATTTTGGATAGAGACTTTCTTCTGTTTTGGTTCAAAAACACGATTCGCGTTATATTCTGTAACTCTTCCCCGAGCAAAAAGAAGTTTCTCAGTTCAATTCCCTGGCTTCCAAGTATATATTCAATATTTTTATTTAAACACTTGTCCCGCAGAAAAGATATTTCGCCGACAAGTCCGACCTTGAGCGGCTTTTTCTCTTTATCCACCGGAATGTCAGCGAAGCAGCCGGCAGCCTTTTTGCGGATGGCCCTGGTCTGTGCCATGGTTTTGGACTCACTGAGTTCCACGAGTAACTTATTCATTACCTGCGTTGTGTTCCCGTGTGTAATTTCAATGGCCCTTGTCCTCCAGGCCGCAACCTCCAGTTCATCAATAGCTTTTATCTTTTGTACCGTATGGAATAAGGGTTTGATAAAAGTTATCGGCCCGGGATCAAAATACCGTACGATAGGCGGTTTAAATCCATCGAAGCCAAGGCCGAAGATCTTTATTTTCAACCCCAGATCTTTGAGGATCTGACCTATCATATGGCGATAGTATCTGAGTCTGCAGGTGCCGACACTATTGACCATAAAGGCATACTCAACGCCTGCCCTGTCTGCTTCAATGAAGTGGCCCAGGTGAGCCTTGAGAGGCAAACAGACTGATTCCGGCGCCGCGTCTATACCTAACTTCAAGGCTGCAGGCGTGGTTGCGGTCGAAGCCCATGCTTTAATACCGAGAGATTCTACGGCTGTAGCAAGCGCTATTGTGTAGTTGCCTATGTTGGGGATGGCCATATAAGTCATTGCCGCCACCTGAGCGAGTCTATAAATGCCTCTACCCTTGTATCTATCCCGGACTGCGCCAAATGTTCATCTACCATCAGATACATGTAAGGGAGGTTTTTATCTTTCATCAGTTGCCGATACGTATCAATCATCATTGAATCACACCCGCAATTAAATACCGTAAGCTGAATCACCCCATCATAATCTTCACTGGAGAGGGTATTGAGCTCATGGTAAATTTTATTGGCTGTGCTCCACAGGATATAACTCTTTGCCGGAGTGTCATCCGCGAAAGATATCAGTTCGACTTCTACGCCCATGCTTTCCAGCTTGTTTAGAATCGGTCCCGCGAGAAAATTGTCATGAATTACATAGGGGTGTCCTATAAGTAAAAAACGCAGTACCCCTTTTATCCTATTTGGCCGGGCCATTTTTTTATGCGCCGATTCCATGGCGCTGAATGCGCTATTTATGGCAGAAAGGGTTTTGCTCTTTTGTATATTTAATTTTTTACCGAGGAGCAACAAGGCCTTGGATAAAGGACTCCTGCTCACGTCAATGTCAATTGACAAAACTTCAGTCCCCCTGGCGATATCCGCCCTTGCCGCATCAGGGAGCGGACCAAATTTTGGACAGGAGAGATGGTTTTTGATGGTTGACAGGACACGGGGCACAAATACCATGTCGACTTTGCCGACAAGTTCGGCAAGGTGCGCATCAAACAGTTTGTTGGGCAGACAGTGTTCTGTCTCTGATATCCGAGAGGCTTTCTCAACCGTTTTTGTAGTTGAAGGTCTGGAAACTATCGGTTTCATTCCCAACTCACTAAAGAAGGTCTCCCACAGATTGGGGTATATATAGTAGAAGAACATTCGAGGAATCCCGATTCTGAGTGAACTGCAACTTTTAGGACTCGCTTTCCACATCCATTCCGGTGAAATATTCTTGAGAAACTTATTGCCTGTGCCAATATGCACACCGGCACTTTCATATAGACGTTTAATCATAATCATCTATAAATTCATCAATTTCAATATTATACAATGCATAGATAAAATAAGGAACACGTTTCTTCACATGGTCCAAGTTGACAACAAAACTTTATAACCTATATTCTAAAAGTAGCTGCTGAAAACTGATAGCTGATAGCTGATAGCTGAGAGCTGAAAATGGCACTGGGCATAATAGAAAATCTTATAAATGAACTTACAAAACTTCCGGGCATCGGCAGGAAGACCGCCCAGAGGCTTGCATTCTTCATACTCACACTGCCTGAGGACAGCGCAAAAGGCATTGCAAGGGCTATAAATGATGTAAAGGAAAAGGCAAGGTTCTGTTCCCGATGTTTCAATATAACAGAATCAGAAATCTGCGACATATGCAGGGATGATGCGAGAGACAGGACAAAAATCTGTGTTGTTGAAGAGCCGAGCAACATACTTGTTGTCGAAAGGGCAAGGACATTCAAGGGCCTTTACCATGTGCTTCTTGGCACTGTCTCACCGATAGACGGCATGACTCCTGACAAATTAAAGATAGCTGAACTTGTAGAACGAGTAAAATCTGACAGTGTATCGGAAGTAATACTTGCAACTAATCCGAATACAAAAGGAGAGATGACCGCACAATATATAAAGGATGTCTTAAAACCCTTCGATGTGAAAGTCACGCGAATCGCTTATGGCCTCCCAATCGGAAGCGACATTGAATTTGCAGACGAGGTGACACTAAGCAAGGCGCTTGAAGGAAGAAGGGAGATGTGAATTTTTATCTGATTTTATTCCGCCACTCTTTAGCCTTTAGGAGTATGTCTTCTTCATCAGCGGTGCAGATTTTCCCATTATCCACAACAAGCTTGCCGTTTACAAACACAGCCTCCACATCTGAAGCCATAGAAGAATAGACAATATGGGAATAGATATCGTATAAAGGCGTTAGATGGGGTTTATCGAGGTTCACAGTTACAATGTCTGCCGCCTTTCCTTTCTCAAGACTTCCCGTAATCTCTCCAAGTCCCAGAACTTCTGCGCCCCATCTTGTTGCCATCAACAATGCTGTCTTTGCATCAAGGACAGTGGGGTCGCCTGATACAGCCTTGTGAACCTTTGCAGCTGTAGACATCTCGCTTAATATATTGAGGTCATTGTTGCTTGCTGCGCCGTCAGTGCCGAATGTTACTTTAATCCCTGCCTTGAGCATCTGCGGAACAGGCGCAATGCCCGAGCCTAATTTCAGATTGCTCTCAATGCAGTGAGAGACCCCGACCTTATGTTTTGCAAGCATCTCAATCTCTTTATCATTAAGCCATATGCAATGAACAGCGACAATCTTTTCATCAAGGAATCCAAGCTTATAGAGATGCTCAACAGGTCGCCTGCCGTATTTTTTTTCAAGCTCATCAACCTCCCATTTTGCCTCAGAAACATGAATATGTATCGGGACATTATATTTATCAGCTATTTTTTTTACCTTCGTTAAAGTTTCAGGTCCGCATGCATATATCGAATGGGGTGCAATGCAGGGAACAATAAGTTCGTCTTTATTCCATTTCTCTATGAATTTTTCTGCCTTGCCGAGATATTCATCTGCATTCTTTCCCGATATTGTAGGGAAATCAACTATTCCTGCACCGAGTACTGCTCTCATTCCCAGTTTTTTTGCTGCACCGGCTGACGCATCCTCAAAAAAATACATATCACTGTAAGTCGTGATTCCGGCCTTAAGCATCTCAAGGCAGGCAAGCTCAGTTGCATCGGAGACAAATTCAGGACTTAACCATTTGTTCTCGGCAGGCCAGATATGCTTTTCAAGCCATTCTTTTAAAGGAAGGTCATCAGCCATCCCCCTGAAATAAACCATTGCAGCATGGGTGTGGGTGTTGATTAGTCCGGGAAGTACTGCCCTGTTTTTCCCGCCGATTACGTTCTTGGAATAATATTTCTTTGAAATGTCACCGAAGCTACCGACCTCTTCTATCTTATTCCCTTTAACAACCACAGCTCCGTCTTTGATAACGGCCTGTTCTTCATCCATCGGAAGGACATATTCGCCCCGAATTATGTAGTCAGCGTTTTTCATCCTTTAAAATACTGCCATAGTTTATGAGAAAAAGACAATTGCCTGTGGACTTTTACGAAGTAACTCGCCGGGTGGGGAACCTTGGCATCCGAAAAATATAAAAAAGGCTTTGTGCTCTTTCTTATAAAACATTAAAATGGGTAAATGACTTTAGGGGTGATTTTTTTATAAGACCATAATATTATAGTCCAAAGACTAAAATGGAATTCATTGATATATTATAGGCAAGTTTCCATAACTAATAATTTTAAATTATATCATTAAACATATCATTAAAAAAACTTTAAAAATATCTTGGCATTAATATTAATTTATGATTTAATAGGACAAAGGAGGAAATAGACTATGAATATCGACCCTGAATTAAAAGCGATGAACGATGCGTATGAAGCTCTCAAGGAGCTTGATGATGAATCAAGGCAACGTGTTATTAATTGGATAATTGGGAAGTTTTCTTTGAGTAAAATTAGACAGGGTGCTGGTTTGCAAAAACAGGGGCAAGAGCAAGTTTCCATTAGTGAGCAGGCTGAAATTACTTCTTTTAATTCACTTGCAGATATTTTTGCTAAAGCACACCAAAAAAATGACGCTGAGAAGGTTCTGGTCATAGCTTCTTATCTTCAAGAGACACGTGGTGGTACCGAACTCACGGGAAGAGAGATAAATAAGGAATTGCATCATTTGGGGCATAGAGTTACAAATATTACTGTAGCCATAAATTCATTAATGAATAGAAAGCCTCAATTAATGATTCAAACCCGAAAAGAGGGAACATCACAGCAAGCTCATAAAAAGTATAAGGTGTCTGCAGAGGGACTTAACGCGGTAAAAAAGATGATAAGTGTAGCTGCAGATGAGTAGTAAATGAAAGCTGCTAATCTAATGCGACAATATGTCTTCACAGCACAATTCGAGAAAGCTTACTCAAAGCTCTCGGATGATATAGTAGAGCGTTTTGAGATAAAGCTGCCTGTTTTTCTGAAGGATATCTTTCATCCTTCATTCAGGACAAAAAAGATGGAAGGATTTAAAAATCCGTCCATTTGGGAAGCCTCATTGACTATGAACTACAGGTTTACGTTTGAGATAGACAAAGAAGGTAAAATTATTTTTCGCAATATTGGAACACATGCAATTTTGGAAAGGAAAAAAGTTTAACGAGTCTTTTTAGAAGCAGGCAATTCTTTTCTTTTTTTTCTTAAATGAGCAATACCTTCTTCTGCCGTAGAGAATACCTTTGACACCCGGCCATTTTTGATATCTTCTTCGGCAGCTTTTTCAGCTTCCTGCCATTCCTTGGTCCAAAACCAAGCCTGATCAGCATCTATAAGCTTTTTTGCCTTAACGACAAGCTTGTTATCAACAAACTCGAAATCGAGGTAGTCACCGCTGGCAATACGAAGCCTCTCCATAACCTCTTTCGGTATCCTTACCTGACCGCCCGGGCTTATCTTAACGGTAGTTGCCATATGTTTAATCTACACATTTACACATGTTTTGTCAATGTGACTGTTACTTCTTCTTCGCCTCTTTAGTCTCAATCCTCGGGAAAAGGTGTTTTGCCTTTTGAATTTTCCCTCCGCCCAATTCCACTCCGCCAAAGTCGAAGGCCCGTGAGTCCTTTACGGTCTCTTCGAGTCCCGTGCCTATCCCCAACTGCCGCCATATCTCATTAGCCGTGGAAGGCATGAAAGGATAGATATATATTGCTATGATGCGCAAAGATTCGGCAAGATTATAAAGGATATGAGAAAGCACTTCATTGTCTTTTTCTTTCCATGGGGCGGAGACCTCTATGTACTTATTTGCCGTATTGATTGTTCCCCAAAGTTCAGTCAATGCAGCATAGAAGTTTAACCCCAGAAGGGAATCCGAATAAGTGGTTTCAAGGAACTGGAATTCAATTTTCGGGGAAAGCGGCAATGGTCCATTTTCGCACACTGGAACCTTGTTTGTTTCAGACGGTATCTCTCCATCCCTATATTTCTCAATCATAGTGAGTGTTCTGCTCAGGAGATTTCCAAGGTCATTTGCAAGGTCCGTGTTTATGCGGTTTATAAGCGCCTGCTCTGAAAAATCTCCGTCAAGGCCAAAAGGCACTTCCCTGAATAAAAAATACCTGAATGCATCAACGCCGTATTTATCAACCATCTCGTGAGGGTCTATAACATTTCCGAGGGATTTTGACATTTTTTTGCCATTAACAGTCCACCATCCGTGCGCAAAAATATTTTTGGAAAGAGGAAGATTTAATGCCATGAGCATCGTTGACCAATACACAGCATGAGTCGTGAGTATGTCCTTGCCTATGAGGTGATGGGACGCAGGCCACCAATCTTCAGCGTTAAGAGTTTCCCCCCCTCCCTTGCCCTCCCCCCTCGAGGGGGAGGGGTGGGTGGGGGGGAAAAGATACCTTGTTGCAGAAAAATAATTTACCAGCGCGTCAAACCAGACATAAGTAACAAAGTTTTCATCAAACGGCAATGGAATCCCCCATGAAAGCCTCTGCTTTGGCCTTGAAATACAGAGATCTCCGAGAGTATTATTCTTGAGAAATCCAAGGACTTCGTTTCTCCGTGTCTCAGGAAGTACATAGGATGGATTGTCTTCTATATATTTGATAAGCCTGTCCTGATATTTGGACATCAGGAAAAAATAGTTTTCTTCGTGTATCTGGTCTACAGCCCTTCCACAGTCCGGGCATTTGCCGTCAATAAGGTCTTTTTCTGTCCAGAACCTTTCATCAGGAGTGCAGTACCATCCGGCATAAGACCTTTTTTCTATCTCCCCTCTGTCCCGGAGCATCTGAAGAAGCCCCTGCACAGTCTTGCTATGTTCTATATCAGTGGTGCGGATAAAAGCATCGTTTGAAATATTCAGTTTGACCCAGAGTCTCTTGAAATTCTCTACCATGAGGTCTGCATGTTCTTTTGGGGTTTTCCCTTTTTCCTGGGCTGCCTTTTCCACCTTCTGGCCGTGCTCATCAGTCCCCGTAAGAAAAAATACTTCTTTCCCCATCAGCCTGTTATATCTTGCAAGTATGTCTGCTGCTATGGTTGTGTATGCATGACCTATGTGCGGGACATCATTAACGTAGTAAATCGGAGTTGTAACGTAGAATTTTTCTTTCATTGAATGAGCGAGGATATTATACCGTACCCTTTACCGTTTATTTATTTTCAGGTTTATTTCCAGGATTGCTATTTTTCTGAAATTTTCTCCAGCGCCATTTCTTACGCTTCCTGTTCCCCTGCCCCTGTTTTTGCTCTGTCCCCTCTGTCTTGGGATGCGTTGTGGGAGGCGTTGCATTGTGATGGACTTCAGAAGATATGGGTTCTTTACTCTGAGGCGCCGGAACCGGAACCTCCGGTTGAGGTCTTTCTTCGGCAACCTCTGTTGAAACTGCTTCTTCTGCTGTAACGGCTATATCCTCGCTGAAGGGTGTTTGACTTGTTTCTTCATCTGCTGCAGCAGCTACCTCATAGCCCAGACAGCACATAAGCCTTCCGCATATGCCCGACAATTTGCTCATGTTCAGCACGAGTTCCTGCTGCTTCGCCATTTTGATGGATATGGGTTCAAAGGATGTAAGAAATGTTTTACAGCAAAGCTCCCTGCCGCACATGCCAAAACCGCCGATTATTTTAGCCTCATCCCTGACACCAATCTGCCTCATCTCAATCCTGGTTTTGAATTTTGCGGCAAGGTCTTTTACAATCTCCCTGAAATCTATTCTTCCATCTGCCGTGAAATAAAAGATGATTCTCTTCTTATCAAGGGTGGCCTCTGTGGAAACCAGCTTCATGGGAAGGCCCCTTGCCAGTATCCTCTCAAGGCAATAGTCTCTTGCCTCGTTTTCGAAACTCTCATTACCCTGCTTTTTCTTAAAATCTTCCTCTGTTGCTTTTCTGAGCACCTTCCGGAGTTCTTTAGCAGAGTTTTCAACTGTGTGCCTTCCTGTAACTACACTCCCGATGCTCAGCCCCAGGTCTGACTCAACTATTACGCAGTCGCCCCTTTTAAACTCTTCGCCTGAACCATTAACTTCAAAATCGTATATCTTGCCGCAGCTTTTAAATCTTATGCCGACAATATCAGGCATTCTTTATCCCTCTCTTCCGCCTCGGCGACTCGCTTGGGGCGAGACGAATCCGATAAATTTTCTTAAAATAAACCCTGTGTAATTCCATGTAATGGATTTATTCAGATTAAATCTGAGATACCCCTTCAAAAGGGTTAACTTCATGTAACTTTTTATTATATCCTTTAACTCTATGGTTTTGCTCATGCCGGCTATGCTGTCTTTGAGGTCTATGTTTATAAGCATATTCTCCTGGCCCGTTATCTTAAACACAGCCGTATCTCTTAAGAGCGTAATTGCATAGTTAAACCACTTTTCAATCTCTTCCTTATCTCCCCAAGTTTCTTTATTTTCTCCATGAACCATTCCCTTGAATAGCCTTATAAACCAGTCTCTTTCTTCAATAAGGTCATTTGAGATTGCAAGGCCGGGTCTTCCCATCGAAAGCCTTGAAACAGTGCTGAGGAGTTCGGAAGCCTGGAAGTCCGGAAGTCCTGGAGGCTGAAAATTTTCTTTCTTCTGCGCTTCCATTCTCCGTAGCACTGCGAAGGATGAATCCGCGCTTCCGTGCTTCTGCGCTATCTTGATAACTTCCTCGCACTTTTCAGGCGAAAGCGGCGAAAAATTCACCCGCGAGCACCGTGATCTGATGGTCTCAGGCAGCCTGTCAGGGCTTGAGGATATAAGCATTATTATGCTCTGGGGAGGAGGTTCCTCAAGGGTTTTAAGAAATGCATTTGCAGCAGAAGCGTTCATTGCCTCAGCTTCATCAACAATAACAACTTTTCTTTTGCCCTCATAAGGCGCAAAAGAAAGAGCCTCTTCTATCGTCCTTATCTCTTCAACGCGAATCTCTGATTTTTCAGGTGTTACCATCATAAAATCAGGATGTGTCTGGCTGTCAATCTTTTTGCAGGAAGGGCATCCATCGCAGCAGTCAGATGGCTGATGGCTGATGGCTGATAGCTGACTCTGCTGGCAGTTTAAGGTCTTTGCAAAATTCACTGCAGTGAATTTTTTCCCTATCCCTGATTCTCCTGCAAACAGATATGAAGACGGAATCCTGTTCCGGCTTAGAGTGCCCAGCAGAATATTGATTGCCTTTTCCTGTCCTATAATATCTTTAAGCGCCATATAAAACTTTTAGTATTTCAGCCCGGTCTTTTTCTGGTTTGCCACGACAACAAGAACAAATTTTTCAGGGTCGAGATATTTTTTGGCAACCCTCAGCACATCCTCCTTTGTAACTGCATTTATATAGGAAGGATATTTTTCTGTATAGTCAAGTCCGAGATTATAGAATTCAACAGCTGCAAGAAAATCCGCAATTTTTCTGCTGGTGTCAAGCCTGCGGGGGAAACTCCCTGTAAGATATGCCTTTGCATCTGCGAGTTCCTGATCCGACACTTTTTCTTCCCGTATCTTTTCCATTTGCTTCAGTATCTCTCCGATTGCCGTATTTGCAGATTCGTTCTTTGTCTGGACGCCTGCCTGAAATACTCCTCTTTCTTTGTTCGGCACAAAAAAACTGTGCACATCATATGCAAGCCCCATTTCATCTCTTATCTTCTGCATAAGCCTTGAAGAAAAGCCGCCGCCGCCAAAAATATAGTTCATTACAGAGATGGCATAGTAGTCCGGGTTGTCCCTGCTCACCCCGAGATGGCCGATAATTACATTTGCCTGTGTGACATCTTTTTCTATCTTTATAACCTTTTTTGTTCTTTCTTCAGGCATGGGATTAATCTTTTTCTCAGGCACAGCAGCGGCCTTCCATGAAGCGAGATATTTCTTAATCAATGAATCAAGTTCAACAGAAGTCAGGTCTCCGGCAATAGAGAGTATTGCATTGTTGGGGATAAAATATTTTGAATGAAATTTTATAAGGTCTTCTCTTGTTATTGCTGAAAGGGTTTCTACCGAACCTTCAGTAAGCCTTCCATAAGGATGCTCCCCGAATACCTCTTTGCTGAATGCCCTGCCTGCAAGAAAAGAGGGTTCTTCTTCTCTCTGCCTCAGAGAACCCTTTACAAGCTCTCTTTTCCTGTCCAGTTCCTCCTGCGGGAATACCGGATTCAGGACTATGTCAGAAAAAAGTTCAAAACCTTTTTCCATATCCTTCTTAAGGACAGAAAGAGTTATAGTCGTGTAATCACTTCCGGCAGATGAGCCGAGAGATGCGCCTATGAACTCAATCTCCTCGCTTATCTCTGTTGATTTTCTGTTTTTTGTCCCTTCATCGAGAAGCTCGGCAA
>Ga0265296_1001849_pt1 | contig 22707 bp, 28 predicted proteins | sample MunlanPumphouse1_FD_189073 | JGI IMG/M metagenome (GOLD analysis project Ga0265296, IMG submission 189073) | Groundwater microbial communities from a municipal landfill in Southern Ontario, Canada - Pumphouse #1 | ecosystem: Environmental > Aquatic > Deep subsurface > Groundwater | place... | reverse complement strand
CCCATTTCTGTAAGTTTTCCTTTTGCTCTTCTGTCATCTTTAATGATTCTTTTGATTTCCACATAATGCAATAGTATAGCATTATGCGGAGCTTATTGTAAAGTTATCACTGTTACACTACACTAGAGGCAAATATGATGCCCGGGATAATATCTAACAAACCATATCCGGGGGTAATCCAGCCAATCAGTGCTGCTGCTGCACCCCTAGCAAAGCTGGTGTGCCTAATCTCATAAGGTGTAACAATGGTAGCCTCGCTCAAGCTCTTTCCACTTGGATCGAACAGCTTGCATTGTGTATCTATGTCGACATAATACTTATAGCCAAGCCAAGCATGGGTAAAAACAATGAACCCAGGAATGGTAATAAAAAAATTTTGGCCAGATGCTCGAAACTTCATATTTGTGGATAGGTCAGAAATATAATCCACCTCTATTTCAGAACCTTTTTGATAACCTTTTTTAGCCTCCTTGACCGCTGAACTGAGGCTAATTTCTTCTATCACAGCGTTGATCATTCGGTCTTCGGTGGGAAGAAAACCAATCTTCACGGCCTTAGAGGGCTTGGTTTGAGAAGGCAAGAAAGTTTCTTCATTGGTTATTCTAAGTGAGTGTGTACATCCCATCATCAGTAATGCTATAAGTGGAAGCATAAAAATTGTTTTCTTCATTTTAATCCCCCTCAATATTTAATTAATTTGATTTAGCGAGCCACTAAATTATCGTTGTCCCTCCTTCCCCCTGTGTAGTGTAAGGCACAACAATTAATATACCAACCTGGTATTTACTGCTTTCATAGAGCGAATATAGCATATTTGGGAAAAAAGAGAAAATAAAAAATTATTTAAATCAATTCAAAAAACCGGGAAGTGTCCCTATGTTTTCCTATGTTTTCTCCTGTTGTGTTCTCTCCCCACATTCATGCATCAATCTTCACTTGCTTCATCGTCTCGCGGGCACCGTCGTACAGACCACGAATGACTGCGATAAGACGAAACTGGCCCTCATCGTTCAACTGGCAGCCGAGGTGATCGCAGAGGGTGAGCATCACAAAAGCCGCAGTGATTCCCTTCTCCCATGACACGTCTGTGACAATACGATTCGCTGCCCGTGCGACGGCGTCGGGTTCAATGCCCTGCTTATGCCATTCATCGAACAAGTCCGCTCTCATTGTGTTGATGAAAGTAAGGTGAGCCCTCCCCTTCGGCGTCTCGGATGTCTGACCCATGGTGCTGGATCGCGCAATAGCTTGGTTGTAAGGGGTGAGACCTTCCCAAATATCCGCTCGGTCTCTTTCTTCGAGGTAAGTCTTGGTATACGCACTCTGGGCGGCTGCATGCTTGTCGCCAAACTGATGAATCCAAGCGAGTCCAAACACCTCAAACCGGATTAACGTCATCTCGGAGTGGAATCGGTCGCAATCGACCGCCGCGAAAGTCGCGTCCGCTTCTGAGACGGAACGTATGACAGTGTCGGCGTAAATGCGGCTGGCATCCACGCCTGCGATTATTGGATTGAGGACGTTTCTGTCGAAGAAATCACGGCAGAACGCGCCAAGCTGGACTCTCTGTTTTCTGTTGAAAAGCCCCATGTTCATACTCCTTCTTCATCTTGGTCGAACGCCCAGGGTAACCAGCGGCGCCAAAATGCTTGCCCGCAAAGTCGCAGAACTTCTCGCCGTCTGGTTGACTCTGTTGTTATGCCATTTATTGCATACTTGGATTAGCTTCCTTAGAAAAATTCATCCCTATAGTTCGAATGGTTTCTGGTCTTGCAATTGGATGAAGTTCTTCTATCTCCAAGTTAGCATAATTATCATATTTTTGGGGGTATGGATAATCTGGAGATTTAAGCCAATAAACAAGATAGATGCCATAATCAGTACCAATACGCTGCATGTAAATTGGCAGTTGTGTTGTAAAACCTTTGACCAAGTCAGCAGACTCTGCTTTCTTAGCTTCAATAGCAATTTTTCTAAGACTATCTCCGACTGGTGCAACAATATGAAAATCCATACTACCAAGTCCGGCAACTGACTCACAAGTTACATCAAAATTTTTCAACGCTCCGTAAACACTGAGGAAAGAAGCAACTCCTCTTGAAATGTCAGGCTCATCAACAGGTTTCCAGCCATTTTCATTCGTTTTTCTCCACAATAATCTTTCTGCTCCATGACGTCTAATATCCTCTTGGCAACAATGCAGGGAATCAATCACTGTGGTGAAAAAAATATCCATATTCTGGTACTTAGCGTTGTTGAGAAGGTTTTCTCTGCGAAGAATGTTAACGATCTCGGCAGGAGGGATTGTGATTGGGGTGCGAGCTGTTCTTAAATGGCTGTTCATATCAGTAGATGAATCTGGAGGGACAATACCACAACCAATGGAGTCGATACTCCACTGGAGCGCAATGTGGCATGAGCCATCACCAAGATATTGTTCACTGTGTTGATAATGCCCATTGCGCATTATGAAAATCATCCCATCCTGGATTTTGGCTTCGAAAATAAACTCCCCATATGTGAATGAAAAAAGCTTTAGAGAGTTCCTTAAAAAACCTTGGTGTACTTTAAAATCAATTGTTCCCGCAGGCTCGCAAAAATCTGAAAATGCCATTTGGGACTTCATCATTGGAAAAAGTTCTAATCGTACTGAACCTAATTCTCTTATTTCGTATTTCATATTAATTGGGGCGCAACAATTAATATACCAACCCGGTATTTCCTGATTTCATGGAGGGAATATAGCATATTTGGGTAAAAAGAGAAAACAAAAAACCATTTAAATCAATTCAAAAAACCGGGAAGTGTCCCTATGTTTTTTTCGTTAATACTGAGTTTTTAGACAGGCTCAGTGTCCCTATGTTTTTGTTAGCATCAGTGCCTGCTTTCCTTTTTCAGTTAGCAACATCTTAAGCTCACCTTCTACTATAGCCAACACACCGCAAAAGAAGCCTTTTTTGCCATGAAATATTCCTGGACCTTTCCCTGTGTTATAGAATAAACGAGCACCCTTAGTTGAAAAGAAATTTATTACTCCATTCTCTGCTTTTACATAGTAGCCAACTCGATACAACTGCCCATCTTTTCTCAATAAAAGCCTTTTATTTCCACTTGCCCCATTATCAAGATTAAAAGGACTATTATCTAGGTTACCCTCTGAGTTGTATATATTGCCTGACGCATTATCAATATTGCCTATAGAATTATCAATGTTATTAGATGAATTGTCGATATTATTGGGGGAATATTCATAAGGTAGACTTGATTCCGCTATAAACTCTACCATTAAGTCTGCGTGAACGGGTACGGCAAACATCAGTAGTAAAATCGGAATTATGTATGGTATAAGTCTCATTTTTTTCACTTCCTTTCGTCTAACGCCTGAAATTACCAAGAGGCAGGGGTCGTTTCCTGCCGATCCCGTGAAGTGATTTGTTACACAATTCTTTTATTTGTATGCTTCTTTTCTGTCACGCACCGCGATTATGTCTACGAGATTTCTATCGTCATTGATTGTATAAACAATGCGATAATCACCGACTCTTATCCGCCAAAGATGCTTATTGCCGGTCAATTTTCTACAACCCACAGGTCGTGGGATGGTTGAGAGATTTTCAATTTTAGGAAAAATCCTGTTCACCATCTTTTCATCGAGAGCTTCCAATTCTCTCCGGGCAGAACGGGCAAAGGTTATTGTGTATTTAGACATGCAACTTGCCTTGTTTTTTTAGCCGTTCCCTGACGGATTCAATTGATTCCCTTGGTTCCTCTGCACGTTGTCTTGAAAGTAAATTATCGAAAAAATCTTCCCAGAGTTCACCAAATTTTTTCAGGTTAATCTGCACCGCTACCTTTTGCCCTTTTTCATCAGTAACATATTGTATGCCTTGCATAGACAAATACCTCCTTCCTTAAATTGGAACTTTTCCTGATAATCTAAATCTAACCAACTCCGTAGTATGTTGAATGAAGGACAAAACCTTACCATCTGCTGATCGGATATGAATACGATTAGACATCCCTCGCGTGGGATAAAAACTGTATATCATATACCAGAGAAATGGACGTTCATCGTCATCAATGGTGCAGATTGCATCAAACGTTTTAGAAATATGAGGGGGCAGACTACGGTCTGCTGATTGTATGACATATTCGTAAGATCGTTTTACGTTGTCGTGTTTAGTCATAATGCGAGGGATAAATCCTTTTACTAGGACAGTAGCTTTTAAAGATGTCGGCGTGTTTCCAAGATTTTCTGCCTCAAACCGAATGCACGCATCATTCCGATGGCTAGTTTTGAATAATCCAAGGTCAATTATTCTTACTTGCAATCTAATTCTGTTTCTATAAAGACTAATCCAATAACCTATCCCACCTGAACCTACCAATAAAATTAATATTCTCAGAGGGTCTTTTTGAAAATAACTAACAATGTTATTTATCCAGTCCATATTCAATGTTTAATGATACCTTTTCCTGCACCGCATGGATTAACAGAGTTGTAATAAGAAGTTAGTCTATAACCAGTAAAACACTTGGCATCAACTAATAATCGAACTATGCCATTTTCAAAAACCACCCAAACATTACCATAATTTAAATGAGGATATCTTACAGAACGTGGCTCCCCAACTAATTTTATCACCTCATCTCGTGTCATGCCGATTTCAACGTTTTTTACTGCTATAGTAGTTTTTTGTTTTATATCTGCTTTTACTTTTTCCAATGCTGATAACTTATTGAAGGCATCTTCTCTTTCAAGACGGACTTTTTCTGTTGTAGCCCAATCTGAAGTTTTTCTTAGTTTATCCTGTAGTTCTCCTACTTGTTTTTCAAGTTTATTATAGTCATCTTGCATTTTTCCATATTTGCTTGATAAGTCTTTATCTTTGTGAATCTCTATCATTTTGGATTCTAATGCCGAGGTATCAACATCTGCCTTGATCTTCATCCGGATAACAGTATTTTGGCCGTTAAAAGAGATTTGATCCGAAACTATTTCAGTCTTGATAAGACCAGCAGTATATGCTTTTATTTCGTCTTTGGTCAGATTAAAATTAAGCACATTTGTGCTGCTTTCAACATATGTGCCGACTCTTTCTAAAACTTTTCTCTTGGCTTCAAAAAGACATAATCTTTTTGCATCAATCTTTGCGTCGTTATCCCCCATGACATACTCGCAAGATTCCTCGATAGTTTTTATTTCTGCAAAAGAATTTTTCAAGTCAACAACCAATACGACAATAACAATCAAAGGCCAGATAATTTTCTTCATAACACGTCTCCTTATGACCTTGAACATATTGTACCAGAGTCAGGATGTAACTTTTAGTCAGTCTTTATTTTCTTTATTTATTATGTGTAACGACACACATGAGGGGCGCGGGCAATGACTAAAGTAAAAAAGAAACAGCGTTTATTCCGCGTCCCTCTCGAAACGGTTGTTACACATTTATTTGATTGGTCTTTCATATTTCCCTATGCTGGAGAATGTCCTATCCATGTATCACATTGGACGCTTCCACGTCGCCCAAGATATGTGAGGGCAGCAAGTCTATGATTTCCATCAAGTATACTGAGGCCGTTATCTGTATTTATTCCGATTATGGGTGCGGGGATGCTGCTTGTTCGCTGAATAAACTCCACGAACCCAAAGAAACGCATTTTGCTATTACGGACATTGAACCGCCCGGTTCTATCAAGATTATGAACGTGCTTTTGGATGAGAGTATCGATAGTTTCATTAGAGATTGGATCAAGACAACCCATGTCGAAGGTAAGCGTCATCCTGTGCCACAGGCAATTAGAGATATTGGAGAGGGTAAAAAGCCCAAAATATTGACTCCATTGGAGAGATGGATGAGGGGAGCGAATGTTGCTGTAGGGCCAGTCGTTGTGATCCTTGATGATAGGAAGAAGCCATGAATCAAAAACATCATCAGGCATATTGGGTAACATGGATTTGGCTTGTTGTTTTAATGCCGTCATATTTTATTTATTTGATGTCTAACCATTAATATACCAACCCAGTATTTCCTGCTTTCATGGAGGGAATATAGCACATTTGGGTAAAAAGAGAAAACAAAAAATTATTTAAATCAATGGGGAAAATGTCCGCTGCTGTCAATGCAACACAAAAGCTTATTTTTTCTTCTTTAATTCCGCTAATCTCTCTTTTGCTTTTTTTGCCTGTTCGCTATCTGGATATTTCCTGATAATCTCGTCATAGAGCTCGATGGCATGTCCTTTGTTGTTCTGAAGCTCCTCGAACTTTGCGGTCTCAAACATCTCAGCGGCCTTGTTTGAACACGAGGCGAGTGTGAGGCTGAATATTAAAATCAAGCCCAGGACAAAATATTTCATCAAATGCAGTTTATTACGGATTCAGGAGTTCCTTTAGTTCTTTGCCCACTTTGAAATGGAGAACCTTCTTGGCAGGGACATCTACGCTTTCACCTGTCTTTGGATTTCTTGCCTTTCTCGGATTTCTTGTCTTAAGCCTGAAATTTCCAAAGCCCCTTATCTCTATTTTGTCTCCTTTTTGCAAGGCTTCCTTTATGCTGTCGAAAACAGTTTCCATGACTATCTCTGTCTGTTTCCGCGTGAGTCCTTCAACCTTTTCAGCTACCTTGTCTACAAGAACTGACCTTGTCATAAAACCTCCAGTGTTTAGCTCTAAGCTGCCGGCCTTAAGCTGACAGCCAGTCTAAAATTATATTAATTGCCCGAATAAAATCAAGTCTTTTCCGCCTCTGCGGATCTCCGATTCTTTTTGGTATTGTTTTTATTATTGTCGGTTATCCAGACCTCTATTGCAAGTTCGGGGCACATCTGGGCGCAGAATGCACACCCTGTGCACTTATCCATGTGCTGGGGGGCTGCCGGGAAATAGCCCATTTTATTAAACTGTTTTTCTATTGCTATCACTCCCTTGGGACATGACGTCACACAGTATTTGCATCCCTTGCATAGTTCTTTATTTATTGCGATTTTTCCTTTCATACATTCCTTTCCAGTAACTCTCCCGCGTGCCTGAGAGATACATCCGTTATCTTGCCGCTGAGCATCCTTGCGATCTCAGCCTTTCGTTCATCTTCTGAAAGCTCTTTTATCTTTATGAAGGTCCTGTCTTTTTTCTGGAACTTTTCCGTCATAATGTGAAAATCCGCTGCCGAGGCTATCTGCGGGAGATGCGTGATGCAGATGACCTGATGGGCCTTTGCGAGTTTTTTTAATTTCACGCTGACACTCTCAGCTGTCCTGCCTCCTATGCCTGCATCAACCTCATCAAATATTAACACAGGGATTTTATCAACATCAGCAAGTATGTTTTTAAGCGCCAGCATTATCCGCGAGAGTTCTCCGCCTGAGGCAACCCTTGAGAGAGGTTTTAGTGTTTCACCGGGGTTGGCTGAAAATAAGAATTCAACAGTATCAATGCCGCTTGAAGACAAGGGAGAGGGTTTTATTTCAGCCCTGAATCCTGCCTTTTCAAAGGCAAGCTCTTTCAGTATTTTTTCAACAGCCCCGCTTATCTCAGCTGCTGTCTTTTTTCTTTTTTCAGAAAGCTGCGTTGCTGTTTTAAGAAGTTTCTCTTCTTTTTCTTTAAGCTGATCTTCCACAGCCTCGGCCTTTTCGTCTGCCTGTCCGAGTGATGCAAGCTCTTTTTCAGCTTCATCCCTGTATCTGAGTATGGAATCTATATTTTCTCCGTATTTTTTTTCAAGTTTTTTTATGGTCTCAAGCCTTTCCTCAATATTCTCAAGCCTGTTTGGGTCAAGGTCATATTTCTCCTTATGCCCCCTGAGAGAGATAGAGCCGTCTTCAAGCAGCGGCATTGCTGACTCAAGAAGGCTCAGGGTTTCGCTGATACCTGAATCTATTGAGGACATTTCTTTAAGTTTAGAGATAACAGTTGATAGTTTTTCTATACATGCGCCTTCTGATTCATACAGCATTGCATAGGCTGTTTCTGTGAGTTCGTTCAGCCTGTTCAGGTTTGAAAGAATGGACCTTTCGTTTCCCAGGGCCTCTTTTTCCCCTGGCTTCAGGGCTGCAGTATCTATTTCACTTATTTGAAAATTCAGGAGGTCTATCCTGTGGGCCCTCTCCTTGGCATTGGTCCTGAGTTCAGAGAGTTCTTTCTTAAGGCGCTGCACCTCATGGAACATTATTTCCACTTCAGCTTTCTTGTCCTGGAGTTTCCCGTAAAAATCCAGCAATGTCCTCTGATTATCAGTTGAAAGGAGGCTCTGGTGTTCGTGCTGGCCATGCATGTCAACGAGAGACCTGCCTATTTCGGAGAGGCTCTGTATATTAACAATAGTATCGTTTATGTAGGCCCTGCTTTTTCCTGCGGATGATATGCTGCGCCTGAGTATAATTTCGTCTTCAGGGATTATTCCCATTTGCTCAAGCAAGGGGTGGCCTGATACCTCAAAGAGCGCCTCGACCGACGCATCTGTTTCCCCTGTTTTTATCATATCAGTCTGTGCCCTTTCCCCAAGTGCGAGCCCAAGGGCGTCAACGATGATTGACTTGCCGGCCCCTGTTTCCCCTGTTAATACATTCAGCCCTGTTTCAAACCGGATTGTAAGGTCGTCTATTATTGCAAGATTCTTTATCCTGAGTTCTTTAAGCATTGCATGAAGATAATACAATAAAAATTAAAAATCAAATTAAAAATTGAGGAATTCATTTAACTTTATGTTTTTAATTTTTTACGGCTGTAACAACGGTCTCTGATTATTTCTTCAGGATGTTTCTGAGTTCCATTGCGTTCTTAGGTGCATTACCAAGGGCATCATTATTAAAGTATATAAAAACATCCTTGCCCTGCTTTATGAACTTGTTTACCAGCTTTGCATCAATTTTAAGTTGGTCCTTGTTATAGCAGGAGACATATTTCCCGTCAGCGCTGTGTCTCCTGATGTATACAAAATCAGCGGTAGCCGGCAGGTCGCACAGGAATTCAGGCTGGTCAGCTAGGCACATGCTGATATTATTCTTTCCGAGCAATGAAATTATCTTTTTATTTATCCAGCTTTTATCTCTGAATTCAAAAGTGTTTCTTGCCTTATATTGACTGAGCACCTCAATAAATTTTCTCAGTTTTTCCGCGTCAGCCTTAAAATCAGGAGGGAACTGCCAGAGGATAACGCCGAGTTTCTCCTTCAGGGCCTTGGCCCTTGAAAAAAATACATCCAGAGGTTCTATGGGAGATTTTAGTTTTTTGACATGAGTTATAAACCTGCTTCCTTTTAGGGAAAGGGTAAAGCCGCCGGGTGTTTCGCTATACCATCTTGAGAAGGTCTCTTTTTCAGGGACCCTGTGGAAGGTAACATTCAATTCGACCGTCGAAAATTTTTTGCAATAATATTCAAACCATAATTTTCTTGAAAGTTCATCGGGATAAAAAGAGCCCTTCCAGTCGTCATACATAAAACCACTACATCCTATCTTCACACACGGCATAAAATAGTATATCATATTATTGCCTTGCGTGCCGGAAGAAAAAGGCTTTTTGCCTTCAGGAGGTGCAATATGGATAAAAAGGGTTTGGACCCGGGGCTTAGGTTGATTCAGGATGCAGACCTCAACGGCAAGGTCGTACTTGTCAGGTTCGACCACAATGTCGTAAAAGACGGCGAGATAAAAGACCCCTACAGGATAGACAGGACCTTCGGCACGCTTTATAACATTGTTGAGAGGGGCGGAAGGCCGATACTCATGACCCATGTTGGACGGCCTAAAGACAAAAAAACAGGCGATATCACGTGCAGACCGGGTGAATCTGTAGAACCGATTGTTGAGTACCTTGCCATGAAACTGCATACAAAGTTCTATATCCCAAAGTTCGATATTGACCCGATGCTGGGGATTACAGGCATTGATACATCCATTAATCTTGCAATCCGCAATCTCAGAGAAAGGAAGATAGGAGGCATATATCTTCCGAATACCCGCTGGTTTTCAGGAGAGGAGGCAGATGGAAAGATAAGGGAAAACTTTGCGCTCCAGCTTGCAGGCCTTGCCGACATATTCATAAACGATGCCTTCGGCTCATGGCAGCCCCATGCCTCAACCTATGACATCACAAAGCATCTTCCATCCTATGCTGGATTTTTGATGCAGCAGGAGATAATCAACCTGAACTCTGTTATAAATCCTGAACGGCCTTTTGTGGCTGTTGTTGCAGGAGCAAAATATGACACTAAGATAAAGCCTTTGTATGCGATATACGATAAGGTGGATAAACTGATACTTGGAGGAGTGCTCTATAACACATTTCTCTGCGCAAGATACGGAATAAACATTGCAGGTGTTTCGGATAGAGACATCGAGGCAGCAAAAGACCTTGTGGAAAAGGACAAAAAGAATCAGAAGATTGTTGAGCTTCCCTATATTGTAGAGTCGGATACGCTTGAAAGCAGGCTTGAAGGGAAATACAGGACGATATCAATAAGAGATTTCAAACAGGGCAATAAATACAATTACATCCTTGATATTGACCCGAAATCATTTGAGGACAAGGCTGTTCATGAGAGTATTTCAGGCGCAAAAACAATATTCGTGAATGCAGTGATGGGGTTCACGCCTAATTTTTCAGCGGGCTCCGCAGCATTGGACAGCACAATTGACCATAACAGGACAGCAATAAAGATGTACGGCGGGGGAGACACGCTTCAGGAGTTCAAAAATCTCTGCCCCGGCCTTTATCTTTCGGTTCTCGACAATACCCAGTATTATTTCTTCACAGGCGGGGGAACAGTGCTCACTGCAATCGAGCAAGGCAGCCCTTATGGTTTAAAGCCTGTAGAAGTACTGATGGAAAATAAATAGGCTGTGCTAAAATAGAAACTGATGTTTCAAATGACTGTTTTAAATAAATGGAGGGTTTTATGGCTGACATTAAAAGAATCGGAGTAATTACAAGCGGCGGAGACTGCGGAGGCTTGAACGCAGTAATAAAAGGAGTGGCGCGGGAGGCATGGGCCTTGGGGATAGAATCAGTTGTTATCCCTAACGGCTATGCAGGCCTTTATAATCTCATTGATCTGGAGCAGGTTGTTGTGCTTAACGCAGAGAGGGTAAGCCGCATAGAGGCGTCTGTTGCAGGTTCCGAGGCAGGTCATTCAAGGGTCAAGATAAGCAAGATAAAAGATGAAAAAAAATATGAACGCATAAAAGACGGGCTGAAAAAGTTCGGGATAGACGCCCTGATTATAAGCGGCGGTGACGACACAGGAAGCGTTGTTGTTGACCTGAGTTCCCGGGGAATCCCCTGCATCCATGTTCCAAAGACAATGGACCTGGACCTTCAGCCATACAGTGTAGGCGGTGATTCAGCGATTAACAGGATATCTATTTTTACAAGGGATATTAAGACAACAGGCATGAGCCATAACCGGGTTATTGTGATGGAGGTTTTCGGCAGATACGTTGGGCACACTGCATTAAGAGGCGGGATAGGAGCTGAGGCTGACTGCATACTGCTTCCGGAGATACCGGTTGATTTTGATGTTGTATACGAGCATATGAAGGCCACATTTTTCTCAAGGGTCTTGAGGAGCGATGTTAAGGCAGGGACATACATTATTGTTGCTGCAGAGGGCATTAAGACCGTAAGCGGTGATTTGCTTTATGACGAATCTGCGGGTGTTGATGCGTTTGGACACAAGAAACTGGCGGGTGCGGGGAAGTATGTAAGGCATCAGCTCGAGAAGAGGATGAAGGTTGACCCTGCAGTAACAGAATTCATGAAGAAGACAGGCATGTGGGCCCCTGGTGTTTATGAGACACCGGAGGTAAGGGAAGTAACACCCGGCCATCTTGTACGTTCGGGTGCGTCTTCAGCATTTGACGTGAATTTCGGGCACAGGGCAGGCGCTGCTGCAGTTCTGCTTTTGCTCGAGGATAAGACAGGGAACACAGTGGTTGATGTGGACGGCAACAAGATATTGTATATGGATACTTCAGAGGCAATAAAGCGCAGAGAGGTCGATATCAGTGAGGTAGCCCTTTTTGAAAGCCTCGGGACCTGCTTTGGCAGGAAGACAGAGAAATTCAAGTATGAACTTGTCGAACAAAAGGGTTCGATTTCAAGACATCTGTAATCATGATTGCTTGTTGTATTCAGGAGGGGATAATCTTTTCGCTCATTTCCTCCTTTATTCCCTTGTAGTTAAATGTATAAATTTTTACAGGATTGGAGGGCTCATGGCAAAATGGGATGATGTATTAAGAAATATTCATTGCGGTCTTTTTGTGGTGACGACAAAGAGCGGTGATAAGATCAACGGACTTACTGTTGCATGGCTTACAAGGGCATCTATTGAACCTCCAATGGTTTCTGTGTCAATAGGGAAGACAAGATACAGTCACGGGCTTATTCAGGAATCAGGGTTTTTTGCCGTAAATATCCTGAAAGAGGGGCAGGTGGATGCAGGAAAACACTTTGGTTTTAAGTCAGGCAAAAAGGTTAATAAGTTTGAACATGTTGAATATGCGACAAAGATTACAGGCTCACCGATATTAAAGGATACCGCAGGTTATCTCGACTGCAGGGTTGTGGGTTCCTGCGATGCAGGCGACCATACGATCTTCATTGGAGAGGTTGTTGACGCAGGAACCTCGCCTGATGCCAGGCCCTTGCTTTACGTACACGAAGACTTCTGGGGGAAGAAATAAGGCTTCTGCGCTTTCTAACTTCCGCTCTTTCCCTCTATTGAATTATTGACTTCTGCACTCCTGCTCTATTGCTTTCACTTGGCCCCTTGAACCCTGTTTTTCTTGCATTGCTCTTTTGCATTTTTTTATGGATATCTTGAATATAACTTGACAAATGGTTTTTGCTATAAGAGAATACTTTTATGGTTTATAAAAAAGGGGTACAGTTAAAATTTCAGATGTAAACACAAAATCAATTAACCTAAAAAGGGGGCAGAGATAATGAGAAAAAATATTATATTTTTATTAGCTATGTTCGGTTGTCTACTTTTTTGGGGTCAACCAATACTTGCCGCTAACAGTACAATACCTTCTGAAGGAGATGTGCTTCCTGAAATAACCCTTTCCGTGCCTCAAAATACAAACGAAAAAGATTATCTTGGAATTAAGGAAAAAGATGCTTTTAAAGTATCCCAAATAAAGGCCCGGATAGTTATACTTGAGGTTTTCAGCATGTATTGCCCTTATTGTCAAAAAGAAGCTCCTCTTGTCAACGAACTATATCAGATAATAAATGAAAGACCTGCTCTCAAGGGCAAGATTAAAATTATCGGGATTGGAGCTGGTAACAATCCTTTTGAGGTTGAGGTCTTCAAGAACAAATATAATATCCCGTTTCCCCTTTTCCCTGATGCGTCTTTTTCTATTCACAAGTCTGTTGGGGAGGTCAGGACCCCATACTTTTTTGTAATTAAAATCAATGTTGACGGGTCTCATAAGATTCTTTATTCTAAAACCGGCAGCATCCAGGATCCCAATCAATTTCTGAATTCTATCCTTAAAATAGCCGGCTTAAAAGAGGAGGGTTAGCCATGTTACACAAAGGCAAACTATATTTTATTGTAATATCTATAATCTTAGCTTTATTTTCTTCTGTAACGATTGCTTACAGTTTATCCGAACAATTCAAAGGTAAAATTTACAGTCCAGGCACACTAAAACCTATTGATAGTATTGTCAAACTTAAAGTAGGGGACCGGGCTCCTGATTTTAGCCTTCCAGCCGTTTCCGGGGAAAAGATTTCCCTAAACCAGTATCTTGGCAAAAAGAATATAGTAATTTCTTTTGTCCCTGCAGCCTGGACACCTGTTTGTTCCGATCAATGGCCTGGATATAATATAATCAAAAATATTTTTGACAAAAATGACGCCATATTGATAGGCATTACTGTAGATAACATCCCGACATTATATGCCTGGACAAACGAGATGGGGAATTTATGGTTTCCGGTACTTTCTGACTTCTGGCCTCACGGAGCAGTGGCCACAAAATATGGTGTATTACGTTCTGATGGAGTTTCTGAAAGAGCCCTGTTTGTAATAGATAAAAAAGGGATCATACGTTATATGGATGTCCATGATATAAACCAGAGACCTTACCTTGAGGTTCTTGTTAAAGAATTGGAAAAACTTGGGCAATAAAACATTCATTCATTTCCTCTTGATTGCCTGTTTATCCGTATCCTTTCCCTACGGATCTACATACGCAGAAACAAAGCCAATTGGTTCAGGAGCTCAATTTCCTAATTTAATTTTTAAGGATACTTTGTCCAAAAAAGAACAGACATATCTTGGGATTCCGAAACAAAAGAACTTTTCTTTCAAAGATATCCCTGGGACTTTGTTTTTGATTGACGTGTTCGGCGTCTACTGCATAAGATGTCAGAAACAGGCTCCGATCTTCCACCAGGTATATTCCTGGATTGAAAATGATCCCGAACTGAAAGGAAATGTGAAGATGATTGGTATTGCAGCCGGAAATAATCAAAAAGAGGTGGAAAGTTTCAAAAAAGAATATAAAGTCCCCTTCCCCATATTTACCGATCCTGGTTTTGTTGCCCATAAAAAGCTAGGGAATCCTGCAGCACCTTATACAATATTTGTCATGAGAGATGCCCGTGGAAAATACATCGTAGTTAGTACCCATAAAGGCAAGTTTGATTCGGCAGAGAGCATTATGAATGAAATTAAAGAGCTTCTTCAGTGCGCCCCCTCAACATCCGCATGCGATTATAAGTTAAAAGATAAATAATATAGGCTGTTCAGAATGAGCGAAAATATTACGTCTCATCGTCCTGGCTAATAACATCCCTCAGTGCACAAAAAGGTGTTCCCGCTAAAATTCAAACTATTCTTTTTATAATTTCTCCATTATTTAATTATATTAACCTATTAGAAATTTTTATTTGATATATTAGATAAAGCAACCTAAGATAATATTTAAGGGGTAGATACAAAATTCTAAGTAGAATATTATTTTATTTCCTAAATTTTTAATCTTTGGAGAATAGATGAGAGTTCCCTCTCGATCCTAACAGGAAGCAAATGATGAGAATAAAGTGGAGAAACATCCTTTTTGACCTGATGGTCATTACGTTTACCTGTATTCTTGTCGCTGTTATAGTAAACAATCTTCGAGCAGACAGGGTTCCATTGATTCCTCCCTACCTGGATAATAGTCTTTATCGGGAAATGAAGTTGAGTACATTCCAGAAAGGAGAATTTAAAAGTTCCAGATGTTTCATTTTCGACGCCCGTCCTCATGAACTTTATCAGAAAAATCATTTGACCGGAGCTGTTAATTTCCCTGCTTCACAATTTGATTTTTTTTACCAGCTTCACCTCGCTGATACACCTTCAGATGCTCCTATTTTTGTTTATGGGAGGACAATCAGCCGGGCTTATGACAAAGAACTATCCTATCGTCTCTCTTTAATGGGCTACAAAAATGTCACAGTAATTCTCTAAGAGATTGAAAATTAGGACATCCGATAAAAAACGACTAATTTTCCATCGGGGCTTTATCATATTGCTGTTGAGACTTTGCCTGGGCGGATTGTTTATATACGCGAGCCTAAACAAGATTCTTAACACTGCCGTATTTAAAGAGGCAGTCGCCAGTTACGAGATACTGCCTTACTGGATCGTAAATATTACCGCAGTGGTACTGCCCTGGCTGGAGCTTTGGACGGGAATTCTCCTCATAGTGGGTGCCTTCGTTAGGGCATGCGCAATTGTGTATAGTAGCTTACTATTATTGTTTAATATAGCAATCGGCCTTAACATCCTCAGGGGTGTGGAATTTTACTGTGGCTGCTTTACTGAGAACAACTCGATTAGCGGTATAAATTATTGGCATATCATATTTAATACGCTCTGGTTTTTTATAGCCGTAATCCTCTTTATTTTAGAAAGAAGGAGATTTAGCCATCGTTATTTCAGGGGAGCAACCTAAGATAACATGAAGATATATAGATTCCAAAATATACTTTGTTTTCTCTGTTTTTTTAGCCTGTTCTATTGCCTTTTTTCAAGTAACAGTTCTGCCGGTCAGGATATTGCATTCAAGGCAGGCGACCGTTTTCCCAATATCCAGATTACAGGGGCATTTACGTTAGAAGACAAAAAATACCTCGGCCTTTCAGATCGAAAGGTGCATTCACTTAGTTGTATTCGGGCCGGGTTTATATTAGTAAATTGTTTCAGTATTTATTGCCCTGTTTGTCAAGCCCTTGCTGTTAAATTTAACCAGTTACATGACTTAGTTCAGAGAGATAATTTTATCAGCAGAAATATGAAAATGATTGGAATAGGCATGGGCAACAACAGTAAGGAAATTGCATATTTCAAAAAATATTTTAATATCTCATATCCCCTTATACCTGACTCAGATTTTAAGATCCATAAAGCCTTAAAGGAAACGAGGACACCATTGGTGGTCATAATCGATAAAAGATTACGCCCTTATAAGATACTGACTATTTTAGATTTTGGCAGAGAACCAGAAAAGCTTATAGAAGACATACGAGCTTCGCTGCCAAAATTAAGCTGGGACATTAAAAAGCAGAACTCTCACTTTTAGATTTAGATACCACGCTTAAATATTCGCCGCTAAGAAGAAAAAAAACTTGACAATAAATCTTTTTTTGTATACATTTTTATATAAGTAAGTAAATTGTTTAAATTGTAAGACAACAATATGGAAAGCGCAAAGAAGAAGGAAAAGAAGAAGAAAGAATTCAGGTTTACCACATCGTTTACGATGAGGTTTGATGCCTTTACCCTTGAGATGCTGGAAAGGATTGCCCATGACGAGGATAAAACAAGACCAGAAGTAATACGGGCTGCTACAAAGTTCCTTTTCCTGAAGAAATATGGCCAGGAGGAACTGGAAAAAATAAGGGGAAAATTTCGGCCGGACATTTCAAGAGAGGAGTAAAACCTGTATGTACTTGACAAGTGTTTATCTCTATGGTATAGAGATAGTTATATTATAAATCGATTAGATAGTGATTATTATATATGTTCTATTTTATTTTAATGGAAGGAGGGAAGAGACTTTTTCAGTATTTTCTTCCAAAAATTTAATGAAAGGAGGATATTATGAAGGTTATTACGCGTAGAGATTTTCTAAAGATATCCGGAGTTACCGTAGCAGGCCTTACCCTTAGTCAACTGGGTTTTGACCTTACCCCTGCACAGCTTTATGCTGCCGAGCTTCGGACAGAACTCCGGATCAAAGGCGCCAAGGAAACTCCTACTATTTGCTGCTATTGTTCAGTGGGGTGCGGCATCCTGGTATCCACTGACAAAAAAGGAAAGGTTATTAACGCTGAGGGAGATCCTGATCATCCAATCAGTGAGGGGGCACTGTGTGCCAAAGGTGCTTCATCTTATCAGATTGCCGTTAATGATAACCGCCTCCAAAAAGTTAATTATCGTGCACCTTACAGCAACAAATGGAAGGAGGTCAGCTGGGAGTGGGCACTTGATAAAATTGCTGCTAATATCAAGAAGAGCCGTGACAAAAGCTTCACGGAGAAAAACACCGATGGGAAGGTGGTCAACCGAACCAATGGTATTGCTTCTGTCGGCAGCGCAGCTCTGGACAATGAGGAGTGCTGGCTTTACCAGAAATTATTGAGGTCTCTTGGCCTCGTCTATATCGAGCATCAGGCCCGTATATGACACAGCGCAACTGTAGCGGCTCTGGCAGAGTCGTTCGGGCGCGGTGCAATGACAAACCATTATATTGATTTTCGCAATGCTGATGTTATTCTGAACATGGGCAGCAATGTAGCTGAAAACCATCCGGTCTCTTTTAAATGGATCGAGGCGGCCCGGGCTAAAGGTGCTATCTTTATTCACGTAGATCCGCGCTTTACCCGTACATCAGCAAAGGCTGATATTTTCGCCCGTCTTCGTTCAGGCACAGATATTGCGTTTCTTGGTGGCATGATCAAGTATATCCTTGACAATAATCTTTACGATGAATTTTATGTCAAAAACTATACGAATGCCTCATATATTGTAAGCCCCAAGTATGGTTTTGATGACGGACTTTTCTCAGGCTATAACCCGTCAAAAAGGTCGTATGATCAATCGATGTGGGCAATAGAAAAGGATGAAAACGGAATCCCTAAACAGGATATGACCTTACAGAATGAAAGATGTGCATTCCAGCTTCTAAAGAAACATTATTCACGGTATACACTTGAGAAAGTTACGGCGATTACCGGAACTCCTCAGGAAGACCTTGAAAAGGTTTATAAGGTTTACGGCTCTACAGGAAAGCCTGATAAAGCCGGCACCGAGCTGTATGCAATGGGCTGGACACAGCATACTGTTGGCGTGCAGAATATTCGCGCTATGTCCATTATCCAATCACTTCTTGGCAATATGGGTGTTGCAGGCGGAGGGATAAATGCCCTGAGAGGTGAGTCCAACGTGCAGGGCTCGACCGATCAGGGGCTGCTTTTCCATATTGTTCCGGGTTATTTACCAACGCCCCGCGCTCAATGGGCAAAGCTTGAAGATTACAATAAAACTACTCCATCCACAAAAGATACAAGAAGTGTCAACTGGTGGAAAAACAGACCAAAGTATGTTGCCAGTCTTTTAAAGTCTTTTTACGGCGACAAGGCTGCTAAGAATAATGACTTTTGTTATGAATGGCTGCCTAAGCTTGAGCCCACACAGGATGCATCCTGGCTTAACCTTTTCGATGAAATGTATAAAGGGACCTTCACCGGTTTTTTTGCATGGGGTATGAACCCTGCCTGTTCAAGTGCAAATGCAGGTAAAGTTCGTCAGGCTTTAGGCAAGCTGGACTGGATGGTAAACGTTAATTTATTTGACAATGAAACCGGTTCTTTTTGGAAAGGTCCTGATATTGATCCCACGAAAATAAAGACTGAAGTATTTCAGTTGCCGTGTGCAGCATTCCTGGAAAAAGAAGGTAGCATCAGTAACAGCGGCCGCTGGATGCAGTGGCGCTGGAAAGCTACAAATCCTCCGGGAGATGCAATGCCTGATGGAGAGATCATGAATGATCTATTCAAAAAAGTTCAGGCACTTTATAAAAAAGAAAAAGGAGTCTTCCCTGATCCTATCCTGAATTTAAAATGGGATTATGAGACCAACGGCAAGTTTGATATCCATAAAGTAGCAAAAGAGATCAATGGCTACTTCTTAGAGGATATTCCGGAACATCCTGTTGACAAAAAGGCATATAAGAAAGGTACGCTGGTACCAAGCTTCGTATTCTTACTCGATGATGGTCGTACTTCCTGCGGTAACTGGATATATTCAGCCAGTTATACCGAAGCTGGGAATATGGCCGCTCGCAGGAAGAAGACCGACCCAACAGGACTTGGTCTTTATCCCGAATGGTCATGGGCATGGCCGGTTAACAGAAGGATTATTTATAACCGCGCTTCTGTTGATCTTGAAGGTAAACCCCGCGATGCAAATCGACAACTACTGAAATGGGACGCCGAGAACAAGAAATGGGTCGGCGATATTCCTGACGGACCGGCGCCGCCAATGGGTACGCAGGGTGTCTATCCATTTATCATGAAGCCTGATGGGGTTGCCTCAATATTCGGACCAGGGTTAAAAGACGGCCCGTTCCCGGAACATTATGAACCATTGGAATGTCCGATTGAAAAGAACCTGATGTCCGGTCAGAGGATAAACCCGGCTGTCAAGATATTTGAGGGAGGCCTGGATACATTTGCCACATGCGACCCGAGATATCCTTTCGTCTGCACCACATACCGGGTGACCGAGCACTGGCAGACAGGGGTACTGACCCGCTGGCTCCCATGGCTCACAGAAGCTGAACCTCAGATGTTCTGCGAAATGAGTCAGGAACTTGCAACATTGAGGGGAATCTCAAATGGTGACAGAGTGCTCGTAGAAACATCACGAGGCAAGGTGGAAGCCGTGGCCATCGCGACTCTCCGTTTGAAGCCTTTCGTAATCGGAGGCCAGACAATTCACCAGATAGGAATCCCCTGGCACTTTGGCTGGTTACATCCAAAAGATGGGGGTGACAGCGCAAACTTACTTACTCCAACGATTGGTGACCCCAATACCATGATTCCTGAATCCAAGGCCTTCATGGCAAATGTCACTAAAATAACCAAACAACCGACCAAAAAGGTCAAGAAAGCTTAAGGGAGGTGAAAACTAATGGCAGATAAATCCTTTTTCATAGATACAACAAAATGCACAGCATGCCGTGGATGTCAAATATCATGTAAGCAGTGGAATATGAATCCGGGAACGAAGACGTACCAGCGCGGAAGCCATCAGAACCCTGAAGACCTATCCTATTTCACTTACAAATTAGTAAGGTTCAGTGAGTTAGAAGTGGATGGCAAACCCAGGTGGTATTTCTTCGCAGATCAGTGCAGACACTGCACTGATCCACCGTGCAAGATGACTGCTGAATCTTTAAAATTAAAGGCCATAACAAAAGACGAAGCAACAGGTGCGGTGCTTTATAATCCAAAGGTAAAGGTAAAGGCAGCAGACTTCAAACAAATAAAGGGGTCCTGTCCCTGGGATATTCCTCGATGGGATGAAAAAACTCAAGGAATGGCAAAGTGCACCATGTGCATTGACAGGATTAAAGAAGGTCTGTTGCCGGCATGTGTTAAAACCTGCCCTACAGGCACTATGAACTTCGGGGATCGGGATAAGATGCTTGCTATGGCCCAGAAAAGATTGAAAGAGGTCAAGGCAATGTATCCCAAGGCCGAGCTTCTTAATGCTGACTTTGTCAGAACAATTTTCCTTGTTATTGATGAACCCGTGAAGTACCATAAATTTGCCGCGGCAACAGAGGATGCAGGACTTACAAGGTTAGCAGCCATTAAGAAGTTAATGCAGCCTTTTGTTAACTTTTCTTTGAAGGGGTAAAGATACAGTAATTGCCAAATCCCCCTCATTCCTTTTGCAAAAGGGGTGAGGGGGATTTTTTTATTCTGTTTGAGTAATTATATGTGTTATAGTTATATCCATGAGTGAATTTTTACAAAAGATAAAAGAACAGATTTCCCGTCTTAAAGAACAAAGACCTGCTTACAAGGAAATCCTCAACTTTTATGAAAAGATTGTAGAAGAGCAGGAAAGGGTGAGGCCTTCCATAAATATTACTCCCCTAAAAATAAAAGATGATTTAAAAGCATTGCAGATGAAAGAGGGATTCCCCTTGATTAACAAGGAAGACTTCCCCCTTGACCTTGCCTCCTCGATTGAGCTCTTTCAATCCCTCTGCCAGATCGGGAAAGAAGCAACCAGTATGATGAGAGAAGATGTTCAAAAAATTGAAGATGCTATCAAGGATGGAAAATTATATCTTGACGAATTATTGAGAAAGCATTCTAACCCAGATTATCAAAACAAAATTATTGAGGAGATGAAGATCAATAGAATGATCCTGAATTATTTGATTCATATGAGTATCCAGCTTTCCATTCATGCCAATGTTGAAAAGCTAAAGGGTCACGTTGATCTCAAGAATTGGCTCAAAGGATATTGTCCTATTTGTGGTTCATACCCACAGATGTCTTTGTTGAAGGGAGAGGGACAGCGGTTCTATCTCTGCTCCTTCTGTGGTTTTGAATGGCCTGGTGAACGTCTCAAATGTCCCTTCTGCGAAAACAAAGACCATGAATCACTTCACTATTTTTATGAAGAGGGGAAAGAGATTTATAGGGTGGATGTGTGCGATAAGTGTAAACAATACATTAAGACCGTGGATTCACGTAAAATTGATTATGAACCCGACCTGAATTTAGAGGACATTGCAACTATACATCTCGATATATTGGCATCTGAGAAGGGTTTTAAAAGGCCAGTCACTAACTTGCTGGGTCTTTAGAATTCATATTCTTCTTCACTACTGTCCGATTAAAATAGCATTGCCTGTAATGGTTCATCCTGAAAGACTCGCAATCGTTCTGGTTTCAGGGTCAAGATATCAATCAGGACGGCAAATTAATGAGGGACATAGAGCTTGTCTAAAAACTACCACTGTTTCTCTCCTGCAAATATGATAAATTAAAAGCACAAAATATTTGAAGGAGGTTATCTGATGCCATTAAGACCTTATGAACAAGACCAGATGTTTCTCCTTCCTCCAAGTCTGAATGAATGGGTAAGAGATGATAAAAGTGCTTTTATGGGGATATGCCACAGGAGTCCGCTCAAGCAGAAAGATAGAAGAAAAACTTGAACAGGATGTAGTGTTTATGTGGTTGGCAGGATTAGAGAAAGTAAAGCTTGAGTGGAAGATAGTGGCAACAGCCCCATAACCTATTGAAGATAACAGCAGCGATAATGAGGAAAGAACGGATACTTCCAGCCTTAGACTGAGATTAAAAAGACAGAGAGCTTTTTATGTTTTTTATGAAAAGGAATTTTGCTTGCTCAAAAATTGGGCTCTTCTGGCTTTTGTGTGGGTAACCATCACTTTTCCCCTCCCTTGAGGGGAGGGGTTAGGGGAGGGTGATTTAAACAATTTTCACTTATCACTTCCAATACGCCTTCCATGTTAGTCATCACCTCATTATTCCAGAACCTTAAGACCTTAAAGCCCTCTGACTTGAGCCATGCGTCTCTTTCTTCGTCCTTCTTATTGTCTGCGTGTTGCCCGCCATCCACCTCTATTACCAGTGATTTCTCAAGG
>Ga0265296_1001848_pt1 | contig 22718 bp, 22 predicted proteins | sample MunlanPumphouse1_FD_189073 | JGI IMG/M metagenome (GOLD analysis project Ga0265296, IMG submission 189073) | Groundwater microbial communities from a municipal landfill in Southern Ontario, Canada - Pumphouse #1 | ecosystem: Environmental > Aquatic > Deep subsurface > Groundwater | place... | reverse complement strand
TGCGCACCCGTGCCCGCATCGTGATCCTGCCGAACGATCACCTCGAGACGCCGCACTTCGAAGTCCAGCGCCTGCGTGACGACAGCCCGGAAGCCCACAGCGGCCAGTCCAGCTACGAAATCGCCGCGGCAGCTGCCGAAGTCGAAGAAGTCCAGCCAGCCGCCGCGACCCGCACCCTGGTTCGCCAGGAAGCTGCCGTCAAGACCGCGCCGGCCCGCGCCAATGCACCCGTGCCGGCTGAAGCCGCTGCCCCGGTTGCCGCGCCTGCTTCCCTGCCGGAACCAAGCCTGTTCAAGGGCCTGGTGAAGTCGCTGGTCAGCCTGTTCGCCACCAAGGAAGAGCCTGCTGCTCCAGCCGTGGTCGAGAAGCCTGCCGCTGAACGCCCTGCACGCAACGAAGAGCGTCGCAACGGTCGCCAGCAGAGCCGTAACCGCAACGGTCGCCGTGACGAAGAACGCAAGCCTCGCGAAGAGCGTGCACCGCGTGAAGAACGCGCACCACGTGAAGAGCGTCAACCGCGCGAAGCCCGTGAAGAAACCCCGGCCGTAGCCCGTGAAGAACGTGCTCCGCGTGAAGAGCGTGCGCCACGTGAAGAACGCGCACCGCGCGCGCCTCGCGCCCCACGTGAAGATCGCAAGCCGCGTGGCGAGCGTGAAGAACGTGTACGTGAACTGCGCGAGCCACTGGACGCCGCTCCAGCCGTGGCCGCCGCTGGCGCTGTTGCAGTGGATACCGCGACCGAAGAACGTCCGGCCCGCCAGCCCCGTGAAGAACGCGCCCCACGCCCACCGCGTGAAGAGCGTCAACCACGTGCCGAGCAAGCTGCCGCCGCCAGTGAAGAAGAACTGCTGAGCAACGACGAACAGCCACAGGAAGATGGCCAGGACAACGCCGAAGGCGATCGTCCACGCCGCCGCTCCCGTGGCCAGCGTCGTCGCAGCAACCGTCGTGAGCGTCAACGTGATGCCAACGGCAACGTGATCGAAGGCTCGGAAGAGACCGGCGAAGCCACTGAAGAAGCAGCCAACAACGAGCCGACCAGCACCGAACTGGCTGCCGGCCTGGCCGTTACAGCAGCGGTTGCCAGCTCGGTCATCAGCGCCCCTGCCGAAGCCGAAGCCAACCAGCAGGCCGAACGTGCCACCGCTGCCGTGCAGGAAACTGCCGTCGTCGAAGCACCGGTTGTCGAAGCCACCACCGTGGTCGAAGCACCTGCCGCTCCAGAAGTGGAAGTTGCACCGGTTCACGAAGCCCAGCCTGAAGCTGAAGCCGAAGTCGTGGCCGCACCTGCGGTCGTGGTTGAGCCACAGCCTGCGGTTGAAGCGGTTGTCGAAGCGCCAGCTGCCGAGCCAACCCCAGAAGTGCGTGAAGTTCGTGAAGAACAGACCGCCTTCCAGTGGACTGCCGAGCCAGCCGTCGTCGCCGAAGCACCAGCCCCGGCTCCGGTAGAGGAAGCTCCAGCACCTGTCGCCGAACCTGCGGTGGTTGCAGAACCAGTCGTGGTTGCCGAGCCGGCTCCGGTGGTGGTGGAAACCCCAGTGGTAGCCGAAGTGGCCGCCCCAGTGGTCGAAGCCCCTGCCAGCGCCCTCACCGAAAACGGCCGTGCGCCTAACGACCCGCGTGAAGTGCGTCGTCGCAAGCGTGAAGCCGAGCGCCTGCAGAAAGAAGCCGAAGAAGCAGCGGCAGCGGCCCCGGCCGTAGTCGAGGCCGTTGCGCAAGCACCGGCCATCGAAGCTGAAGTTGAGCACACTGCCCCGGTCATCGACGAGAACCTGCGTTCCGTTGAAGAAGTGGTAGAGCACAACCCCAAAGCCCTGGAAGAAGAGCACGAGCCTAAACCCCTCGCCTGATTCCAACGGCAACTAAAAAGCCCCGCCTGAGCAATCAGGCGGGGCTTTTTTATGGGTTCAACGACAGAAATCAAATGTGGGAGCGGGCTTGCCCGCGATGGCGTTAGAGAGAGGCGTGGTGAATTTGAGGCCGCCATCGCTGCCAAGCCACCCCCTACCTGAATTCCAGTGCTTGCGGCACATCCACATCCCACAACACCCCGGGATCATCCACCGGCACCTGCCGAACATCAGCCTGGGCAAACATGGCCTTGGCGCCACGATCCCCCGTCAGTTCCATCAAGGCGAGCCCCAATGCCTGGCCAAATGCAACGGGATGGCCCTGCCGGCCGGCGTGCACCGGCACACTGATCCCATCCACCCGCTCTATCACCCGCTCAATGCTCGACGCCTGAATAAACGGCATATCCCCCAACACCACCAGCCAACCCGCTGCCGGGGCACTGGCCGCCACCCCTGCCGCGATGCTGTCCCCCATGCCTGCCGACTCCAGCAGCAACACTTCACAGCCATGATCCGTGGCCAGACGGATGACCTCGCTGCACGCAGGCGATGTAACGACCCACCGCCGAGTGATGCTGGCCGGCAGGTTGAGCAACACATGCTCGAAGACCGGCCGTGTCACCCCATCACGCCCCACACAATGAGCCAGCAGTTTGTCCTGCCCGCTTTGCGCACGGAACCGGCTGCCCTGCCCCGCCGCCAGGACGATTGCGGTGATCGCACTCGTCAACTGACCGCCTCCCGTACGGGTTTGGCTTGCAACACTTCCACACCGTTCTTGATCGCGACGATGTGCGCCATCAGGGACAAGGCGATCTCTGCCGGCGTATGACTGCCAATATGAAGACCGATCGGGCCGTGCAGCCGCGCAATTGCCTCGGCCCCCAGGCCCAGTAACGCGAGGTTTTCCCGACGCTTGCGGCTATTGAGCTGTGAGCCCAGGGCCCCGATGTAGAACGCCCGGGAGTTCAACGCGGTCAGTAGCGCCATATCGTCCAGGCGCGGATCGTGGGTCAGGGCAACAATGGCCGTGCGCTCGTCCGTCTGGATATTGAGCACCGCCTCATCGGGCATTCCCGGCACAAAGCGCCCGTGCTGTTCTTCCCAGCCATGCACAAACTCCGCGCGGGGATCGCAGATCAGTACTTCAAAATCCAACAGGCGCGCTATTTCTGCCACATAACGCGACAACTGGCCCGCACCGATCAGCAGCAGGCGCCAGCGCGGACCGTAGATGGCCCGCAAACGCTCACCGTCAAAACTGACGATGTCGGACTTGCTCGCCACGCTCAAGCGCACACTGCCCGTCGCCAAGTCCAGTTCCCGCGCCACAATTTCATGGGCCTCACAACGCGCCAGCAACTCCGCCACCCAGGCATATTCCTCCACACGCTCCTCCGTCAGGCGCAAGGTACCGCCGCATGGCAGACCAAAACGCGCCGCTTCGTCGCGGGTGACGCCATAGGTCACCAACTGCACCGGCGGCCCATTGTCTGGCAGGCGGCCATCGTGCAGACGGGCGATAAGGTCATCTTCGATGCAGCCACCGGATACCGAGCCGATCACCACCCCGTCGCCACGCAGGGCCAGCATCGCCCCCGGCGGCCGTGGTGCGCTGCCCCAGGTCTGGACCACGCTGTACAGCACCACCCGTTGCCCTGCGCGGCGCCACTCCAGCACGCTGCGCAGGACATTCAGATCCACGCTGTCCATCAGGCCTGCGCCTCCTGCTGCCAACCCTGCAACTGATAACGCACCGGCAGGTTACGGATGCGCTTGCCGGTGGCGGCAAATATCGCATTGCACAGCGCCGGCGCAATCGGCGGCACGCCCGGCTCACCCACACCGCCGAGGGGGACCTCGCCTGCCGGTGTGACCAAATGTATGGCTATTTCCCGGGGAGCCAGGGACATGCGCGCCACTTCGTACATATGGAAGTTGTCCTGCTGGACCTTGCCATCCTTGAAGCTGATTTCTCCCAGGACCGCATTCCCCAAGCCCATGACGCAAGCGCCCTCGAACTGCGAGCGGATGCGTTCCGGGTTGATCTGCGGGCCGCAATCCACGGCGATATCCGCCTTGTGCACGATCAGCGTGCCATCGCCCTTGACCTCCACCTCGATCACCGCCGCCACATACGTCACAAAGCTGTAATGCACCGCCAGCCCCAGGCCGCGCCCCTTGGGCAGCGTGCGCCCCCAGCCGGCAGCCTTGGCCGCGGTCTCGAGCACGCCACGCATGCGCGCGGTATCAATTGGGTAACGCTCGGGTGACTCGCCGTAGTTCCACTCTTCACTCAAGGTGCGTGGATCGATCTGACGATCCGGGCCCAGCAGCTTGAGCTGATATTTCAGCGGATCCTGGCCGGCCTTGTGCGCCAGTTCATCCACAAAGCTCTGGATGGCAAAACCGTGGGGGATGTTCGACACCGAACGGTACCAACCCACACGGGTGTGGGCGGCGGCCTCGGGGTTTTCCAGGCGCACATTGGGAATGGCGTAGGCCATGTTGGTAAAGCCCATGCCCAATTCAAACGCGGCCTCATGGTTCATGCCCGGCGCAAACAGCGCGGTGATGCTCGGCGCCACGGTGCGGTGCAGCCAGGCGGAGGGCATGCCGTCCTTGTTCAGGCCGGCCTTGAGGTACTCGGCAGACACGGTGTGAAAGTAGGAGTTATGGATATCGTCTTCACGGGTCCACTGCACGCGCACGGCCTTGCCGGGAAACTCCTTGGCCAGCACCGCAGCTTCAATGATGAAGTCCGGCTTGGACTTGCGCCCAAAGCCGCCGCCCAACAGGGTGACGTGGATCGTGACGTTATCGAATGGCAAACCAAGGCGCTCGGCGACCCGCTCCCGCGTGACCTGCGGCGCCTGGCTCGGCGCCCAGGCCTCGCATTGCCCGTCTTGATAACGGGCCACGGCAACCATCGGCTCCATGGGCGACTGCGCCAGGTGTGGCAAGTAATACGCGGCTTCCAGGGTGCTGTCGGCATCGCTCAGGGCCTGGTCGATGCTGCCGGTATTGCGCACCACTTTGCCGGGCTCAAGGGCCGCGGCTTCCAGGGTCTTGCGGTAGTCGATGGAGTTGTAGCCGGCATTGACGCCGTCCTCCCAGACAATCTGCAGCGCTTCACGCCCCTTGATCGCCGCCCAGGTATTGCTGGCAACCACCGCTACACCGCCCAAGGGCTGGAACTCCGAGGGCACGGGCCGGCTTTCGATTTGCAGGACCTTGATCACCCCGGGGACTTTCAACGCCGCGCTGGCATCGAACGACTTGACCTTGCCGCCATACACCTTGGGCCGCGCAATGGTCGCAAACAACATGCCGTCAAAATGCACATCGGCGCCGTACACCGCCCGGCCGTTGACGATATCGGCACCGTCGATGGCCTTGGTGGCCTCCTTGCCGATATAGCGAAACTCCGACGGCTGCTTGAGCCGTAGGCTGTCCCGCGCCGGCACCGCCAGCGCACCGGCGGCTGCAGCCAGGGCGCCATAGCCCAGCTCACGGCCGCTGGGCTGGTGAATCACTTTATGCAACTGCGCACGGCACTCGCCCAGCGGCACTTTCCACTGCTCGGCGGCAGCCTGTTCCAACATGCTGCGCACGGCTGCGCCGCAACGGCGCATCGGTTCATACCAGTGGCGCATGCTGCGCGAACCGTCGGTATCCTGATTGCCAAAACGCACTTCATCGCCCGGGGCCTGCGCAACCTTCACCAGCGCCCAATCGGCCTCCAACTCGTCGGCCACCACCATGGTCAGACTGGTGCGCACGCCTTGGCCCATTTCGGAGCGGTTGCAGATCACGGTGACAGTGCCATCGGTGGCGATGCTGACATACACCTTGGGGTCATCGATCACGCCGTTGGGCATGGCTGCCCCGCCGTATTGCTTCACCTCCTCGGCAAAGGCCTGGGGCAGGCCCCAACTGGCGGCCACCACCAGCGCACCGGTCGCACCGACGCCTTTAAGGAACCCTCGGCGGCTCAGGTTGTTCAGGGCGAAATTGCTTGGCAACTGGCTCATGCCTTGTCCCCCTGCAGATGCGTCGCGGCCTGGCGGATCGCTGTTTTGATACGGTTGTACGTGCCGCAGCGGCAGATGTTGCCGACCATGGCCTCTTCAATCTGCGCATCGCTGGGATTGGGGTTGGTTTTCAGCAGTGCCGTAGCCGACATGATCTGCCCACCCTGGCAGTAACCACACTGGGCCACTGCCGTGTCCAGCCACGCTTGCTGCACAACCTGGCCAACCGGGTCATTGTGCAGGTTATCGATGGTGCTGACGTTCTGCCCTTTGACCGAGCCAATAGGCGTGATGCAACTGCGGGCCGGCGAGCCGTCGATATGGATAGTGCAGGCGCCGCACAGGCCCATGCCGCAACCGAACTTGGTGCCGTTGTAACCCGCCACATCGCGGATCGCCCACAACAGGGGCATGTCCTCGGTGACATCCAGCGGATGATCTTGACCGTTGAGTTTGAGAGTAATCATGGGCACGCCCGCATAGTGATTGGATTATGGGGTCGAGCTATCTGCCGCTTTCAGGGGGAGCGGAGTTGGTTCACGCAGATGGCTCAGGCTAATCGGGCTCTCTTGTGAAGACAGGTGTTGCGTCAGGGAATGGTAGGAGCGAGCCTGCTCGCGAAAAACGCCAGGACACCACGTTGATTCAGAGCGCCCACATCATCGTTGACGATCTTCGCGAGCAAGCTCGCTCCTACCATTCCCTGCACAAACAACACCGATCTTTCACCGGGCCTTTGATAAACAGTATCTATAGAACGATAAACAGGCATCGTTAGCCTGCTAAGTTAACCCAGCATTAACAAAAAAGCCCTGCAATGCAGGGCTTTGTTCAACACGCTAGAAGCGTAGCTCAATAACGATTGGGCTCCATTTCCAGATCGACCTTGAAGCGCTCGGCGATATCGCGCTGGATGCGTTGGGCCAGGCTGGAAATCTCCAGGCCCGTGGCCGCGCCGTAATTGACCAGCACCAGCGCCTGCAAGCGATGCACACCAGCATCACCGTCGCGAAAGCCTTTCCAGCCGGCCTTTTCAATCAACCAGCCGGCCGCCAGTTTCACTTGGCCATCGGCCTGGGGGTAAGCCACCAGATCGGGATACTGCAGCTTCAATTGCGTCGCCAGCACCTGGGGCACCAGCGGGTTCTTGAAGAAACTACCGGCGTTGCCCAAGACCGCAGGGTCGGGCAGTTTCTCACTGCGAATGCTGCAAATGGCCCGGCTGACATCGCTCGGTGTCGCCTGGGTAATGCCCTGCTCAGCCAGGCGTTGTTGCACCGGGCCATAGCCGAGTTGCAAGTGCGCCACGCGGCTCAAGGTAAAGCGTACGCGCAGGATCAGCCAGCGCCCCACTTCGTGCTTGAACAGGCTGTCGCGGTAGGCGAAGTTGCATTCTGCCAGGCTGAAATCCCGCAACTCGCCGGTCTGGCGGTCGAGGGCGGTCAGGCCGGCGAACACATCCTTGATCTCGACCCCGTAGGCGCCAATGTTCTGCATCGGTGCCGCACCGACCGTACCGGGAATCAGGCTGAGGTTTTCCAGGCCAGAGAACCCTTGTGCAAGGGTCCACAGCACAAAGGGATGCCAGGCCTCCCCCGCCTCGGCTTCCACCACAACCTGCTGGCCGTCGTCGTGCAGCACCCGGATACCCTGGGTTGCCATGCGCAATACCAACGCCGGGATGTCCTGGGTCAGCAGCAGGTTGCTGCCGCCCCCGATCACCAGCAACGGCAGCTGTTGCGCCGCCGCATAGGCCAGGGCCTCACGCACATCGGCATCGTTATGGGCTTCGGCGAACAACTGCGCACGCACATCAATGCCAAAACTGTTGAAGGCCTTCAGGGAAACCTGGGGCTGTACATCCAGGCTCATAAACGCCCCTTCAATTCGATCACCAGCAAATCACAGGCGGCCTCGATCAGGTCCAGGACCTGCTCAAAACCTTGCTCGCCGTCGTAATACGGATCCGGCACTTCATCCACCGCCGAGTCGTAGCGGCGCAGGAACAGGTCCAACTCTGCCTTGCCCTGGGCCGGTTGCATGGCCTTGAGGTTACGCAGGTTGCTCTGGTCCATGGCCAGGATCAGGTCATAACGCGCAAAGTCGGCGCGCGACACCTGCTGGGCACGCTGGGCCGACAAGTCGTAGCCACGGCGCAGCGCCGCTTGCTGGCTGCGCTTGTCCGGCGCCTTGCCGATATGCCATTCGCCGGTGCCGGCGGAGGCCACCTCGACCTGGTCGGCCAGCCCGGCAGCCCGCAATTTATGGCGCAGGACGCCTTCGGCGGTGGGCGAGCGGCAGATATTGCCCAGGCAAACAAACAGGACTTCCATCAAGCCCCCAGCAACCGACGCACGCGCTCAAGGTCTTCCGGCGTATCGACGCCGGCCGGCGGGGCTTCCATGGCATCGTCGACATGAATGCGCACGCCGTGCCACAGGGCCCGCAGTTGCTCCAGGGCCTCGGTGTTTTCCAGCCAGCATGGGCCCCAGCTGACGAAGTCATGCAGGAAACCGGCGCGGTAGGCGTAGATGCCGATATGGCGGCGATACGGCACGCCGGCCGGCAAGACGTCACGTTGCCTGGCGAATTCATCGCGCGCCCAGGGCAGGGTCGAACGGCTGAAGGTCAAGGCCAGGCCATTGATGTCACTGACGACCTTGACCACATTGGGGTTGAACAAGGTCTCAATGTCTTCGATCGGTTCGGCCAGCGTCGCCATGCGCGCTTCGGCATGGGCGGCCAGGTTGGCGGCGACCTGGTCGATGACACACGGCGGGATCAGCGGCTCGTCGCCTTGCACGTTGACCACGATGGCGTCCGGCGCCAGGCCCAGGTGCGTGGCGACTTCCGCCAGGCGGTCGGTGCCGGAGTTGTGGTCTTCACGGGTCAGCACCGCTTCGGCGCCAAAACCCTTGCAGGCCTCGATGATCCGCAGGTCATCAGTGGCCACCACAACGCGCTGGGCGCTGCTTTTGCAGGCCTGTTCCCAGACCAGTTGGATCATCGGCTTGCCGCCGATCATCTGCAAAGGTTTGCCGGGCAGGCGGGTGGAGGCATAGCGCGACGGGATGACAACAGTGAAGGCAGTGGTCATTTATCCAGGCGCTCGTCGGTCGTCAGGGTACGGGCTTCGCTTTCCAGCATCACCGGGATGCCGTCGCGGATCGGGTACGCAAGGCCTGCGCCTTTGCTGATCAGCTCGGTCTTGTCGGCGCTGAGCTTGAGCGGGCCTTTGCAGATCGGGCAAGCGAGGATATCGAGCAGTTTGGTGTCCATGGGGGTTTCCTGGATAAAAGCGTTTTAAGGCAAAAGTCGAGCCGGCAGCAGGCGCATCAGTTGCGTGTCGAACCAGGCGATAAACGCCGGTGACGGTGCCGCATCGACTGCAAGGTACCACCAGTGTGCCTGGGCAAAGGCGCGGCACTTCACCGCGTCCTTTTCGGTCATGACCAGCGGCAGTGACGGCGTAAAATTCAGGACCTCGGCGCTGTAGGGCGCATGGTCGGCAAACGCATGGGGTATCGGCAGCCAGTGTAGCGTTTCAAGGGTATTGAAGAAACGTTGCGGGTTGCCGATACCGGCGACCGCATGCACCCGCTGACCCTGCGGAAAATGGTCCAGTGGCTGGCGCTCGCCGGTCAGCAGGTTGACCAGGGTGGTGGGTAGCAGGCGGAAGGCAAAGCCATCCTCGCGATCAGCCCCGGCGCCGTTGTAGAGCAGCGCATCGACGCTGCGCAGGCGCTCGACCGGCTCGCGCAGCGGCCCGGCGGGCAGGCAGCGGCGATTGCCCAGGCCGCGGGCGTTGTCGATCAGCACCAGTTCAAGGTCACGGGCCAGGCGGTAATGCTGCAGGCCATCGTCGGACAGGATCAGGTCCAGGGTGTCGCTGGCGAGCAGGGCCTGCACCGCACGGCTGCGATCAGGGTCGATCACCAGGGGGACGCCACTGCGCTGCACGATCAACAAGGGCTCGTCACCGGCCACTTGCGCGCTATCGCTGGTTTGCACCCGCCAGGGCAACTGCGGCGGCTTGGCCCCATAGCCACGGCTGACCACGCCAACCCGCAGGCCACTGCGCTGGCAATGGTCGATCAACCACAGGATCAACGGCGTCTTGCCCGTGCCGCCCACGGTGATATTGCCGACCACGACGATGGGCACCGGTGATTGGTAGATCGTCCCCTCGCCCGCCAGGAACCGGTCGCGCTTGCGCTTGACCACCCGGCGATAGAGCGCCTCCAACGGTTGCAGAAGCTTGAGCGCCGGATGGCCCTCGTACCAGGCCTTGAGCAAACGATCGGACAAGGCCATCAAGGCTGCCCCGCCGCCTCGACGGTGGTCATGCGCAAATGGCTGAAACCGAGCTTGCCGGCAGCATCCATTGCGGTGATCACGGCCTGGTGCGGGGTCTTGCCATCGGCGCTGATGGACAGCGGCATTTGCGTATCACCGCCGGACTCCTTCTGCAGCGCGTCCATTACGCTGGCCACGTCGTTCTTCTCAAGCAACTGGTTGTTCACCGAAAACACCCCTTCGGCGCTGATGGTGATCTCCAATTGCTTGAGCTGCTGGTCTTCGGCCGGCGAGCCGCTGACCGCTTCCGGCAGTTCGACCCGCAGTTGGGTTTCCCGGGTAAAGGTGGTGGTGACGACAAAAAACAACAACAGGATAAACACCACATCGATCAACGACGCCAGGTTGATATCGACGGTTTCCCGAGGCTTGCGGCGAAATTTCACGCTTTGCCCTCGACCAGGTCGACGTCACGGTCGCCCTGGACCACTTCCACCAGCTTGATCGCCTCCTGCTCCATACCCACCACCAGTTCATCGATGCGGCGCTGCAGGAAGCGGTGGAAGAATACCGCCGGGATACCCACCATCAAACCCGCAGCCGTGGTGATCAAGGCCTTGGAAATCCCCCCGGCCAATACCGAGGCGTTGGTGGTCATGCCCGAACCGGTAAAGGCGCTGAAGATATCGATCATGCCCAGCACCGTGCCAAGCAAGCCGAGCAACGGTGCCATCGCGGCGATGGTGCCCAGGGCATTGATATAGCGCTCCAGCTCGTGGATGACCCGGGCGGCGGCTTCTTCAATGCACTCCTTCATGATCTCGCGACCGTGCTTGGAGTTGGCAAGGCCGGCGGCGAGGATCTCGCCCAGGGGGGAATTGGCCCGCAATTCCTTGAGTTTTTCCTTGTCCAGTTGCTTGTCCTTGATCCAGCGCCAGACCTGCCCCAGCAGATGATCAGGGGTCACGCGGCTGGCACGCAGGGTCCACAGGCGTTCGGCAACGATGCCGAGTGCGGCGATGGAGCTCAGAATGATCGGCAACATCATCCAGCCGCCGGATTTGACCAATTCCCACACAGTGAATGTCCCCTCGAAAAAGTGCGCCACTTTAGCATATAGGCTGACGAGGAAGGGCCTGCCCGCCGACAGCCATCATGTCGCAGGCACCGGCCTTTGGTAACTGTCAATGACAGGCGCGCGCCAGAAACGACGCTGGCTGCGTGCCATGACCGGCGCCTGGAAAGCCCCCAGGCGCAGGCGGATGGCGCCCTGCTCGGCGCTGTCATAAATGGCGCTGCGCAAATACCGGTAACGCGCCAGTACTTGCGGGTGCGGATGGCCAAAGGAGTTGCCACGCCCGCGGGAGATCAACACGGCCCTGGGAGCGACTCGCTGGACGAACGGCCATGACGAGGAACTGCGACTGCCATGATGGGGCGCTTGCAGCCAATCGGTGGCGACCGCCAGGGGCGTGGCGAGCAAGGCCCGCTCGGCCTCGCGGTCTATATCGCCGGTCAGCAGCAGGCGCTCACCATTGGCCTGGACTTGCAGCACGCAGGACTTCGCATTGCCGTTGCTGGCATCCGCCCATTGCCACAGTTGGAACGCCACACCGTCCCATTCCCATTGCTCACCGCTGACACAGGCCTGGGTCTGGAGGAACGCTGGCAGGCCCTGGGTTTCCCCGCCCACCACCCGCTTGACCGGCAACCCGCGCGCAACCGCCGCAGCGCCCCCGGCATGGTCGGCGTCGGCGTGACTGAGCAGCATCAAGTCCACTTGGCCAACCCCCAGCTTGCGCAGCGCCGGCAGTACCACGCGCTCACCGAGGTCGAACCCCCCAAGCCGCGGACCGGCGTCATACAACAGCACGTGGTTGCGGGTGCGCAGCACTATCGACAGGCCCTGGCCGACATCCAGTTGCTCCACTGCCACCTGCCCCAACGGGATCGATTCGCGGGGCGGGAACACCGCCAGCAGCAACAGGGGCCAACCCAGCAGGCGAAAGGGAATGCCCTTGGGCATCAATAACAGCAGTGCCCCCAGCAGGCTCAGCAACCAGTAGCCAACGGGCACCTCGGCAGGCATCCAGGCCGGTACGCGCTCGGCCAGCATGGCCAGGGCCATGAACAGCCAATCCAGTGCGCCGCCCGCCAGCCACAGCAGGCCGCCGCCCAGCCACGGCAGCGCCAGCAACAGCGTGCCCGCCAGCGCCAACGGCAGTACCAGCAGGCTGATCCACGGCACGGCAAACAGATTGGCCAGCGGCGCGCTCAAGCTGATGGGCAGGCCGAGGATCAGCAGCAGCGGGAACAGACCAATAGCGATCAGCCATTGGGCACGGGTCCAGGCAAGCCAGGCGCGCCATGGCCCCAGGCGGCCGCCGAAGGCCAGCACCAACACGGCCACGGCGGCAAACGACAGCCAAAACCCCGGTTGCAGGCTGGCCAGCGGTTCGATGATCAACACCGCATTCAGGGCCAGCAGTAGTGGCCACCAGATCCCCAAATGGCGAAACCGCAAGCGCCACAGCAGCACCAGCCCCACCATTACACAGGCCCGCTGCACCGGCACTTCAAAACCGGCCAGCACGCCATAGGCCAGCGCCCCGGCAAATGCCAGGCCGCAGGCCCAAGGCAGCCAGGGCAAGCGCCTGGGCCAGCCGCCGTAGCGGGCCAGCCCGGCCACCAGGGCGTAGATCAACCCCGATAACAGGCCGATATGTTGACCGGAGATGACCAATAGATGCACGGTGCCAGTGGCCTGCAAAATGCGCCAGTCCTCGGCGGCCAGACCGGAGCCGTCGCCCAGCACCAGTGCAGCCAGTCCGGCTTCGCGGCCCTGGGCATCGACTGCCAACAACTGCTGGCGGATCCCATCGCGCCAGGCATGCCGGGCCGGCGCCAGGCGCTGGCCATCCTTGACCGAACCGATCGCCCCCACACGCTGGGCCAACAGCCAGGCCTCCTGGTCGAAGCCATGGAAATTCAGTAGGCCGGCGGGACGCTTGAGGGTCACCGCCAAACGCCAGCGCTCACCGCTGCGCACTGCGGGGCCACCCTGCCAGCTCACGCGAATACGCTGGGGCAGCCGGTCCTGACGTGACCGGCTGTCGCTCAACTCGAAGCGCACCACCCCATTGGCCTGCTGCGCCAGCCCGCTGACGCGCCCTTCCAGCCAGCGAGTCTGGCCGTCCAATGCAGGGCTGAGCCGGTCGTCGAGGGCCCGTTGCGCGCTGAAACAGGCCCACCCCAGGCCCAACAGGAAAAATGCCAGCGGATAAGTTCGAAACGGCAGCAGCATCAACGCCACCACCGGCAACACCAGCAACCAACCGACCGGCGGCAAGGCAGGCAGCAGGCGCAACGCCAGCAGCCCCAACGCCAGCGCAAACATCCCTGTACGCATGGATCATTCCTTGAAAGTGACCCATTGAGTGTTAGCCGAGTGGTTCCGGGAGGACTATGATTTTTTGTCACAAAGTCTGAATTTCCCGTTCGTAGAATACGGGCATACTTGCCCCTCGAACTGACCTGGACCCCCTATGCCACGGCGCTTATTCAAACGGTACATGCCCGATCCGACCAGCATTCGGGAACACAAGTCCTTACGCTTTCTCGGGACGCTGCTCCATGACCCCAACCTTTGGCACCTCAACCGGCACTCGGTTGCCCGGGCCATGGCTGTCGGCCTGTTTGCCGCCTTCATTCCCATCCCCTTGCAGATGCTGCTGGCGGCCGTCCTCGCCATCTGCGTGCGCGGCAATATGCCCATTGCCGTGAGCCTGGTATGGCTGACCAACCCAATTACCATGCCGGTGGTGTTCTTCTGCACCTACATGACCGGCACCTGGCTGATGAACATCCCACCGCGCACCCTGCCCGACGAACTGACCTGGGAATGGATCAGTGGGCAACTGTCGACCATGTGGCAGCCGTTCCTGCTGGGCTCGGTGGTGATGGGGCTGGTCTTGGGCGCGCTGGCGTACTGCCTGACGATGGTGTATTGGCGGTGGTGGGTGGGTCATCAATGGAAAAAGCGCCAGCAGCGTAATCGATAGAAGGCGGCCCCTCAGTTCAGGAGCAGAGGTGTCCCGGCGGGCGCCATCGCGGCATAGGTATCTACACAACTTTGCCGCAACGCCTAAATCCAGGCAGATAGCGCAGTTGTGGCGAGCGGGCTTGCCCCGCGCTGGGCTGCGAAGCAGCCCCAATAAGCCGTATGCGGTGTATCAGATACTCCGTAGCGGCTGGTTTTTGGGCTGCTTCGCAGCCCAGCGCGGGGCAAGCCCGCTCGCCACAGGAGAGTTCGTCAGTTTCTGAAAGTTGTGTAGATACCTATGGCCATCGCGGGCAAGCCAGCGCCTACCGAAGTACGCGTACGCTTTGACGATCAGGGAGGCAGCGATACCCGCCGTTACTGCCGCTCAATAATCCCGCCATCGCCCTCTCAAGCATTTTTTGCAAGATTCCAAGCCCCTCATATGGCTACACTGCGCAGGTAGCGCGGGCCGGATGCCTGCGTAGAATGTCGACATCAGTGTGGTAGCGGGAGAGTGGCGTGCTAAGAAGAATGGGGATAAAAGGCCGCGTACTGTTGCTGACCTTGTTGCCTACCAGCCTGATGGCATTGCTGCTGGGCGGTTATTTCACCTGGATGCAGCTTTCGGACCTGCAAACCCAGCTGCTCAATCGCGGCGAGATGATCGCCGAACAGTTGGCGCCGCTGGTGGCACCGGCACTGGGCAGCAAGAACATCGATCTGCTGGAGCGCATCGCGACCCAGTCCCTGGAACAAGTCGATGTGCGGGCCGTGTCCTTCCTGGCGCCCGACCGCTCGTCCCTGGCCCATGCCGGCCCGACCATGCTCAACCCTCCGCCCATCGGCAACAGCTCCCACCTGTTGCAACGCACCGACAATGACGCCACCCGCTACCTGCTGCCCGTGTTCGGCCGCCATCGCAACCTCGCCGGCGAGCTGATTCCCGACGAAGCCGACCGCCTGCTGGGCTGGGTCGAGCTGGAACTGTCCCACAACGGCATGTTGCTACGCGGCTATCGCAGCCTGTTCGCCAGCCTCCTGTTGATCGCCGTCGGCCTGATCTGCACCGCGGCCCTGGCATTGCGCATCAGCCGCACGATCAACTCACCCATCGGGCAGATCAAGCAAGCGGTGGCGCAGCTCAAGGATGGCAACCTGGAAACCCGTTTGCCGCCCTTGGGCAGCCAGGAGCTGGATCAACTGGCGTCCGGTATCAACCGCATGGCCGAAACCCTGCAAAACGCCCAGGAAGAACTGCAACACAGTATCGACCAGGCCACCGAAGATGTGCGCCAGAACCTGGAAACCATCGAGATCCAGAACATCGAGCTGGACCTGGCCCGCAAGGAGGCCCTGGAAGCCAGCCGCATCAAGTCGGAGTTCCTGGCCAATATGAGCCATGAAATCCGCACGCCGCTCAACGGCATCCTCGGTTTTACCCACCTGCTGCAGAAAAGCGAGCTGTCGCCCCGTCAGTTGGATTACCTGGGCACCATCGAAAAATCCGCCGACAACCTGCTGGGTATCATCAACGAAATTCTCGACTTCTCGAAAATCGAAGCCGGCAAGCTGGTACTCGACAATATTCCGTTCAACCTGCGCGACCTGCTGCAAGACACCCTGACCATTCTCGCCCCGGCCGCCCACGCCAAACAGCTGGAGCTGGTGAGCCTGGTCTACCGCGATACGCCCCTGTCCCTGGTGGGCGACCCGTTGCGTCTCAAGCAGATCCTCACCAACCTGGTGAGCAATGCCATCAAGTTCACCCGCGAGGGCACTATCGTGGCCCGGGCCATGCTTGAAGACGAGCAGGAAGACAGCGTACAACTGCGCATCAGCGTGCAGGACACCGGCATCGGCCTGTCCAACCAGGATGTACGCGCCCTGTTCCAGGCCTTCAGCCAGGCCGATAACTCACTGTCCCGCCAGCCCGGCGGCACGGGGTTGGGCCTGGTGATCTCCAAGCGCCTGATCGAGCAGATGGGCGGTGAAATCGGCGTCGACAGCACGCCGGGCCAGGGTTCGGAGTTCTGGATCAGCCTCAACCTGCCCAAGACCCGCGACGATATCGAAGACCTGCCCTCCCCGCCGCTGCTGGGCCGGCGCGTGGCGGTGCTGGAGAATCACGAACTGGCGCGCCAGGCCCTGCAACACCAGTTGGAAGACTGTGGCCTGGAGGTCACGCCGTTCAACAGCCTGGAGAACCTCACCAACGGCATCACCAGCGCGCACCAGACCGAACATGCCATCGATCTGGCGGTGTTGGGCATCACCGCCAATGACATTCCGCCGGAACGCCTCAACCAACACCTGTGGGACCTCGAACACCTGGGCTGCAAAGTCCTGGTGCTGTGCCCGACCACCGAGCAACTGCTGTTCAACCTGTCTGTGCCCAACCCCAACAGCCAACTGCAGGCCAAACCGGCCTGCACCCGCAAATTGCGCCGGGCACTGTCCGACCTGATCAGCCCGCGGCCGTTGCGCAGCGAGCCCGGCGAACCGTTGTCCAGCCGCGCGCCACGGGTGCTGTGTGTCGATGACAACCCGGCCAACCTGCTGCTGGTGCAGACCCTGCTCGAAGACATGGGCGCCAAGGTCCAGGCCGTGGAAAGCGGCTATACCGCCATTGAAGCGGTGAAAAAAGAAGCCTTCGACCTGGTGCTGATGGATGTGCAGATGCCCGGTATGGACGGGCGCCAGAGCACCGAGGCGATTCGCCAGTGGGAAAGCGAGCGCCATGGCACACCGCTGCCTATCGTCGCGCTGACGGCCCATGCCATGGCCAATGAAAAACGCGCCCTGCTGCAAAGCGGCATGGATGACTACCTGACCAAACCCATCAGCGAGCGGCAACTGGCCCAAGTGGTGCTGAAATGGACCGGCCTGGCCTTGCGCAATCAAGGCCCGGAGCGCGCCGTCGAAGGCCACGGCCCCGCCGCCCAACTGCCAGTGCTGGACCATGAGGAAGGCCTGCGCCTGGCGGCCGGCAAGGCAGACTTGGCCGCCGATATGCTGGCCATGCTGCTGGCGTCCCTGGAAGCCGACCGCGAGGCGGTGTGCATCGCCCGCGAAGCCAACGACAATAACGCGCTGATCGAACGGGTCCACCGCCTGCACGGCGCCACCCGCTACTGCGGCGTGCCGCAATTACGCGCCGCCTGCCAGCGCGCCGAAACCTTGCTCAAGCAAGATGACGCCAAGGCCATCGCCGCCCTTGATGAGTTGGACATGGCGATTGCCCGCCTTGCCAGCGAAGCCCGGGTCAACGCCTGACACAGAACAACACGCCAAACCCCCATGACGGGCAACATACCTGTAGGAACCGGCTTGCCGGCGCCTACAGGTACCACACGCTATCTTGCAGGGAGCCCTTTGATGCGCATCATTGTATTCAGCAGCCAGACCTATGACCGCGACAGCTTTCTCGCCGAACCGCTGCCCGCAGGCATGGAGCTGCAATTCCAACCGGCACGCCTGAACCTCGATACCGTGGCCCTGGCCGACAAACACGAAGTGGTCTGTGCCTTTATCAACGACGACCTCAGTACAGCGGTGCTCGAACACCTCGCCGCCGGTGGCACGCGCCTGATCGCCCTGCGCTCGGCCGGCTACAACCATGTGGACCTGGCCGCCGCCAAACGCCTGGGCCTGACCATCGTGCGGGTGCCTGCCTACTCGCCCCACGCGGTGGCCGAACATGCCGTGGCCCTGGTGCTGGCCCTCAATCGTCGCCTGCACCGCGCCTACAACCGCACCCGCGACGGCGACTTCAGCCTGCACGGCCTGACCGGTTTCGACCTGGTAGGCAAGACCGTTGGCGTAGTGGGCACCGGGCAGATCGGCGCGACCTTTGCCAAGATCATAGCCGGTTTTGGCTGCACCTTGCTGGCCTACGACCCCTATCCCAACCCGCAGGTCGAAGCCCTTGGCGCGCGCTATGTCGACCTGCCCCAGTTATTGGCCCAGGCGCAGATCATCAGCCTGCACTGCCCGCTGACCGCCGACAGCAAGCACTTGATCAATGCGCAATCCCTGGCCCATATGCAGCCGGGGGCGATGCTGATCAATACCGGCCGCGGCGGCCTGGTGGATACCCCGGCGCTGATCGAAGCGCTCAAGGACGGGCAATTGGGCTACCTGGGCCTGGATGTGTACGAGGAAGAAGCCCAACTGTTTTTCGAGGACCGCTCGGACCTGCCGTTGCAGGACGACGTGCTGGCGCGCCTGCTGACCTTCCCCAATGTGATCATCACCGCGCACCAGGCATTCCTGACACGCGAAGCGCTGGCGGCGATTGCCGGGACCACCCTGGCCAATATCCAGGCCTGGGCCAGCGGTCAACCGCAAAACCTGGTGCACGGATGATCAACGGTCACATACCGCGCGCATGGTAAATAGGCGAGCGTGATAGGATGCCGCGCCTATTTGGAGGATCCATGGCCGAACACGATTTCCGCTTCAGTTTGCTGAGCCCACAACACACCCTGATCGAATGCCGCGCCCTGGTGCCGGGTCGTTACCAAGTCACCGGCAATGGTGGCTCGATCAAGCATGGCGACGTGCTGATCGTCACCTTGCGCGGCAGCAAGACCCTGTCGATGCGCCTGACCGTCGAAGGCGATGCGCGCTACTCCATCCGCCCGGCCGGGCAATGGGTCGCCATGGCGCAAGGGCCGAAGTTCGGCGAGCTGGAAATTCACACCTGGAAGGTCAACTGCGACAGCTGCGACGCGGTGCTGGAGTTTGAGTTCTCGGTGGAGACCAAGCTGACCAAGGAGCCACTGCAACCGGCGGCCACCGCGCGCATTGCCGAGCTGGGCTGGGCCACTGTCGGTGATAAACACCGATGCCCGAAATGCCAGAAGGCCGCGCAATGAAGCGCCTGCTGGTGCTCGCCGCGCTGGGCGTCGGCCTCGCCGGCTGCGCTAGCGATGAGGTCAAGCTCAAGCAGGATCACAGCTACATCGTCGAATGGATCGGCGAACGGCCGCTGATGGATTACGCTCACCTGACCGTGACCCTCGGCGCCGATGGCCGGGCCTATGGCAATGGCGGCTGCAACCACTGGTTCGCGCCCTACAGCCTGGACGGTGACAAGCTCAGCTTCGGCAAGATCGGCAGTACCCGCAAGCTGTGTGCCGAAGCCCTGATGGAGCAAGAGCAGCGCTTCTTCAAGGCCCTGGAAACCGTGCAGCGCTGGGATATCTCGCCCATCGAGCAGACCCGCTTCTGGCCTGCCGAGGGCAAGCCACTGCGCCTGTGGCTGGAAGAAGGCTGACCCAACTCCTGTAGGAGCGAGCTTGCTCGCGAAGAACGTCAACAAAAACCCGTGCATCCAGGATGAACGCGGTGCCTGTGAGTGCTTCGCGAGCGAGCTCGCTCCTACAGAGATCGCGAAGCTTCAGCCGCGCAACTCTTTGAGCTTGGCCAGTACACCTTCCGCCGTCTGCTCACCCAACATCTGCGCCCGCACCTTGCCCTTGTCATCGATGATGTAGGTCACCGGCAACGCTTCGCTGCGCGGGATATCAAAAATCGCCTCGGGGTTCTGTGCCAACACGGTGAACTTGATGCCCAGCTTCTCGCTCGCGCTCTTGAGTTCTTCACCCTGCACGTTGTCGAAGTTGACGCCGAACACACTCACCGGCTGGCCCTTGAGCTGCTCGGCCAGGGCGTTGAGCTCAGGGATTTCGATGCGGCACGGACCACACCACTCGGCCCAGTAATTGACCACCAGCCATTGCTTGTCGACGCGTTCGGACGCGACTTTCTGACCGTATTGGTCGACGCCATAATCATTGCCGCAGCCACTGAGCAGGAGGGTGGTGATAACTGCCAGTGCGCCTATCAGTCGCCGTGTCATGGGGTAATCCTTAGCAAAAATGAACGTGGGCTGCGGCCGATCGCCTCTTACGGTTTAAGCACAAGCCACAGCGCAGGTAGAATACCCGCCACCTTACGCAAGATGCGACCCGCACATGACCGATCTGACGCTTTATCACAACCCGCGCTGCTCGAAATCCCGCGGTGCGCTCGAACTGCTGCAAGCCCGTGGCCTGGCGCCCACCGTCGTGCGTTACCTGGAAACCCCGCTGGACGCCGCGCAGCTTGAAGCCCTGCTCGGCAAACTGGGAATCAGCGCCCGGCAACTGCTGCGCACCGGCGAAGACGAATACAAGACCCTCAACCTGGCCGACGCCAGCCTCAGCGAGGCGCAATTGATTGCTGCCATCGCCGCCCACCCCAAGTTGATGGAACGGCCGATCCTGGCCACCGCCGACAAGGCCGTGATTGGCCGCCCGCCGGAAAATATCCTGGAGATCCTGCCGTGAGCGCGCCCTACGTCCTGGTGTTGTATTACAGCCGCAACGGCTCGGTCAGCGAAATGGCCCGGCAGATTGCCCGGGGCATCGAGCAAGGCGGCCTGGAGGCGCGCCTGCGCACGGTGCCGGCAATCTCCAGCGAGTGTGAGGCCGTAGCGCCGAGCATCCCGGCCGAAGGTGCGTTGTACGCCAGCCTCGACGACCTGAAGAACTGCGCGGGCCTGGCCCTGGGCAGCCCGACGCGCTTTGGCAACATGGCGGCGCCGTTGAAGTATTTTCTCGACGGCACCAGCAACCTGTGGCTGACCGGCGCCCTGGTCGGCAAGCCAGCCGGGGTCTTCACCTCGACCGCCAGCCTGCACGGCGGCCAGGAAACCACCTTGATGTCGATGCTGCTGCCACTGCTGCACCACGGCATGCTGATCACCGGCCTGCCCTACAGCGAACAGGCGTTGCTCGACACCCAGGGCGGCGGTACGCCCTACGGCGCCAGCCACCATTCCGGCGCTGACGGCAAGCGTGCCCTGGACCCCCATGAAATCGCCCTGTGCCGCGCCCTCGGCCTGCGCCTGGCGAAGACGGCAGCGAAACTGGAGAGTGGCCGTGGCCAAGAAGCCTAAAGTCCTGCCGCCCCAGGCCTGGCTCGAACCCCGGGTCAAGGTGGCACGGGCCTTGAGCCTGCTGGCGTTTTTTGGCCTGGTAGGCCTGCTCTGCGTTTACTACCTGCTGGTCGCCGACCTGCATGGCGCCCGGCCCTGGGTGATCCTGCTGATCGAACTGGTGCCGCTGCTGATCCTCGCGCCAGGCATGCTCATGGGCAGTGCGCGCGGGCATTCGTGGATGTGTTTTGTGGTGAACCTGTATTTCATCAAGGGCGCCCTGGCGGCCTATGACCCCAACCGCCAGTGGTTTGGCGTGCTGGAGATGCTGGCGAGCGTGGCGGTATTCTGCACGGCGCTGCTGTATGTGCGTTGGCGGTTCCAGCTCAATCGGCGGTTGGCCATGTAGGAGCGAGCTTGCTCGCGGAAAACGTTAACGATGACGCGGGCATTCAGAATGCACGCGGCGCCCTCAGGTTTTTCGCGAGCAAGCTCGCTCCTACAGGTCAATGGTTGACGGTATAGGCCAGCATCATCGACAACTGGCACATCGGCCGCCCGCTCTCGGCGTGCCACTGGTTGAACGCCGCCTGCACCGTCGCCAGGTCCCGCAGGCTGGTGGGGGCCTTGTCGACAATCTTCTGCGCATTGAGCGCCGCGACCACGTCATAGCTCGGCACAAAAGTGTCCTTGCCTACCATGCGCAAGAAGCGCGGCGCGGACAACCCGCCCAACTGGTGGCCGTGTTTGCTCAGGTATTTCCACAGTCCAACGATATCGGTCACCGGCCAATCGGCGATCAGTGCGCCGAAGCTGCCCTTTTCCTGCGCGACGTCGAGAATCATCTGCGCATTGCGTGGCACGCTCTTGAGTTTGCCCAGGTGGCGGATGATCCGCGTGTCCTGCATCAGGCGCTCAAGGTGCTCGGCGCCCATCAACACGACTTTTTCTGGATCAAAACCAAAGAACACCTGCTCGAACGCCGGCCACTTGGCGTCCACCACACTGTGCTTGAGCCCGGCGCGGAATACCCGCAGCGACAGGGTCGACAGGTAGCGGTCATCGCTGATCTGGCGCAATTGCGCTGGCGTCTTGGGCACCGGCAGGTGGGCTTCCAGCTCGGCCGCCGAACCAAAGCGGTTCAGACAGTATTCGTGCAGCCATTTGTAATCGCGCATGCCCTCTCCTACGGGTTGAAATGAAAACGGCGCCCATGAGCGCCGTCTGTCAGAGCCTGGAAAAGGCTCAGAGGTTCACAATGTTGACGAAGCGCGAAGCGGCGGTTTCATCGATGCGCAGGCTGGTGAAGTCGAACAGGTTGCGGTCGGCCAACTGCGACGGGATCACATTCTGCAGGCTGCGGAAGATGCTTTCGGTGCGCCCCGGCGTCTTGCGCTCCCACTCCTGGAGCATGTCCTTGACCACCTGGCGCTGCAGGTTCTCTTGGGAGCCGCAGAGGTTGCAGGGGATGATCGGGAATTGCTTGAAGTCGGAGTAGGCCTGGATGTCCTTCTCGTTGCAATACGCCAGCGGGCGGATCACCACGTTGCGGCCGTCGTCGGCGCGCAGCT
>Ga0265296_1001847_pt1 | contig 22729 bp, 27 predicted proteins | sample MunlanPumphouse1_FD_189073 | JGI IMG/M metagenome (GOLD analysis project Ga0265296, IMG submission 189073) | Groundwater microbial communities from a municipal landfill in Southern Ontario, Canada - Pumphouse #1 | ecosystem: Environmental > Aquatic > Deep subsurface > Groundwater | place... | reverse complement strand
CAGCTCTGGGGCGACCGCTGGCCCCAGCTCTACGGCGCGTTCAGCGGCAACCCGCTGGCCGCGATGCCCTCGCTGCACTTCGGCACCTCGGTCGCCGCGGCCCAGGCGCTCGCCGACACCGGCCGGGTCGCCGGGACGATCGGCTGGAGCTACGCCGCGACGCTCGGCTTCGCGCTGGTCTACCTCGGCGAGCACTACGTGACCGACCTGATCGCCGGCGGCGGCCTCGCCCTGGCGATCCGTCGGTTCTCGCCGCTGCTCGCCGGCCCCGCCGGCCGGTTCAACGACACGCTCGCCCTGCTTGCCGCGCACGCGGCCGCCACGGTCGTTCCGGCCGTCCCCGCCTCGCCCGTCGCGCCGGTCGCCGTGGCCTCGTGAGCCCCACGGCCGCGGGGCCTGGAAGTCTGCCGCTTCATTTTGTAAAGTATTGGGAGATGCAGACCCCGGAGGAGCCAGGCAGCGATCACGTCTCTGGCCCCGTCGGGCCGCATGCCCCAAGATCACGGTCAGGCGACCTCCGGGTCGACGCCGCGCCCACGGACCCCGTCAATCGAGAAGGATGCAGTCATGCCCGAGCCTGAGAACGTGATCATCGTCGGCAGTGGCCCCGCGGGCTACACCGCGGCGCTCTACACCGCCCGGGCCGAGCTCGAGCCGCTCGTGATCGAGGGCTGGAACTGGGGCGGCCTGCTGCAGCAGACGACGGACGTCGAGAACTTCCCCGGCTACCCCAAGGGGATCCTCGGCCCCGACATGATGCAGGACCTGCGCGACCAGGCCGAGCGCTTCGGCGCCCGCCTGAAGACGGAGCAGGTGACCAAGCTGGAGCTCTCCGAGGAGGAGGGCGGCCTGCACTCCGTCTGGGTCGACGACACCGAGTACAAGACCCGCGCGGTGATCGTCGCCACGGGCGCCGAGCACCGCAAGCTCGGCGTGCCCGGCGAGGACGAGCTGTCCGGTCGGGGCGTCTCGTACTGCGCGACCTGCGACGCGGCCTTCTTCAAGGACCACGACACGCTGATCGTCGGCGGCGGCGACTCCGCGATGGAGGAGGCGATCTTCCTCGCCAAGTTCGGCCGCTCGGTCACGATCGTCAACCGTCGCGACGAGTTCCGCGCGTCCCAGATCATGCTCGACCGCGCCAAGGCGGTCGAGAACATCCGCTTCCTGACCCCGTACGTGGTCGACCGCTTCGAAGCGAAGGCCGGCGACGGCCTGACCCCGCTCGCCCAGGCCGTGCTCAAGCACACCGACACCGGCGAGCAGCGGACGATCGAGATCACCGGGGCGTTCATCGCGATCGGTCACGACCCGCAGAGCGAGCTCGTCCGCGGCCAGGTCGAGGTCGACCACGAGGGCTACGTGCAGGTCGACGGGGTCACGACCCAGACCAACCGGCCCGGCGTGTTCGCCGCCGGCGACCTGATCGACTCGTCGTACCGCCAGGCGATCACCGCCGCCGGCTCCGGCTGCAAGGCGGCACTGGACGCCGAGCGCTACCTGCGCGACGTGCCGGTGCACCAGGACGAGGCCGCGGCCACCGCCTGAGCACCGTCCCTCGCAGGTTCGGATCGCCGCGCCCGATCCCCTTCCTCCCCCGCGCCGGCCGAGCAATCGGTCGACGCCCGGGAGGGGTTCGGCGCCGCGCGGCGAACGCTCCTCGGACATCCGTCAGGAGACCGAGCGGAACTTTCGCCCGGCTCAGGTGTATTTCCAGGTAGAGCCATGAACCAGCACACGTACAGCTTTCCGAAGGTCACCCCGGTCGACCCCGAGGAGCTCCGCGAGGGCATCCGCAGCTCGCGGCGAGACCTGCCGACCACCCCCGACGAGACCGTGCGCACGAGTTCGCTCCTGCGCGCGCTGCGGATCCGCGGCAAGGGCTGATGCCCTCCCGGCCTATCGGTTCGCGATAGGCCTCACCGACGGCGCCCCCGCGGAGCGCCGACGGACGGCCGCCTCGCGCGGCCGCCGATCACGTAGAGCCGACGGCCTACGCCGTCCCGACGATCGCGTCCTCGGGAGCCGTCGCCCGGTCGGGCGACGCGCCCCCGGAGGCCCCCGCCAGCAGTCCCCGTTCGCCGGCCCACGCGCGCACGATGTCGCGTACCGAGATCACGCCGGCGACGTCGCCCCCGCGCATCACGACCAGGTGGCGGAAGCCCCCGTCGATCATCGCCGCCGCCGCGTGGTCGAGCGACCAGTCGGGCTCGGCGTAGACGGCCGACGCCGTCAGATACTCACCAACCAACGAGTCACCGGACCCCGGACCCGCGGCGAACGCCCGCAGGATGTCGCGCTCGGTGATGATCCCCGGACCGGCACCGTCGGGATCGTTGACGATCGCGGAGCCGACTCCGCGCGCCGCCATCAGCTGGGCGGCCTGCCGCAGCGTATGTGCGACGCCCACCTCGACTTCGAGCGGCGTCATCGCGTCTTGGACCAGCATCGGGCACCCTTTCGGCCGTTGTGTGAGGAATCACATGCGCTAGTGCATATTCGCACAACGTCCCCGCTGGTGTCGAGCCGACGTTTACGACACAATGCAGCGGCGGCCGTTCGCCCGACCGACACGTCCCATGTTGCGTCCCGACACCATCCAGCTCCGCACCGCGCTCTACCAGGAGGCCGTGACCGTCCTCCGCGAGGAGTTCGCCAGCCCGCTGACGGTGACCGACCTGGCCGAGCGCGTCTCGTGCTCGTGCCGGCAGCTGCAGCGAGCGTTCCACGACGCCGGCGGCGAGAGCTTCCGCAGCACGCTGACCGCGATCCGGATGGACGAGGCGGCGCGGATCCTCGTCGAGACCCCGGTCTCCGTGCGTGAGACCGCCCACCGCGTCGGCTACCGCCAGCCCGCGCAGTTCGCGAAGGCCTTCCGCCGGCACCACGGAGTGGCCCCGTCCCAGTTCCGGATCAGCCAGCACTTCGCCCGGCTCCGCGCCCTCCGCGCCACGAGCGAAGCATCCCGCCCGGGTGAGCCGGTAGATTCCGGGTATGGCTCTTCGTCAGCGCTACCGCTTCCGCGCCCCCTCCACGGGTCGCGAAGTCATCATTGAAGCCGAGCATGGTCACACCTACCGCGACCGCGACACCGGCGAGGTGCTCGAAGTCGTCGGCAAGCTGACGCCGCTCGCCCCGAGCCTCTCCGACCTGCCGTGGGCGCTGGAGAACCTCATGCACTGCTCGTCCTGCGATCAGATGATGCAGCGCGACCTCAACGACTGCCCGACCTGCGGTCGTCGTCAGACCCCGGTCGCCACGACGGCCTAAGCCGTCGACACCCCGGTCCGATGACCGTCCGCCGGATCCCCCACCTGCTCGTTCTGACGGTCCTGGCGACCGGGACGGTGTCCGGCCTGGCCGCCTGCGGCGGTGAGACGTTGACCGACGTCCAGCCGCAGACCAGCCCGAGCATCGTGCCGCCCGACGGTCAGGTCGACGCGCCCTCCTCCGGATCCGACGACGGCGGCGGCTCGATCTCCGACCTGCCGACCGTCACCACCTCGCCGACCCCGGCACCGCCCGCATCCTCCGGCGGCGACACGGGCAGCTCCGGCGACAGTGACTCCTCCGGCGACTCGTCCGGCGGCGAAACCTCCGGCGGCACCGGCTCCTCCGACGGAACCGCCTCCGGCAGCGGCACCACCACCAGCAGCGGGGGCGGCACCTCCGGCGGCGCAGCCGTCACCCCCGACAACGGTGGATCCGGCAGCGGCGGCAGCGGCACCTCGACCTCCGGTGGTGGCTCCGGCGGCGGCAGCGGCACCTCGACCGGGTCCTCGGGCTCATCCGGCGGCGCCGCGCCCAGCGAGTTCAACGAGTTCTGCCAGACCAACCCGGGCGTGTGCAGGTAGCAGCCTGCTCCGGGGGCGGCTACCGCGCCCCCGTCTGAGCGACTACCGCGACGACGCCGTGCGGCGCGTCGGGTTCGGCACGAACGTGGCCGAGAAGGCCAGGCGCTCGGCCTTGTAGAGGCAGTTGAAGGACCCCGCCTTGCCCGAGGCGAGCGTGGTGTCGACGTAGTAGTCGGCCTTGCGCTCCTCGGTCGTACCGCCGCAGCGGCCGGCCGGGCGGCTCGCCCGCCACGAGGTCTTGGTGTCGTAGCCCTGGACCAGGCTCGGCGCCCACGAGCTGACGGTCAGACCGATCAGGTCGCCCTTGCGGACGGTGATCGTCTGCGGCAGCGCGAACGTGGTCTCGCCGCCGAAGTACGGGTCGAGGTGCTTCAGCGGGCTCGAGCCGACCGCGGTCGCGGCGACGCTCTTGCCGCGGCGCAGCACCGTGAGCTGGGCGCGGGCCCGCCCGAGCTGACGCTCCAGCGCGCGACGATCGGTCTCGGTCGGCGTCCCCAACGCGATGCTCCAGGCGACGATCGTGCCGTTGGCCGGCACCGCGTAGACGTTGCGGTCGCCGTTGGTCGACGTCGGCATCGCCGTGGTCCGCGTGATCACCGAGCAGGCCTCGGGGCACTGCGGGGCGCGCCCGTCCTCGACGGTCCCGAGCTCGCTCAGCGTGGCCGCCCCGGCGACGGCCGGGGCCGCCGCGAGGAGCGAGACGGCTCCGAACATGACCAAGGACCTGCGATGACGACCACTGCTCATGCTCGAGAAAACCCTTCCACGGCGGGAAAGTTGCGGAATACAAGGCTCGAAACGGTTCCGAGCCCAGCGGATCATCCCATAGCCCCCGCCCAGTCCTGGGCGGGATCTTTCAGGGTCGAGGAGCCGGTGCTACGCGCCGGCGGTGAGCGTGGCGTGGGTGGCCGCGATCGCGTCCCGGTCCCCCGGGGCCGGGATCCACGGCAGCCGCAACGGGTCGTCGGCGTAGCGCGGGATCACGTGCAGGTGGAAGTGGAAGACCGTCTGCCACGCGCCCGAGCCGCAGTTGTTCAGCAGGTTGACGCCGACCGCGCCGAGCCGGTCGATCGCCTGCTGGGCCACCCGCTGGGCGGCGACGTTGCAGGCCGCCAGGTCGTCGGCGGAGATCGACAGCAGATCGGCGGTGTGCCGGCGCGGGACGATCACCGTGTGTCCGGGCGTCGCCGGGTTCACGTCGAGGAACGACACGGTGCGCTCGTCCTCGTCCACCCGCAGCGAGGGCAGCTCCCCCGCGACGATCTTGCAGAAGATGCACTCCGGATCATGGTCGGCCATGGGGCCAGCCTATCCGGCCGCGAGGTCGTCGTCGGACGCCGTGTGGAGCGCCCGCGCCCGCTCGATCGCCTGCTCGGGCGTGGTCAGTGCACCGGCGTCGGCCTCGACCGTCAGCCGCTCCAGCAGCACCCCGATCTCCGGTCCCAGGGGAATCCCCAGCGCCGTCGCCAGGTGGTCGCCACGGACCGGCGGACGGGGCGCCCCCGGCGCCCAGCGGACCGCGCACCCCAGCAGCCAGGGCCACGGCAGCGGGGCCGGTCCCAGGACGACCCGGGCGACCAGCACGGCGTCGGGCCCGTCGGCGTCCAGCGGGCGCAACGCCCGCAGCCACTGGACCGGATCGATCGTCGTGCCGTTCGCCGCCGCCGCGCGAAGCACGCGGACGATGTCCCCGGTGCGCGCGATCACCGTCCGCAGCCGTCGGCTCGGGCGCAGCCGCCGCAGCGCGGCGCCGTCCTCGACCAGCAGCGCGAGCGCCAGTGCAAGCCGTCGCCCGCGGTCGGACGCCCGAGCCGCGAGCCGGTCGCGATCGGCAGGATCGGCCTCCGGAACGGTCGGGGCACCGTCCAGCAGGGCGTGGAGCGCGCCGTCCAGACCGTCCCGCAGGGTGTCGTCGGCGGCAACGGCATCGGGGAAGAGCACCGCTCCCGCCCCGCCGGCGACCAGCATCCGCCAGCCGACCGCCCAGGTGTCCGCCGCGAACAAGCGCTGCAGCTCGGGCAGCATCCGCTCCCCGGCCACGTCGACCAGCGCCGGGGCCGCCGCCCGGGCCGCCGCGAGGGTCGCGACGTCCGCGGTGAAGCCCAGCTCGGCGGCGAACCGCGCCAGGCGCAGCACCCGCACCGGATCGGCCGCGAAGGCCTCCGGTCCGACCATCCGCAGCCGCCGCTCCTCGAGATCGCGCCGGCCCCCGTGCGGATCGACCAGGTCGCCACCCCGCACGGGCTCGGCGATCGCGTTGACGGTCAGGTCCCGGCGCGCCAGGTCGTCGGCCAGGTCCTCCCCCTGCAGCGGCGTCAGGTCGACCTGCCAGGGGGGCTCGTCTCCGTGGGCCTCGGGGGCGGTCACGCGCCAGGCGCCGAAGGCGTCCGACAGCGGGAAGGCGTGGGCACCCGTCTCCCGGGCGACCGCCCGCGCCAGCCGCTTGGCGACGTCGTCGCCGACGATCGCCACGTCCAGGTCCGACGACGCCCGCCCGGCGAGCCGCTCGCGTACCGCGCCGCCGACGAACCACGCGTCCGGGCCGTCGGCGAGCAGCCGCTGGAGCACCGCCCGGGGCTCGGCCGCCGGATCGCCGACCGGAGCCTCGCCGACCGGGGAACGGCTCCCGGTCACGCCGCGACACCCGACAGCGGGTCGCCGTCGCGGTGGTAGAGGCGCGACACGCGGCGGCCGATCGCGCAGGTGATCTCGTAGTTGATCGTGCCGAGCACCTCCGCGAGCTCCTCGGCCAGGATCCGCTCGTCGGCGGCGCGCCCGATCAGCGTCACCCCGGTCCCGACCGGATCCTCGGCGTCCGGACCGAGGTCGACCCCGAAGCTGTCCATCGACACCGTGCCGACCATCGGCACCCGCCGTCCGTCGACGAGGACCGCGGCCCCGAGCCCGCTCAGATGGCGGCGCACCCCGTCGGCGTACCCCACCGGCACGTTGCCGATCCGCGTGCTGCGGTCCGCGACGAACCGCCGGCCGTAGCCGACGCTGTCGCCCGGCTCGCACGGTTTGCTCGACGCCAGCCAGCTCTCCCACGACAGCGCCGGCTCGAGCCCGTGGTCCGCCGGATTCCGACCGAACGGGTCCATCCCGTAGATCGCGATCCCGCTGCGGACCATGTCGAAGTGGCTGGCGGGCTCGCGGATCGTGGCGGCGCTGTTGGCGGCGTGGACGATCACCCCGGGGTGGCGTTGCCGCACCCGCTCCGCCAGCGCCGCGAAGCGCTCCAGCTGCTCGCCGAGGAACGGGTCGTCCGGATCGTCCGCCGTGGCGAAGTGGGTCATCAGCCCGACCAGGCGCAGGTGCGCGGCCTCCGCGACCGTCTCGCAGAGCCGCTCGATCCGCTCGGGGTCGCGCTGACCGAGCCGTCCCATCCCGCTGTCGAACTTCAGGTGAACCGCCGCCGGCCGCCCGACGGCGACGAGCCGGTCGACCGTCGCCGTGTCCCAGGCGACCACGTCGGCACCGGCGTCGAGCGCCTCGTGCAGCTCGGCGTCCTGCAGCGGACCGAGCACCAGCAGCCGGGCGTCGATACCAGCCCGTCGCAGCTCGGTGGCCTCGGCGGCGGTGACGACCGCGAGCCAGCCGGCCCCTCCAGCCAGGGCCGCACGGGCCACGGGTACCGCGCCGTGCCCGTAGCCGTCGGCCTTGACGACCGCGCAGAAGGCCGCTCCGGGGGTCACCAGGTCACGAAGGCGGGCGACGTTGCGCTCGATCGCGGCGAGGTTGATCCGGGCGACGGAGCGCATCCCGGCAACGCTACTGCCTGCCGCGCGTGCGACGCCGGCGGACCACGCTGACCGCGCGCGCCACGTCACTGGCGACCACCCCGTCGCTGCCGACCTCCTCGGCGACCAGCTTGCCGGCCTGGAGGTGCAGCCAGACCGCCGCCGCCGCGGCCACGAACGGATCCGTCCCCCGCGCCAGCAGCGCGCCGGTCACGCCGGAGAGCACGTCGCCGGTGCCCGCGGTGGCCAGTCCGGGCGCGTCCCCGGGACTGATCGCGACCCGCCCGTCGGGCGCGACGATCAGGCTGTCGTCGCCCTTCAGCACCACGATCGCCTGCGCGCGCTCCGCCAGGACCCGGGCGTGGTGCAGGCGCCGGGCGGTGACGTCCTCGGTCGCCACGCCGAGCACCCGCGCCAGCTCGCCGGCGTGGGGCGTCAGCACCGTCGGGGCATCGGACCCGTTGCCGCGCCGGAGCGCCTCGGGATCCCCCGCCACCGCGGTCAGCGCGTCGGCGTCGACCACGACCGGGGCGTCCGTCGCCGTCATCAGCGCACCGACCACCCGACCGCGCTCTCCGCCCCGACCCAGTCCCGGCCCGATCACCAGGGTCCCGGCGTGGGCTTCGAGCGCCGCGACGATCGGCCCGACCGCGGCGGACACCAGGCCGCCGTCCCCGTCGTCGGGCAGGGTCAGGCCGAGCGCCTCCCACGGCGCCCGCGTCGTGACCAGGTCGCTGACCCGCTCGGCGACGGCCAGCGTGACGTACCCGGCCCCGGCGCGCATCGCTCCGAGCGCGGTCAGGCACGGTGCGCCGGTCATCCCGGGGCTGCCGCCGACCACGGTCACGTGCCCCGAGCGGAACTTGGTCCCCGAGCTCTCGCGGGTGGCCAGGCCGTCGAGGACCGAGGCCGTCAGTCGCCCGCAGCGCAGCTCCGGGACCCCGTCCGGGCTCCGGCGCGGAGCGGGTATGCCGATGTCGGCGACGACCAGCCGGCCGGTCAGGCCCTTGCCGGGCGCGATCCACGCCCCGGGAGGCGCCGCGTGGAAGGTCACCGTGACGGCCGCCCGGACCGCGACGCCCGGGCTCTCCCCGGTGCTGGCGTCGACCCCGCTCGGGATGTCGCAGGCCACGACGGGTGTGCGCTCGGGGCCGTCGGTGGCCGCGCGGATCGCCCGCACCGCCGCCTCTGCCGTCCCGCGGACCGCTCCGGTCGCCCCGGTGCCGAGGATCGCGTCGACGATCACCGCCGCGCCGTCGAGGGCTCCGTCGTGCCAGGCCGCCACCCCGCCGTCCCAGCGGTCCCGCGCCTCGGCCGCGTCCCCGCGCAGCCGCTCGGGCGGAGCCGTCGAGAGCACCCGCACGTCGCGTCCGCGGTCCGCCAGACAGCGCGCCGCCACGTAGCCGTCGCCCCCGTTGTTGCCGGCCCCGCAGACGATCACGACCGGACCCTCGGGCGCCAGTCCCATCACCTCGTCGGCCAGCGCGCGGCCGGCCGCGGCCATCAGCTCCGGTCCGGGGATCCCGTACCGCTCGATCGCCCAGCGGTCGGTCGCCCGCATCGTCTCGGCGTCGAACAACGGCTGGACGCCCCGCGGCAGCGCGGCGGTCATCGCGCGTCCCGTCGGTCCGCCGGGACCGTCGCCCAGGCGACGGCGCTGGCGACCTCGCGCTCGTGGGTCAGCGAGATCACGACCGAGACGCCCAGCTCGGCCGCACGGGCCGCCGCCGCGCCGGTCAGCCGCACGGTCGGTGGACCGCCGCGGCCCACGACCTCGATCTCCAGCGGACGGAAGGCGTCCATCCGCAGTGCCTTGGTGACCGCCTCCTTCGCGCAGAAGCGCGCGGCCAGGTGGCGCACCGGACGGGCGCTGCTCGTGCTGGCGTCCTGCTCGGCGACGGTGAACAGCCGGTCGCGAAGGCCCGGGCGCCGCTCGAGCGCGCGCTCGAGTCGGGCGATGTCCAGCAGATCGATCCCGACGCCTTCGCGCATCGGGTCGATGCTACCGCCGGGGGTGGTCGGCGTTCCGGCGGTTTCCGCCCGATCCCCGGCGAGGCCGTCGGCCGGCGTGGTCCGGGCCGATGGACCGGATCCGGCCGGGGCCGACGGCGTGCGGGCTCAGCGGGCGCCCGGCACCAGCGCGACCAGGCGGTCGCAGACGGCCTGGGCCTCGTCCTGCGTGGGGGCCTCGGCCATCACCCGGACCAGCTGCTCGGTGCCGGAGGCGCGGACCAGGACCCGGCCCCGCCCGGCCAGCTCGGCGTCCGCCGCCGAGACCGCGTCGAGGAACCCCGAGTCGGCCATCGCGCCGTCGCGGTCGGCGACCGGGACGTTGCGCAGCACCTGGGGCAGCCGCTCCATCGCCTGGCGGTCGGCGAGCCGGCCGCCGTCGAGCGCCTCCATCACCAGCAGCGCGGCGGCCACGCCGTCGCCGGACGGCACGAACCCGGTCTCGATCAGGTGCCCCGACTGCTCCCCGCCGAGGTTCCAGCCCTCGGCGTCGAGCGCCTGCATCACGTGCCGGTCCCCGACCGGCGTGATCGCGACCGGAATCCCGGCCGCCTCCATCGCCGCGTGGAACCCGTAGTTCGACATCACCGTGACCGCGACGCCGCCGGTCAGGCGCCCGGCGTCGCGCAGGTGCACCGCGATCAGCGCCAGCAGCTCGTCGCCATCGTAGACGCGGCCGTCGTGGTCGACCGCCAGCATCCGGTCGCCGTCGCCGTCGAAGGCGAAGCCGACCGAGCAGCCCTGCTCGGCGACCAGCTCGACCAGGGCCTCGGGATGGGTCGACCCGACGCCGGCGTTGATGTTGCGGCCGTCGGGCCGGTCCCCGAGGACCACGACGTCGGCGCCGCGGCGGCGGAACGCCTCGGCTGCCACGTCGACCGTCGCGCCGTGCGCGCAGTCCAGCGCCACGCGGACGCCGGCGAGGTCGAGCGCGGCGAACCGCTCGTCGAGCGCCCGCAGATGGTCCTCGGTCGCGCCGAGCAGCGGGCTGATCGTGCCGATGTCCGTCCCGCGCGTGTCGGCGTCGGGCAACTGCTCGACGAGCTCCGCCACCCGGGCCTCGCCGGCGTCGGGCAGCTTGCGGCCGTCGGGGCCGAACAGCTTGATCCCGTTGTCGGCGAACGGGTTGTGCGACGCCGAGATCACGGCGGCCAGGTCGAACCCGAGCCGCCGGGCGAGCAGCGCCGCGCCCGGCGTCGGCAGCACGCCGGCTACGAAGACGTCCGCGCCCGACGCCGCGGCACCCGCGGCGAACGCCGCCTCGAGCATCGGCCCGGACTCGCGGGTGTCCCGGGCGATCAGCACGCGGGGACGCCCCACCCGGGCCGTCGCGGGGTCGTCGCCCTGGAGACGACCGGACGCGATACCCCCCAGAACGGCAGCACGGCCGAGTCGCAGTGCGAGCTCGGCCGTGAGTACCGCTCCGGCCGGTCCGCGCACCCCGTCGGTGCCGAACAGCCGTGACATCTTGGGTCCTAGCGCTTGCTGAACTGCGGACGCTTACGGGCCTTCTTGAGGCCGGCCTTCTTGCGCTCCTTGACCCGCGAGTCACGCGTCAGGAAGCCACGCTTCTTCAGCTCACCACGGAGGTTGGGCTGTGCGACCAGCAGGGCGCGCGAGATGCCGTGGCGGAGCGCGCCGGCCTGGGCGCTGACGCCGCCACCCTGGATCCGCACGACCACGTCGATCTGCTCGTCGTAGCCGACGACCTCGAGGGCCTGGCGGATGTTGCGCCGCAGGGCCTCGCGGGGGAAGTAGGTGTCGAGATCCTTGCCGTTGACCGTGTAGGCACCGGAACCGGGCTTCAGGATCACGCGGGCGATGGCCGACTTGCGCTTGCCGGTGGCGATGTAGCGCGCACCGTCGGCCAGGTCGATCGAGACGTCGGCGATCGGGCCGTCGGCGTTCTCGTCGTCGTCGCCGGACTCGCCGGAGGCGTCGCCCTCGGCGCCGTCGCCCTCGAAGTAGTAGCCGAACTCGTCGGACTTCTCGCCGCCCTCGGCGTTGCCTTCGAGCACGATGTCGACCTCGAGGTCGGCACCGGGGATCGCGGGCTTCGCGCGGGGCGCGTCGTCCTCGTCGTCCTCGACGACGTCGTCCTCGGCCGGCGCGGCCTCGGCGGCGGGCGCGGCTTCGGCCTCAGGCGCAGCCTCGGCCTCGGGCGTCGCCTCGGCGGCGGCTTCGGGGGTCGCTTCGACGTTCTCCTGGGGCTCGGCCTCAGGGGTCTCGTCGGGCGTAGTGGCGTCGTCGGTCATCAGGCGTTGATCTCCAGGGCCTGCGGCTTCTGTGCCACATGCGGGTGCTCGGGGCCGGCGTAGACCTTGAGCTTGGTCAGTTGCTTCTTGGCGAGCCGGTTCTTGGGCATCATGCCCTTGACGGCCATGCGGATGATCTCCTCGGGGCGCTTCTCGAGCTGCTCCTCGAAGGTCCGCGTGTAGAGACCGCCCGGGAAGCCGGAGTGACGGTGGTAGAGCTTGTCGGTGCGCTTCTTCCCCGTGACTTCGATCTTGTCGGCGTTCACCACCACCACGAAATCGCCCGTATCGACATGCGGGGTGTACTCCGGCTTGCGCTTCCCGCGCAGCTGCTCGGCGATCTGGGTGGCGAGCCGGCCAAGCGTCTGGCCGGTGGCGTCAACCACGTACCAGGAGCGCTCGCGGGTCTCGGAACTTGCGACGTACGTCTTCACGGTCAATCTCAGAATCGTGCGCGGGCAGGATTGGACGCGCAGCGGCGAGCCATGGTAGCGGAGGACAGGTCATCCGCGCGGCCCGGTCAGCGCAACCTCACGGTCACGCGCCCAGAGCAACATGTTGACGGATCCGACGAGAAGCAGCATCACGCCCCACGTCAACGGGCGCTCGAGGGCCCGCACGTCGTCCCGCAACGCGACCACCGCCACCGTCGCCGCGATGGCCGTCGCGCTCGAGACGAGCCCGACCACGACGCCCCGCGCGTCGAGCGCGACGACGACCAGGACGCCGAGCGCCAACCCGGCGAGGGCCCCGTGGGTCGCGCTGACGCTCTCCGGCAGCGCCGACCACTCCGCCCCCCACGCTCCCGCTCCGACGGCCGCCAGGAGCACTCCTGCGCCCCAGGGGCCGTCGTCCCGTCGGCAGACGGCGGCGCAGACCAGCAGCGTGGCCGCGGCGGCCAGCGGGACCCGGGCCAACGGCAGCAGGCCCGCCGCGGCCGCGGCGATCATCAACCCCCCGCCGAGCAGGTACACGACCGCACGCGGGGCGCGGTCCGGCGGGGCGGCGATCCGACTCAGGCGGTCACTCCCACTCGATCGTCCCGGGCGGCTTGCTCGTGATGTCGAGCACCACGCGGTTGACCTCGCGGACCTCGCCGACCATCCGGCCGGCGACCTTGTCCAGCAGCTCGTACGGCAGGCGCGCCCAGTCGGCGGTCATCGCGTCGTCCGACGTCACGGCGCGGATCGCCACGACGTAGCCGTACGTCCGCTCGTCGCCCTGGACCCCCACGGTGCGGATGTCGGGCAGCACGCAGAAGCTCTGCCACAGATCGCGGTAGAGGCCGGCGGCGCGCACCTCCTCCTGGAGGATCGCGTCGCACTCGCGCAGCGTGTCGAGCTTGGCCTGCGTGATCTCGCCGCCGACGATCCGGATGCCCAGGCCGGGGCCCGGGAACGGCTGACGCCAGACCATCCGCTCGGGCAGCCCGATCTCGGTGCCGACGGCGCGGACCTCGTCCTTGAACAGCGCGCGCAGCGGCTCGACCAGCTCGAAGGTCAGGTCGTCGGGCAGCCCGCCGACGTTGTGGTGGCTCTTGATCGTGGCGGCACCGGTGCCGCCGCCCGACTCGATCACGTCGGAGTAGAGCGTCCCCTGGACGAGGAACTTCGCTCCCGTGTCGCCGCCGCCGGCGTGGATCTCGCCGAACGTCTTGGTCTCGGCGCCGTCGACGTCCGTGTCCGCTCCGACGGCGAGCTTCAGCGCCTCTTCCTCGAAGATCCGGATGAACTCGCCGCCGATCGCCTTGCGCTTGGCCTCGGGCTCGGTCAGGCCCTTGAGTCGATCGAGGAACCGCTGCTTGGCGTCGACGACGACCAGCGGCACCTGGAAGTGCTCGCCGAAGGTCTTCTCGACCTGCTCGGTCTCGTTCTTCCGCATCAGGCCGTGGTCGACGTAGACGCAGGTCAGCTGGTCGCCGACGGCCTGGTGGACGAGCAGCGCCGCGACGGAGCTGTCGACGCCGCCGGACAGGCCGCAGATCACCTTGCCGTCGCCGACCTGCTCGCGGATCAGGCGGATCTGCTCCTCGGCGATGTTCGCGGCGGACCAGTCCAGCGCGCAGCCGCAGACGTCGCTGAGGAAGGTCTGCAGGGTCTGCTGCCCGTACGGGGTGTGGACGACCTCGGGGTGGTACTGGATCCCGTAGATCCCGCGCTCGGTCGACTCGAAGGCCGCGACCGGCGAAGAGGTCGAGCTGGCGAGCGCCACGGCGCCCTCGGGCGGCGTGTAGACCGTGTCGCGGTGGCTCATCCAGGCGGGCTGGTCGTCCGGCTGGCCGCGCAGCAGCGTGCCGTGCTCGTGGACGGTCAGCTGCGAGCGTCCGTACTCGCCGACCTCGGCCGACTCGACGCGTCCGCCGAGCTCCTTGGCGAGCAGCTGCATGCCGTAACAGATGCCCAGCACGGGAACGCCCAACTCGAGCAGCCGCGGGTCGAGCGGCGGCGCCTCCGGGGAGTAGACCGACGCGGGGCCGCCGGAGAGGATGATCCCCTTCGGCTTGCGGCGCGCGACCTCCTCGGCGCCGACGTGGTGCGGCAGCAGCTCGCTGAAGACGCCGCACTCGCGGACGCGCCGGGCGATCAGCTGGCTGTACTGCCCGCCGAAGTCGAGCACGACCACCTCGTCGACCTTGAGGTCGACCGGCAGCGGGTTCACGGGGACGGGGCTATCGGCGTCGGTCACGGGCTCAGGTGGTGGGGTCGTGGACGTCGGGCGCGATCGCGATCCCGGCCCGGTTGAACTCGGCGAGGTCGAGGAACCCGCAGGTCGCCATCGACCGACGCAGCGCGCCGATCAGGTTGGTCGCTCCGTCACCGCTCAGGGCCGGCCCCATCAGGACCTGCTCCAGCGCGCCGACGGTGCCGACCTCGATCCGGCTGCCGCGCGGCAGGTCGCGGTGGACCGCCGTCGGCGTCCAGTGCCAGCCGCCGCCGGGAGCGTCGACCGCGCGCGAGAGCGGGGCGCCGAGCATCACGGCGTCGGCGCCGCAGGCGATCGCCTTCGCCAGGTCGCCGCCGGTGCGCATGCCGCCGTCGGCGATCACCTGGACGTACTCGCCGGTCTCCAGCACGTGGGTCGAGCGGGCGCCCGCCACGTCGGCGACGGCGGTCGCCTGCGGCAGGCCGACGCCGAGCACGTTGCGGACGGTCGATCCGCGACCGGCTCCGACCCCGACGAGCACGCCGGCGGCCCCGGTCCGCATCAGGTGCAGGCCGGTGTGGTAGCTGGAGCAGCCCCCGACGACGACCGGGATCGGCACCTCGGCGATGAACTCCTTGAGGTTCAGCACGTCGTGCTCGTCGTCCGGCGCGGGGCGCTCGGTGACGTGCTCGGCGCTGACCACGGTCGTGTGGATCGCGAGCACGTCGAGGCCCGCGTCGAGCGCGTGCTCGTAGTACTTGCGCACCCGCTGTGGGGTGAACGCCCCCGCGACGACGACGCCGGGCTCCGACTTGATCTCGCGGATCCGCTCGGCGATCAGCTCCGGCCGGATCGGCGCGGCGTAGAGCTCGCGCAGCCGCGCCAGCCCCTCGGCCCCCGACAGCGTGGCCAGCTGGGCGAGCTGGGTCTCGGCGTCCTCGTGACGCGTCCAGACGCCCTCGAGGTCGAGGATCGCCAGGCCGCCGAGCCGCCCGATCGTCTTCGCCGTGGCCGGCGAGACCGCCGCGTCCATCGGCGATGCGACCAGCGGCAACGCGAACCGGTAGGGGCCGAGCTTCCACGACACGTCGACTTCGTCCGGATTGCGCGTCCGGCGCGAGGGCACGATCGTGATGTCGTCGAAGCCGTAGGCGCGGCGGGCTTTCTTGCCGCGGCCGATCTCGATCTCCATTGGATGAAGGATCGCGCAGCAGACGATCCGGTGTCGAGTGGATCCCGCCGACCCGGTCCGGGCCGGCCGGGAACGCCGGCTCAGTCGTCGTCCGACGCGAGCGTGATCGGCTCGATCTCGACCTCGTGGATCAGCCGCTCGACCTGATGCGGATCGACCAGACCGGCGCCCAGTCGCTGCGTCGCGTCCGAGCCGCAGGCGACCGCGGTCCGCAGCGCGTCCTCCTCGGAGCGCCCCTCGTAGCGCGCCGCGACCAGCCCGGCCAGGAACGCGTCGCCGGCGCCGATCCCGGCCACCGCCTCGCGCACCGGGATCCGCGCCCGCAGCAGCCGCAGCGGTGCGGGCGTGCCGTTGGCCGGGTCGTCCCGCACGCCGGCCACGCAGCCGTCCTGGAGGGTCATGATCGCCTCGCGGACCCCGTGGTCGATCAGCTCGTGGATCGCCAGCGCGTAGTCCTCGTCGGTGGTGAACTCGTGCCCCACGACCTCCTCGGCCTCGAGCTGGTTCGGGGTCACGACGTCCGGCTCGGCCTTCAGCACGTGGCGGAACGGCTCGCCGTCGGTGTCGGCGTAGACCCGCACGTCCAGTCGGTGGAGATCGCGGACGAGGTCGGCGTAGATCGTCTCGGGGACGTTGCGCGGCAGCGAGCCGGCGAGCACCACGACGTCCGCCCCGCGGGCCAGGTAGAGCAGCTTGTCCCGGAACAGCTCGAGCTCGCGCTCGTTGACCTTCGGGCCCTTCTCGTTGACCTCGGTCTGGATCCCCGACGTCGGGTCGAAGACCGCCGTGTTGGTGCGCGACTCGTCCTCGATCCGGACGAAGTCGTTGAGGATCGACTCGCGGGTCAGCTGCTCGACCACGCGGGTGCCGGTCGCTCCCCCGGCGAACCCGGTGGCGATCACCGGCTGCCCCAGCGTCTTGAGGGTGCGGGCGACGTTGACGCCCTTGCCGCCGGCGAGCGTCGTCTGCTCGACCGCTCGGTGGCGGTGGCCGAGCCGGATGTTGGGAACGACCAGAGACCGATCGATCGCCGCGTTCAAGGTCACCGTGATGATCATCGCGCGCCCCGCAGCCTACGGGGTCGCCTGCCGATCAGCGGCTCGGCTCGTGCACGGCGACCGGGCGGCGCCGTCCCCGGCGCGCCAGAACGGCCAGCGCGACGACGCAGAGCAGCGCCACCACCAGCAGCAGCTGGACGCTGGTCCGGCCGAGGTTCTCGTCGAGCCGATCGCCGAAGCTCGCCGCCGCCACGGCCTCGGCGGTGACGGCCGGCACGCGGGCGACGACCCGGCCCCGCTGGACGACCTCGATCGTGCCGAGTCGTGCGCCGGCGGCGATCGGGCCCTCGACGTCGGCCGGCAGGCCGACGACCCGCTGCGTGGTGCGCTCGTCGCGCCGCACCGTCCGCCGTACGTCCTCCGCGGCGACCACCCGCACCGTCTGGTCGCGGTAGCGCAGCGGCAGCTCGGCCACGGTCGCGCCCCGCTTCAGCACCGCGCTGCGCTTGTAGCTCGACGTCGCGTAGCGCAGCAGCGCCAGGCTGTCGGCGTCGCGCTGGGCCTCGGAGTCCGTCCCGAGCACGACGGTGATCACGGAGATCCCGTTGCGCCTGCCGGTGCCGACCAGCGAGTAGCCGGACTTCCGCGTGTGGCCGGTCTTGGCGCCGTCGACCCACTCCTCCGTCTGCACCAGCCGGTTGCGGTTGGTGACGGTGATCTCCGGGCTCGCGGACTCCAGCCGCAGCGACTTCGCGTTGACGATCCGGCGGAAGTCCGGGTACTGCCGCAGCAGCAGCGTGATCTTGACCAGGTCGGCCGGGCTCGCGTGATGGCCGTCGGCGTCGAGTCCGACCGGGTTGCGGAAGCGCGCGCGGATCCCGATCTCACGGGCCTTGTCGTTCATCATCCGGACGAACCGCGGCACGCTGCCGCCGACCCCGATGGCGATCGCGTTCGCGGCGTCGTTGCCCGACGGCAGCAGCAGCCCGCCCAGCAGGTCGCGCATCGTCATCCGGTCGCCGGCGTGCAGCCCGGCGACCGATTCGACGGCCGCGCCGGGATAGGCGGGGACCGCGAACGTCTTCGTCAGGTCCGGTTCCCGTTCGAGCGCGACCAGCGCCGTCATCAGCTTGGTCGTCGAGGCGATCGAGCGCTGGTTGTCCGGCCGCCGCTCGAAGACCACGTCGCCGGTCGTGACCTCGACCGCGATCGCCGCCGGGGCGCTGACCTCGGGAGCGTCGGGAAGCTCGGCCGCACGTGCGGCACCCCCCGTACCGACGCCGACGCCGACCGCCACGAACGCCGCGACGATCGCCCGTCCCCGTCGCGAGCGGTCGCGCCGCTGCCGGCGGCGCACGGGTCCCGCGTCAGTCACGCAGACGGAGCCGTTGACCGGTCCGGATCGCCTGCGGGTCGACGTCGGGGTTGAGCTCCTGCAGCGCTTCGACCGTCAGGCCGTAGCGCTGGGCGATCTGCGACAGGTTGTCGCCCGGCCGCACGGTGTACGTGCGCCGGCCCTTGGTCGTCGAGGTCTTGGCCGTGGTGGTCGTCCCCGCCGCGGGGGTCGGGGTGTCCTCGCTCGTGCCGCTCTGGACCACGAGGAAGACGGCCAGGAGCACCGCGAGCAGGGCGCCCGGGGCGAGGAATCGGAGCGGGGAACTCGACGACATCATCGATCAGAATAGGTGTCGGCGAGGTCAGGTGAAGCGATGAACGCGTTCATCCAAGTCTCGCGGCCGTCGTACGCAGTTCCTCGGCGGCGCGCCGGGCGGCGTCCGCCGGATCGCCTCCGGCCTGCCGGAACGCCCCGACGATCGAGCGCGACGCGGTGATCAGCGCCGCTCCCGGCCCGGGGGCGAAGGCCGCGGCCAGGTCCTCGACCCGCCCGCCCTGGGCTCCGACGCCGGGCAGCAGGAAGGGGGTGCGCGGCATCAGCTCGCGGAGGCGCTCGAGGCGCTCCGGCGCGGTGGCGCCGACCACGGCGCCGACCGGGGTCAGTCCGTCCGCGCCGTCGACCGCCTCGGCCCCGAGCGCGGCGACCAGCCGCGCGGTCAGGGACCAGAAGGGCTCGCCGGACTCGCCGGGCTGCTCCTGCAGATCGTCGGCGCCGGGGTTCGACGTGCGGACCAGCACGTACGTGCCGCCGCCGCTCGGCCGACCGGCCGCGATGAAGGGCTTGATGCTGTCGCCGCCCATGTAGGGGGCGACGGTGACGGCGTCGGAACGGGATCCCGCTACGGGTCCCCAGGGGGTCTCGATGCCGTCGAAGGCGGCTTGGGCGTAGGCCTGGGCGGAGACGTCGATGTCGCCGCGCTTGGCGTCGAGGATCACCAGCAGCCCGAGGTCGCGGGCGTGATCGGCGACCTGCTCGCGGGAGCGGATGCCCACCGCACCGAGTCGCTCGAACGACGCGCTCTGCAGCTTGACCGCCACGCACGCCGGGGCCACCGCGTCGAGGACGCGACGACAGTGCGCCGTGACGGCGTCCGCCGCGGCATCAGCCGCAGCGGCGCCGAGCGCGACGGTGTCCGCGCCGGGCCACAGTTGCGTCGGGTCGGGATCGAGCCCGACCGCGATCGCACTGTCCCGGCGACGGACGGCGGACGCCAGCCGGTCCCCGAAATGCGGGGCCGACTGCGCGTCAGGGGCCATCACGCTCAGGCGACGGCCTTCTTCAGCGCGGCGCCGGCCGAGAACTTCGGCAGCTTCTTCGCCGCGATGTCGATCTGCTGGCCCGTGGCGGGGTTGATGCCCTTGCGCGCGCTGCGCTCGGCCACCGAGAACTTGCCGAAGCCGGAGAAGGTCACGTCGCTGCCACGCGACAGGGCGTCGCTGATGGTCTCGAGGACGGCGTCGACTGCGGCCTGCGCGTCCTTCTTGCCGAGTCCGGCCTTCTCGGCGACGTGGTCCACGAATTCTGCCTTGGTCACTTTCGCTCCTCCTGTGGGGCGCCTCATCGAAATGGGGCTTTCGCGTGCTCGCCCCCCGCAGGATGCGGGACGGCGGCCCGTTCCGCAGCGTCAGCCACGGAACAGACGGCGAAAGTGTGCCTTCCCAGCAGGACGGAATGCGGTCCGACCCCCCGTCGGCGCGCCGCGGAAGCCCCGATCCGGCCCTTCCGCGGACTCGATCGACGGTCTCAGCAGGGGCCGGGAGAAGCTGGTTGGATGGTCCGTATGACGCTGGAGCGAATCGCCTGGACCGGAGTCGTCCTGGCGTGCCTGATCACCGCGCTGCTGCTCGTCATCGGCGGCTTCCTGGGCTACGCCGGACTGACCGCCGCCGTCGCCCTGGCCGCGGCCACAAACCTGCGCTGAGCAGGGAGAACGTGGCCTGACCGGCGCGCCGCGAACGGCGCGGCGGCCCGCCGACGAAGGCTCCGTGGATGGCTACGCGCCGTCGTCCAGGCCGAGCGCCCGGCGGAGTTCGCGAGCCGCGTGACCGCGGTGCGAGACGGCCGATTTCTCGGCCGGCGTCAGCTCCGCCATCGTCCGTCGAGCGGATCCGCCGGACGCCGATTGTTCGTCGGGGATAAAGATCGGGTCGTAACCGAATCCGCCGTCCCCGCGGGGCCCTTCGGCCATCGTTCCGGTGCAGCGACCCTCGACGATCTGCTCCGTCCTGGTCCGCGGATCGACGTACGCGATCGCACAGACGTAGGCGATCGCGCTGCCGGCCGGAACCTGCTCGGCGAACAGCGCGAGGTTCTCCTCGTCGCTCGCGTCGTCGCCGGCGAACCGCGCGGAGCGGACCCCGGGACGGCCGTCGAGCGCGTCGGCCACGATCCCGGAATCGTCGGCGAACGCCGCCCGTCCGGTCGCCGCCGCGGCGGTCCGGGCCTTCTCCAGAGCGTTCTCGGCAAAGGTCTCCCCGACCTCCGGCGGCAGATCGACGTTGTCGGGCAAGGGGATCACCGTCCACGGCGCGAGCAGCGCCGTGAACTCCTCGACCTTGTGGGCGTTCTGGGTCGCCAGGATCAGGGTGGGCACCCGGCCATCCTACGGTCGGGTGCCCTCCTGCGAGCGGGACGAGCCCGCGGGATGACCCGGTTACTTCGGGGCCTTGCCCGCCGCGCCGATCGCCGCCTTGACCTTCTCGATCACCGCCTGGGCGATGCCGCCGCCCTTGAGGCCGCCGGCGGCGAGCACCACGCCGGCCATCACCGCGGCGATCAGCATCGCCAGCGCCACGTACTCGACGGTGCCCTGACCGCGGTCGTCGCGCAGGCGCAGCGCGCGGTGGTGCAGGTCGGCGGTGAGCGCCATCAGGGGCCGCGGCAGGCGCGAGCGCACCGGGGCCGGAACGGGAACGGACATCTGGATCCTCCAAGGGGTTCGTACGGAGAAGCCGTTCCGAATCGGCGGTCGCGTCCTGGCGGCCGGGAGCGGAGCGGGTTCGTTGCCCGGCGATCCTCACCCGACGGCCACTGCCACCTCCAGTCCCAAACCGTGCAGAATCAGCGCCATATGCGCGTTCTCGTCGTGTCCAACATGGCACCGGACGCCGAGCACCCGGAACGTGGGAGCTTCGTCCGCGACCAGGTCGCCGCGTTGCGGCGGCTGCCGGATCTGGACGTCCGGTTCGAGGAGTTCGCCCCCGGCGGCTACCGCCGCGCCGCGCGTGCCCTGCGCGCGCACCATCGCGGCGAGCGCTACGACGTCGTCCACGCGCACTTCGGCCTGACCGCGATCCCCGCGCTCGGCGTCCGCGCGCGGGTCCGCGGGGTCACGCTGCACGGCCGGGACCTGCGGCACCGCAAGTCGCGGATCGCGACGCTGGCGGTCCTGCCGACCCAGCGACTGATCGGTCTCGCCTCCGACGACCTGGCGCGGATGCTGCCGCGACCGTTCCGGCGGCGGATGCGCTCGCTGCCGGTCGGGTTGTCGCTCGAGCGGTTCGGGCCGACGCCCCGCCCCGAGGCCCGCGCCGCGCTGGGCCTGGATCCCGCGGCGGAGTTCCTGTTGTTCCCCTACGGCGCCGACCGCCGGGTCAAGCGGGTCGACCGGGCCCAGGCGCTGGCCGACGCCGTCGGCCTGCCGCTGCGCACGCTCGGGGGCCAACCGCCGGAGTCGATGCGGGCGTGGCTGAACGCCGCGACGGCGGTGGTGATCCCCAGCGAGCACGAGGGCTTCGGCCTGGCGGCGGTCGAGGCCCTGGCCTGCGACGTCCCGGTGCTGGCCACGCCGACCGGTGCCCATCCCGAAACCGTCGGCGCGGTCGACGGCTGCCTCTGCGCGCCGTGGGACCTCGAAACCTGGCGTACGGCGCTGGCCCCGCACCTGGCTACCGCAGACCCTCGTGTTCCTGGCCGAGCGATCGCGGAGCGCCACGGAACGGCGGTCTACGCGCAACGTCTCGTGGAGGCCTGGCGCACGATCCTGTCCGGCGCGTAGACTCGGGCCCTCGGGTCCCCGCACGAACACGCTGTACCCGCTCCTCCTTCATGACCAGTCTCTTTGACCGCATTCGCCAGCGACGGGATCAGGCCGCCCCGCCCGACGGATCCCCGGATCCGCCCGCGGACGCCCCGTCCACCGAGGCTCCGACCGAGGTCCACCCGACCACGGGATCGTCCGTCTGGTCGACGGGCGACGCGTCCGGCGGGGCGACGTCCCCGGCGGCGGGCGACCTGACCACGGTCCAGCCCGCGGTCTCCCCCGGCGACCGGTCCGCCGACGGACCCGCGACCGAATCCGCCGCCGACGCCGGTGCGTCGACCGGCGCGGCCGCGCCGACGGCGCCCTCCGAGGGGTCGACCGCGGACGCCTCCGCCGCGAGCATCCCGCCCGGCGACGCGCCCGGCGCCCCGGTGCCGACGACCGCCGACGCGTCGGCGCCCACCGAGACCCGTTCGCTGGCCGACGAGGCCGCGCTCGCGGCCGAGTTGCCCGACGCGATCCCGTCGCGGACGACGAAGCCCTCTCGGGAATCATCCGGCCTGACGCCGCTGATCCCCTCGGGTCCGCCCAGCCCGCCCACGCCCGAGTCCGCCGCGAGCGCGGAGCCCGGCGCCGCCGCGGCCCCCGCCGTGCCGCAG
>Ga0265296_1001846_pt1 | contig 22735 bp, 15 predicted proteins | sample MunlanPumphouse1_FD_189073 | JGI IMG/M metagenome (GOLD analysis project Ga0265296, IMG submission 189073) | Groundwater microbial communities from a municipal landfill in Southern Ontario, Canada - Pumphouse #1 | ecosystem: Environmental > Aquatic > Deep subsurface > Groundwater | place... | reverse complement strand
CTACACTGTCGCGGTTGTGGCCGTGATTGTCGCGGCAATAATTTGGTACTTGTTCGGATTAACCATGGCCGTCGGCTTTCTGGTCGGCGCTTTTGCCTCTGCCCTGGCCGGGTATTTGGGCATGATGACCGCTGTGGACACCAACGTCCGCACAGCCGAAGCAGGCCGTCTAAGTCTGTCCCGAGCGTTTCGCGTTGCATTTTTAGGCGGCTCAGTTACGGGATTTCTCGTAATCGGTCTAGGGCTTCTTTCCGTGAGCCTTTTTTATTACATCACCCAAAGCGTAAATTCGCTGGTTGGCCTTGCTTTTGGCGGCTCTTTAATTTCCGTTTTCGCGCGCCTTGGCGGAGGAATTTACACCAAAGGCGCGGATGTTGGCGCGGATTTGGTAGGCAAGGTGGAAGCCGGAATTCCGGAAGACGACCCCCGGAATCCGGCGGTAATCGCCGATAATGTCGGCGATAATGTGGGGGACTGCGCAGGAATGGCGGCTGATCTTTTTGAAACTTACGCGGTAACCACTATTGCCGCCATGCTTCTGGGCTATCTTCTTTTTCCCGGAAAAGAAATTTTTGTTACTCTGCCGCTTGTTATCGGCGGAATCGCTTCTATTGCCTCAATTTTAGGGAGTTTTGCGGTCCGCGTGCGAGACAGCAACGAAAGCGGCTCGCGATTCGGAAACAAGTCCAAAAGTATCATGGGGGGTCTGTATCGCGGACTTATTGTTTCTTCAATCCTCACCCTTATTGTTCTTTGGCCGGTATTTTCCGCATTGCTGGAAAAACACCTTTTAAAACCGTATTTCTTGTCATCCGCCATGGGAATTTTTGTAACGGCTTTAATGGTTGTAATCACCGAATATTATACCTCCAAAAAATTCAGGCCGGTTCAAAGTATTGCCCGCTCTTCCCTGACCGGACATGGAACCAATATAATCATGGGTTTGGCGTTTTCTCTAGAGGCAACAGTACTGCCCATTGTCGCCATCTCTGCCGGCATGCTTCTTGCTTTTATTTTTGGGGGGCTTTACGGGGTCGCGCTTGCGGCAATGACCATGCTTGCCATGGCCGGAATAATTGTTGCGATAGACTCTTTTGGCCCGATTACGGATAACGCCGGCGGCATTGCTGAAATGGCCGGAATGCCCGAAGAAGTCAGAAAAGTCACCGACCCGCTGGACGCGGTCGGAAACACAACCAAAGCAATCTCCAAGGGTTACGCTATTGCCTCTGCCGGCCTTGCCGCTGTGGTTCTCTTTGCTTCCTATACCGAAGAATTAAAAAATTTCGGCAAAGCGGTATTTTTTGACCTTTCCGACCCGTATGTCTTAGTTGGTCTTTTTATCGGAGGAATGATGCCATATCTTTTTGGTTCAATTGCTATGCGGGCAGTAGGCAAGACAGCGCAAAAAATAGTGGAAGAAGTGCGCAGGCAATTCAGGGAAATAAAAGGAATCATGGAGGGCGAAGCCAAACCTCAATATGACAAAGCCGTGGACATTGTAACGCGCTCGGCCCTGCGCGAAATGATTCTGCCGGCCCTGATTCCGATAATAATCCCGATATTGCTTGTTTTGGTTATGGGCTCAAACGCCCCGCAAGCCCTTGGAGGACTTCTTGTGGGATCAATTGTCACCGGTCTTTTTGTCGCGATTTCCATGACTTCGGGCGGAGCGGCCTGGGACAATGCCAAAAAATACATTGAAGAAGGCAACTATGGAGGCAAAAAATCTCCAGCTCATCAGGCCGCGGTTACCGGTGACACAGTCGGCGACCCGTACAAAGACACGGTGGGTCCGGCCATAAATCCTATGATTAAGATAGTTAATATTGTGGCCCTTTTAATCGCAAGATTACTGTAACGACTAACGACATCGCAAATCGTTATATTATGGAATTTGAATTAAAAAATCTTCCTAAGTCGGAGGTGGAAATTGTCGTCAAGCTTACTTTTCAAGAACTGGAGCCGTATCTGCAAAAAGCAGCTTCTTTAATTTCCGAAGAAATAAAAATTGAAGGATTCAGACCCGGAAAAGCGCCCTATGAAATCGTCAAAAACAAAATAGGCGAGATGGCTATATACGAAAAAGCCGCCGAGGTGGCCGTACAAAAAACTTATCCGGAAATAATGATGGAAATTATCAACAAAAATCCGGTTTTTGCTTCCCGGCCGCCCATTGGCCATCCAGAAATAACCGTAACCAAACTGGCTCTGGGAAATGAGCTGCAATATAAAATTAAACAGGCTGTTTTGCCTGAAATAAAATTGCCCGATTATAAAGAAATCGCCCGGCGCGCGCGAAAAGAAAAAAAAGAAATCTCGGTCGGCGATGAAGAGGTGGAAAAAAGTATTGATTGGCTACGCGAATCCCACGCCAAATTAATCACCGTAAGCCGGCCTGCGCAAAAAGGAGACCGGGTTGAAATAAATTTTGAAGCATCGGAGAACGGCGTAAAACTTGAGGGCGTGGAATCAAAAAACCACCCCCTTATAATCGGTCAGGGGAAATTCCTGCCCGGTTTTGAAGACCAGTTAATCGACGCGAAAACCGGGGAAGAAAAAAATTTTTCTTTAACCGTCCCTGAAAATTGGCGTGATGAAGTTTTGAGGGGCAAAACGCTTGATTTCAAAACAACCGTTAATCTCGCACAGGAAAGGGTTTTGCCGGAAGCCAATGATGAATTTGCCCAAAGTTTGGGAAATTTCCCCTCAATTGAAAATTTAAAACGAAGTATCAGGGGAAAAAATTTGTCGGAAAAAGAAGCAAAAGAGAAAGAAAGAATCCGCGTCTTGATTATTGAAGAAATCGCCAAAAACCTTGAAGCGGAAATCCCGCAGATTTTGATAGACGGCGAGCTTGAAAAAATGCTGGAAGAATTAAAATCCGGCTTAAATCAGATGGGAATGAAGTGGGAAGATTATCTCACGCATCTTAAAAAAACCGTTGAAGACCTGAAAAAAGACTGGGCTGGCGAGGCGGAAAAAAGAGTTAAAATAGCCCTCTGTTTAAAAGAGATTGCCGCGGCTGAAAACATTGAAGCAAGCGACGAAGAAATCAAAAGCCGCGCCGACGAAATTCTTAGGCATTATAAAACCGCGGAACAAACGGAAAAATCAATTGACTCCGAGGAATTAAAAATATACACTAAAGGAGTGATAAGAAATGAAAAGGTGTTTGAGTTTTTAGAGGGCTTGGCCTGAATTTACGAGTCATCAGACGAAGTAAATTCAGTAGTCAAACCCTTACCCCCTCCTTTTGCGCGCGGCGCGAAAAGAAGGGGGTGTCCCCACCTTATTGCGCTTCGCGCGTAAAAGATGGGGATCCCCACTTTTTACCCTAAAGGGAAAAAGTGGGGACTCAATGTTGTAGCTAAATTTATTACGCTCGGCATTGAGCTTCGCTTATAAATGGCAGCGAGGGAAAAGATAAAGTTTATTTTATCTTTGACCGAGCGAACCATTTATACAAAGTATAAATTTAGACAACATTGGCATGGAAGACGAAATCTACTCTCAATATTTAATCCCGACCGTTATTGAAAAAACAACCCACGGAGAGCGGGCTTATGATATTTATTCGCGCCTCCTGAAAGAAAGGATAATCTTTCTTGGCGGACCCATAATAGACCCAATCGCCAACTCCGTTATCGCCCAGCTTCTTTTTCTTGAATCCGAAGACGACAAAAAAGACATCAAACTATATATCAATTCGCCCGGCGGTTCTGTTCCGGCGACTTTAGCGGTTTATGACACCATGCAATATGTAAAGCCCGACGTTTCCACCATCTGCATTGGAATGGCCGCATCCGGCGCGGCGTTGTTGCTTGCCTCCGGAGCCAAAGGTAAGAGATTCGCCTTGCCTAATTCCGAAATTTTAATACACCAGGTAATGGCCGGAGGTATTGAGGGACAGGCAATTGAAATTGAAATCTCCGCCAAACACATACTCCGGCTCAAGGAACGGCTGAATCAGATTTTGGCAAAACACAGCAACAAGTCGTCGGCGCAAGTGGAAAAAGACACCGACCGGGATTTTTACATGGATGCTGAAGAAGCGAAGAAATACGGAATAATTGACGAGATAATTAAACGGAAAACAACCAGTAAATAGTTTAAATCCGCCCTTCGGGGCGGATTTAAACTTGTAAAAAGATTTAAAACAGTCGTTTACTTGCGATCGCAAGTAAACGACTGTTTTAAATTATTGTATCTGATTCAGCAACTTAGGCAGCAGACTCTCTCCGGTCATCTCCTGCGGCTTGTTTAATCCCAAAAGCTCAATTGCGGTAGGCACAATATCAGTCAAAATCCCGTTGGTTTCCGATTTTTGTTTATTAATTTCCTCTTCACTGCGAAGAGTTTTTCTTTTAAAAGCATTTCCAACAAGATACAAAGGAACCGGATTGATTGAGTGTTCGGTAAGTTTCTCTCCACTGATGATGTTCCGCTTCAATTCAATATTTCCATGGTCGCCCGTAATCAGCATTGCCGCGCCGCTATTGAGAACCGCGTCCACAAGCTGACCCACGCACTCATCCACCGCCTCCACCGCCTTTATTGCGGCATTGAAATTGCCAGAATGCCCAACCATATCCGTATTGGCAAAATTGGCGATAATCACATCGTATTTGTCAAAATTTTCCAAAATTTTGGCGGCAATCTCCCTGGATTTCATTTCCGGCGCCTCGTCAAAGTTAGCCGCGGCGGATGAAGGCACCAAAATTCTCTCCTCTCCTAAAAACGGTTTTTCTTTTCCGCCGTTGAAAAAATAAGTCACATGAGCGTATTTCTGTGTTTCGGCAATGTGCAGATGCCGCAATCCCGCTTCGCCCAAAACGCGGGCAAAAGGCCAAGTTGTGTCCAGCGGCGGAAAGGCCGTAAAAACATTATTCAAATCTTTTTGGTATTCGGTCATTGTCACAATAAACAAATTCGTTATTTTCTGCCGCGGAAAATAATCAAAAACATCGTCGCTAAAAGCACGGGTGATTTCGCGCATTGAATCCTCGCGGAAATTGAAAAAAAACAGCGCGTCGTTTTCCTTTATAAGACCTATTGAATTTCCCGCAGCATCAACCACTATTGCCGGCTCAATTGCCTCATCCGACAATCCTTTTTCGTAAGATTTATAAAGATAATCGGGAACCGAAGCAGTTTTCTGCCCATTCCCTTGCGTAAAAAGCTCATACGCGACACGTATTCTTTCCCACTTCTCGTCGCGGTCCATCGCGTAATTTCTCCCGGTTACCGAAGCCAGATGCGCGTGCGGCCACTCTTTTCTCATCCTCTCCTCCAGCATAGTTAAAAATTTGGCTGCTTCCTGCGGCGGGGCGTCTTTTCCGTCGGTAAAAATATGCAAATAAACCTCAGGGAGATTTTCTTTTTTTGTAAATTCCAGCAGGGCGTATAAATGGTCAATGTAACTATGCGCCGAGCCGGAAGAAACAAGGCCGGCAATATGAAACCGCGATTTATTGGCGCGGACGCGTTCAACCGCTTTCATCAAAGCCTCGTTTTTAAAAAACGAGCCGTCGTAAATTGAATAAATAATTCTTGGAAGATGGTGGTATAAAACTCTGCCCGCGCCCATAGTCAGGTGGCCGACTTCTGAATTTCCGGCCTCTCCCCACGGCAAACCAACGGCCACACCCGATGCCTGAAGAGTCGTAAAAGGAAAATTCTGCTCAATTTTGTCCAAGTTCGGTTTCTTCGCCTCAAAAACCGGGTTTCCCAATTTTTCCAGAGAAATCCCGAAACCATCCAAAATAACAAGAAGAAATGGTTTAAATTTAGCCATAAAATAATTATATCACAGCCGAAACACTGCGATGTCTTGACAAATATATAAAACTATGCAACGAATTTAAGTGGCACCTCTATGCCCTTGAACCCTGAAAAGGAGAATACGACCATGGAAGACAATGAATTAGAAGAATTATCAAAACAAGCAGAAAAAATTCTGGCAGACAAGATAACCCCGAAAGAAGAAAAAAACAGATTGATAGAGAAGTCGGAAAAATTAATTAAACTATCAGCTGCCGGATTAATACCGGTTCCGAAAAAGACATTTCTTTGGTGGAACAAGCTATGCCCTTACTGCGAAACAAAACTTACTAAAACGTGCCTTTGCGGTTGTTACGTGTACCACCACTATTCGTGTACAAGGTGCGACTATGAGTATGCGAAACGTCGTCGTTATTTAACAACTTAATCACATTTAATCCGCCAAACCCAAGGCGGATTTTTTATACAAAAAAATTTGACACCTATAAGTATCTTTGCTAAAATTGGAAAATAAGCAATAATTTGAAAGTTTAAACCAGTATTGATGCGCTTTTGAGGGATTGAAACAGTTTATACCCAACGCACCAGAAAGCCGTCGGCTCTTGCCGGCAGATGAATGGTGAGAGGGTTGGCTTTCGGTGCGGGGTTCCGCCCCGCCGCCGAAATGAGAGGTGCCGCCGACTTCCGTCGGCGGGGCTCCACTTGAGAAAAATTCTACGGTGTTTATAAAAACTTTGAACCAAAACTTAATCAAGCTTTCCAAACTGGCTTCAAATTCAGTTTATTTTGCTGTAGAAAAACCTCATTTCGCGCGGGCTTTTTAAAAACGCCCGACAAAAACATTTCATTTCTCAAGGCGTATCAAATATGCCGGTTTTTGCTTTTCATAAAACACAATGAACACAATTGTATTTATCATCGGCGGGCCGCTGATTTTGGCTATCGGCATAGGCCTAGGATACTACATAAGACAACTGGTGGCCCAACAAAGAAAATCCACCATTGAGGCGCGGTTGAAAAAACTCATAGAAGATTCCAAAGCCGAAGCCAAGGAAACGCTTCTTGACGCCAAAGAAAAAGCTTCAAAAATCCTTGAAGAAGCAAAATATGAAGAAAAAGACAGGTTGTCCCAGTTGAGAAAACTGGAGGAACGGCTGCTTGAGCGCGAAACCGGAACAGACCAAAGAGCCGAAGAAGTGAGGCAAGAGAAAAAAGAGCTGGAAGAAAAGGTTGAAAAAATAAAGGCGGTAAGAGCCGAGATTGAAACCAGCCGCCAAAATGTCATTCAGGAATTGGAACGCGTCTCTGGTCTATCCCGAGAAAATGCGTTGCGCGAGGTCATAAATAAAATTGAAAAAGAATACTCGGAAGACCTGATGGTACGCGTCAAAAAACTGGAAAGCGCCGGCACGGAAGATCTGGAAAGAAAAGCAAAAAGCATAATCGCCGCCATAATCCAGCGCCTTGCCGTGCCGACGACTTCCGAAATCACCACCACCACCGTTACCATTCCTTCCGATGACCTCAAAGGAAAAATTATCGGAAGGGAAGGAAGAAATATCAAAGCGCTGGAGAGGGCCGCCGGAGTGGAAATTATAGTTGACGACACTCCCGGCTCAATCGTCATTTCCAGTTTTAACCCGGTAAGAAGGCATATTGCCAAAATGGCTTTGGAAAATCTGATAGCTGACGGCAGAATACAACCGGCCCGGATTGAAGAAGCCGCGGAAAAAGCGCGGGAAGAAATTGAAAGGCAAATCAAAGAAGCGGGCAAAGAAGCCGCGTACGAAGTCGGAGTATTTGATTTTGACGAACGGCTTCTAACGCTTTTGGGACGGCTGAAATTCAGAGTAAGCTACGGCCAGAATGTTTTGCAGCATTCAATTGAAATGGCTTATCTTGCTAATATGCTTGCTGAAGAATTGGGAGCCGATACAACAGTCACCAAAAAAGCGGCGCTTCTCCACGATATCGGAAAAGCGGTTGACCACGAAGTCAGCGGAACGCACGTTGAAATCGGCCTGAGAATCCTGCAAAAATTCGGGGTGGATGAACGCGTCATCAAGGCAATGCAGTCGCACCACGGAGAACACCCATACGAAACCATAGAATCAATCATAATCCAAACGGCTGACGCTATATCCGCTTCCCGGCCCGGAGCGAGGCGCGATACGCTTGAGGCGTATCTAAAACGGCTGGAAGAGTTGGAAAAAATCGCCACCTCGTTTGAGGGCGTTGAGAAAGCATACGCGATCTCTGCCGGACGAGAAATAAGAATTTTTATCACTCCCGAAAAAATAAATGACCTTGAAGCTTACAATCTTGCCCGCCAGATCGCCCAACGCATTGAAAACGAACTCAAATATCCGGGCGAAATCAAAATAACCGTAATCAGAGAAATGAGAGTGATAGAATACGCCCGGTAAATCTCGAAGTATCGAAGTCCGACTTCAATAAAATGACGAAACGCCCCAATTTTATTACTGATGAAATTTATCATATTTATAACCGCGGTGTGGAAAAACGTGAAGTATTTTTGAACGAAAAAGATTATCTCCGTTTTATTCATGGTATGTGCGAATTCAATAATATCGCCCCAGCTCTCAACCTCTCCTACCGTTTATTGAAGTCGGACTTCAATAGAGATAAAAAACCGTTTGTTGAAATCTTATACTTCTGTCTAATGCCTAATCACTATCATATCCTCTTGCGGCAACTTATTGATACTGGCATTACCGAATTTATGCGAAAAATAGGAACGGGCTATACTAACTATTTTAACACAAAAAACAGTCGGGTGGGGCCGCTTTTTCAAGGAAAATTTAAGGCCATTCATATCTCCAAAGAAGCCCACCTTCTTTATCTTCCTCATTATATTCATTTAAATCCTCTTGATCTTGTTATGCCGGAATGGCGAGAACAACGGATACGCGATACACAAAAAGCTTTGAAATTTCTCAAATCCTATCGATGGTCAAGTTATTTGGACTATATTGGCCAAAAGAATTTCCCTGAGATTTTCTATCGAAGTCCGACTTCAATAGATTGTGAAGAGGAAATTCGAGAGTGGCTTGAAAATTTTGATTTTGAACCGCTCCAAGACATAACTCTTGAACAACTTTAATAAGCCTTATTGAATATTGAAGTCCGACTTCAATAATAATATTAAGGCCGACAATTGGGCATATATTTGGCCAAAGGCACAACCTCACACCATCTTGGAATGCCCATAACATTAACCGTGACGCTGCGGGAAACGGAACCGGGATTGCAAGTCAATGTATAAACCTTAGTCGTTTGCGAAGAAATGATATACGTGCCGTTAACAGCCACCGACCCGATTCCTTGGTCTATGGAACAAGATGAAAAACCGGAGGTGGACCACGATAACGTGGATGAGCCGCCGCGGCTTATACTGGAAGGATTCGCGGTAAAACTGACTATGTTTCCGGCGGGCGGCGCCGGCTCATTAATAATCAAATTAAAACCGGTTGTTTTTCCGAGAGGATTGCCTGATATCGTAACCGGATAAGTCCCGGCTGTTGCGCCGGACGAAACAGAAACATTAAAAGTCCGACTGCAGGTTGGAGAACATTTATTATCCGGAGAAAAAGACGCGGAAACCCCTGACGGAAGCGAAGAAGCCGAAAGTGTTATCTCTTGAGTTACGCCAATCAAAAGGGCGAGATTTATCGTATTGGACCCGGAATTTCCTTTTATTACCGTAATGTTTCCTGAATTCGCCAAATTGTAATTAAACGAGGCATAACAAGCAAAACCAACGCACTTAACGCCGTAATTCGTTCCTTTAAAGTGGATCCAGCCAACAACCTCTGAACCCCAAGCATAACCATCCCAACCAGAACTACTTGCTGAAACTCCGTAATTTGAGCCTCGCAAATGAATCCAGCCGTCCCAACCATCGGTTCTGGAACCGCCGGTGCAAGCATCGCCATTAACGGTCCCGGCGCACGCCCGCGCCCAGCCGGAAACTTCGCCATTCAAATGGCTCATCCTCGCTTCGCAAGTTCCCGAGGGACAGCCGCTTAATTTTGACGAATCAAAAGTTATCCAGCCGATGTTTTCAGTCCATACGTATCCGGACATTAATCCGTTCACATCAACGCCGGCTCCGTATTTTGAATAAGTTTGTCCGGCAGGCGGACAGCCAGCCGGCGTACCATCCGAAATACCGTCGTCATTAGCGTCGCAATTTGTGCTGTTGAAACTAATCCAGCCGATGTTTTCCGACCAAGCCCAACCCGATAAATTATCTGCGGCTCCGGCAAAAGCTTCATTATGCTTATCCTGTTTAAAATAAAAAAGATAAAAAATACCGCCAAAAACGGCAACAAAAACGGCAAAAATTGTAATTTTTTTAAATAAATAGTTCAAATTTGATAGAATTAATCTTTACCATCCGCAAGCACTCCCTGACTTGGACAGGAAGTCCATTGGCCCGAAACTATAAACATTTTTTAAAAAACATTCTACTTCAAAGATTATACGAACCACAAAGACTCAACGCATGATTACGGCACGTTGTAAGCGCCCAGCTATATAGTTTAACTTTGTTTAATCACTACTTGTGTATAATTTTATTTACAACAGTAAATCTGCAAACTGTTATTACAAGCTAATCCTGACATATCGCCGAAAGGTATCTTCAGGGGGCGAATCAATTTGTAGAGGCGGTGTCTTAAAAAAGGGGTGCCCGCCATGGATAAACTACAGTCATTATTTACAACACATAATTTCCAGTCTATAAGCAGCACGAGCATGCCCATAATCGTACTGCCAACATCCCCCAACACCGCTACTATTTACAACTGTCTCAAGATATGCATTACTTTGTCCTAAATTTTTTCGTTCATACTCGGCAGGAGCAGAGAGGCTTGCATCACATAACCCATCTGAATTGCAGTAGCCCGATAAATTAGTAGGTGGTGTAACGGACGCTTCATCATCAATTATGTTGCAAGAATATGAAATTGGGTAATCTGAAGGACAATAAATGACAGAATCTTTGGATATTATCTGGGATCTTTTTTTTATGCAGTCATTTGAAATTCTGGGCCATTGAGTTATGCAATTATTACCCATACAAAGACCGCTTTGCCCCTTTATATAACCAGCCACGTCCAATTTTTGAGTGGGACTCGCCACCCCAATCCCCACGTTTCCGTTATTAAGCACAGTTAAGTAGTTGGAAGCTCCCTTGGCTATGGAAAGGGGGTTAATTGTGTCCAAAGAGTTTAAAAGGATGTCCAGTTTTGCCGTTGGGGATTCATTTCCTATGCCGACTTTTCCGGTGTTTGTTCCTCCTCCGGAAGAAGCTATGAGGCTGGTAGCAGCTCCGCCAGTGTTTAAAATAGCTCCACCAGTCGTTCTTAAAACACCAGTGGTTGCTTTCTCTACATCCGTCGGTTCAGAACCAATAAAAAAGCTTTTTAAGGAAGCCAACCATCCTTGTTTAGTTTGGCCCGTGGAGCCGATATTAAGCGGGGCTGACGTATTTCCCTGCGGAGGAGATTGAATGGGCTCGTTGAAAGCGAAAAGCTGGAAGGCGAAAAGAACAACGCCTAATAGAATGATGGTTAAACTTTGTTTAAAAAAGTTTGGCATATAAAATATATTTATTAATTAATAAAATAATCTTTATTTAACCGGCGCGGTAAGAGATTTAAGAGCGTCACTAGAAACGGGCTTGCCTTTCGTGGGAGCGGTCAATAATTTAAGCGCGCTGGCGGAAACGGGTTCGCCCATTGAGGGTGCAGTTAAAGATTTAATAAGTTCCCGTCTGGCATCTTCTTCGGAAATCACCCTAGGCGCAGTCCCTCGCCTCCAGCCGAAATAATAAACCAAACTAGTTGCCACCGCAACGGCAATCACCGCAAAAACAATCCACAAATAAACTTTTTTATTGTTTGTTTCTTCTATTATAATCATATCAACTAATTTGAGATTAACATTTTTTAAAAACCAATTGAATACAAAGGTTATCCACATGGGGTAAAAAAAATTTGACTGTTGCCGCAGGCGATAAGGCAAACCAGTATAAAAATTTTATGGTGTGGATAACTAAAATTTCAATAAACCCCGTTAGAAATAAGCCGCTTCAAGCGGCTGTTGCCGCGCCATTGGCGAAGCGGATTTCTAACGGGGTAAATAAGCCGAATTTTGTATAATACTGGTGTAAAAAATCTTTTACGGGGTCGATGTAATTTGTTTATTTAAAAATTTCAAAATATGAATAAGGCAAGTTTAGTTGAGGCCGTCTACGGCAAAATCGGCGGAACAAAAAAAGGCGCCGAAGACGCGGTGGATACGATGTTTGATACCATTATGAAAACCCTGGCTAAAGGGGAAGAGGTGGCCATTTCCGGCTTTGGCGCGTTTTTGGTAAAAAAGAGGGCCGCGAGAATGGGGGTTAACCCGCGAACCGGCCAAAAAATACAGATTGCCGCGACAATCACTCCGAAATTCCGGGCCGGAAAAGCGCTGAAAACGGCGGTGAAATAAACATTATTCTTGTAAAGCTCCTCGGCTTAAAAGCCGTGGAGCTTTACTTCTTAATCGGATTAATGCCCAAATCTTTACAAATTTTATTAGCGAGAAAATCGTCAATTTCATAAAATTTACGCGGGAACACCTATTCGGAGCGGTTCGCGACAAATCAATTTTGAGCGCCTCGCCGCCAATCTGCGATTTGCGTCCAGAATCAAAAGCAGGGCCTCTTTTAAATTTTCTTTGGCCTCTTGTTTAGTCATTCCTTGCGTGTTTACGCCGGGAATTTCTTCAACCCAGGCGATATACTGATTGCCCCGCTTTTGATAGATGGCAGTAAACTCTCTTTTGCTCATACCAAAATGGTAACTTTTTTTATGAAACGGGTCAAGCGCCCAAGCTCCGTCTCGAAACGTTAACCTTATGTGGGGGCTGTGGATAACTAAAATTTCAATAAATAAGCCGAATTTTGTATAATTAAAAAAAGGGTTAATGCTGTTTCCAAATTTTGTTCGTCGCGCTTGCGCACGACTCTAAAATTTGGACAGACATTCGCATGAATCCCACACATAACTTGCATACGTGGAGCGTAATCATGGGTGTGGGATTATAAATCAACTTCACATTTAGAGTGGCTTTACACCGTCGGGTGTTTACTACTCCTAAATAGTGCAAGTTATGTGTGGGATGAACAAAATGGGCTTAGTTGAAACGGTTCACGCCAAAATTGGCGGGACCAAAAAATCAGCCGAAGACGCGGTGGATACGATGTTTGATACCATAATGAAAACTCTGGCCAAGGGAGAAGAAGTGGCTATTTCCGGCTTTGGCGCGTTTTTGGTAAAAAAAAGGGCCTCAAGAATGGGAGTTAACCCGCGAACCGGCCAGAAAATCCAGATTGCGGCAACCGTCACCCCGAAATTCCGCGCCGGAAAAGCGCTGAAAACGGCCGTAAAATAAATTATTTCCCGAAGACGATATTTTTCCGGGGGAACACGAACGCGGAGAAGTTGTTTCTACTAACCCCGCCCTTGCTTGCAAGGGCGGGGTTTTATCAAATGGTGATAGTTTCCACGTCTTTGGCCGTCACTTGAGGCATTTTCCCGTTTCCCAGATTTTCCAGTTTTATTTTTGAAGCCGCTTCGTCCATTACGTCAATGGCTTTGTCCGGATAGCATCTTCCCGGAAGATAATTAGCTGAAAACTTGATAGCCGCCTCCAGCGCTTCGTCCAATATTTTTACCTGGTGAAATTTTTCATACTGCGGCCTGATTCCTTTGAGTATTTCCAAAGTTTCTTCCGGCGACGGTTCGGAAACCAAAATCGGCTGAAGCCGCCTTTCAAGTGTAATATCCTGTTTGATGTATTTTTCGTATTCCAAGGGGGTGGTGGCGCCAATCACTTGCAAATCGCCCCGGGCCAGCGCCGGTTTCAATATGTCCCCCGCGTTCAACGCGCCGCTTGCTTCTCCGACTTGGGCAAGGGCGTGAATTTCGTCAATAAAAAGAATGATTTTTCTTTGGGCGGCAACCAGTTCGTTATTGATTCGCGATAGCCGCTCTTCAAATTCGCCGCGATATTTGGTGCCGGAAACCAGTCCGTTTAAGTCCAGGGCTAAAACCCGCTTGCTATGTAAAATCGGAGGGACACTTTTTTGAATAATGGCTTGAGCCAGAGCTTCGGCAATGGCGGTTTTGCCCACTCCGGGTTTACCTATCAGAATGACGTTGTCTTTTGTGCGGCGGCTTAATATCCGGATTACTCTTTTTAGTTCTTCCTTGCGGCCCACCACCGCGTCTAATTTCCCTTCTCGCGCCATTTGGGTCAGGTCTTTAGAATACATATCAAGCACCGGCGTGGAAGAGGCGCTAAACATTGTCAAATGCCATTTTTTTTGCCAGCCCAAATAAACCAGAACGGTTGCCAGTATTATTATCAAAAGATAAAAATTTTGGGACAAATAAGAGATAAAAGAAGCCATTTGTTAGTTGTTAGTTGTTTAAACTTCGGATGTAGAAATCTAAAGCGTTGTTTACACTTTTCATCGCGGTTCCTCTTGTCCCGCCCTTGAGAAAAGACGTTCGGCAAAAACAGTATACGGATGACCGGCTCTTATTCCGCCTCACTAAGCGTCCGGGCCGCAACACATCAGAATGCCATCGCCAACTCCTCATTTTCAGCGGCCCTCCCGATTCTTTTCTCAAGGGCGGGACTCGACCGCGATAGGTATTTTCCGCCACGCTTTATATTTATTATGGCGTTTTCTTTGCTTTTTTTAAAGCTTCGGGGGTGTGGATAAACATTTGCGTTCCCGGGTGTTTATTGATAAAGTGAAAAAGTCGGGGTTTTATTATAAATAAATTAATGTAAATGTAGGCCCCAAACATTATTGTAGAGGGCGGACATTAATAAAATATGAATAAAAATATGCAAAAAATACTTGAGTTGGCCGTTAAAACCTCCACTCGCACCAAAGTCATCGTTGGTTTAGCCATAGGCGCGGTTGGAGTGGCGCTGGTTATAGGAACGACTTTAATAGGCGCTCCGTCAATTTCTTCATTAACAGTGGGAACATGGGGAAGTGGCGGCATAATCCAGCCGTATCAATGCGAGCAAACTAAATATTGTATGATAGACGTTTTTGTCAGCAACCCCTCAACCGGCTATGTGGCGGATTTTTATTTAAGAAATTCAGCCGGAACAATAATCGCCACCTTAGCCAAAGACGTGTCTCTTGCCTATTCCAACATTTCGGCCGGATGGATGGTGTCGGCCGGAACCGCGTTAGCTAATTACACGGTAATAGGCAAGGTTAGAAAAGTGGGGGGGGTTGTTTCCAGTTCTAAAATAAGCAATGTTTTTGCCGTGATTGCTCCTATCCCCGTATCCGGTATTTCGGTTGCGGTCAGCCCTTCTTCTGCCGCAGTTCAAGTTTCCAAAACCCAACAATTTACAGCCACAGTCAGCAATACATCCAACACCGCCGTAACCTGGTCTATGGTGTCTGGCAACGGCGCTATAAATTCTTCCGGTCTTTACACGGCCCCAAGCGTTCCAACAACAGCCACTATTAAAGCTGTAAGTCAGGCTGATTCTACAAAGTATGGTTCGGCCACGGTGACAGTAACTACAGAGCCTCCACCGCCTCCTCCTCCGGAACAAGTTTCAATTTCTGTCAGTCCCTCTTCTGTCATAGTTCAAGTTTTCAAAACCCAGCAATTTACAGCCGCGGTAAGCGGAACATCCAATACCTCGGTAACTTGGAAGATTGACAGTCCTCTTACCGGCGGCGGCGCAATTTCATCGGCCGGCCTTTATACCGCGCCATCCGCTGTTCCGTCTTCAGGCAGTAGAGTGGTTATTCGGGCCACCAGTCAAGCTGATACTACTAAGTTCGCGACAGCCAATATTGATGTTAGCGCCGTTGGCATTCCATCAGTTGCTTCATTAACAGTTAAGAGTTCAACCGGGTTAGTCGGCGCTTGCGTTAAAAAGCAAAATTGCGTCATTTCTTGGACTCTTAATAGTCCGGCTTCCGGCTATTCTCTTACTCTACAGATTAAGAATTCCGCAGGAACGGTTGTTCAGTCATACACGGGCATTTACGCTTCTACCTATTCCGGTTCAAAAACTTGGACCATTCCTTATACTGATAAATCAGGAAGCCATCAGGTGGTGGCCACGATAAAAAATTCCAGCGGCGTGGCTCAGCCAAATCCTTACACTGTCAATTTTTCAGTTAATCCGCCCGCTCCGTTAACCGGAAATACTTCCACCAGAGTAAAGGTGGTTAGTCCTAATGGCGGCAACTCGTTTAACAGGGGCTCTATTTTGACTGTTAATTGGTCAAGTCAGATTTCCATTCCGTCCACTTATTATGGACAAGCCGCGCTGTTTAAATCCGGAACCCTTGTTAATGGCAGTTGCTCCAATTCGTTCACTTACGCGACTTGCAGTTTTACTTTGCCAAGCGCTTTGGTTGCCGATAATGATTATCAGATAAGAGTTAGGGAAACGCAGTATAGTACTTACGATTTTAGCGACAGTTATTTCAGTATTTATTAGGCGGGGTTTAAAACTGTTTAATAAATCCCGTTACACCCGCCCTTTGGGGCGGGTGTAACGGGATAAATTGCCCGCGCGCTAAAATCGGGTAATTTCAACAAAACCGTCCTGCCAATGGCAGGACGGTTTTTAATCTAAAAAATCTTTAATCACCGCCGCGGGGAGTATCCTGAATTCCGCCAACATTCCCGCCGCCATCTCCCTCTCCAGCCAGATTGCTTTCCTGATTTAATTTAACGCCGTAAACGGGTATATCCGTAACTATAAACTTTTGCTCGTTTGATTTTACGCCGTCAATTACGACCCACGAAACCCATTCTCCGTTTTGAGTCTGCGAAGGAATTTTTTGAGAAACACTGACGCCGGTTTTTAAACCGCCTTGCGAATCGGTAATAATATCCAGCAATCGTTCTCCCCTCCTTGCTGACGAGCTGATAAAGCTTTTTTGAATATCATTTATATCAACGCCGTCGTATTTCATGGTTCCGTCCGGCCGCTTGAGATAGAAATTAATTTTTGATTTTTTCTTCGCCCCAAAAACCTGACCGGTAAAAGTATATGTCTTATTCTTGGCCAAAATCAAATTTTCAACCAGCGCGTTATTGTAATCATAAATAGAGGCTTTGTATACGGGCGTTCCGGACTCCGCCACCTTGTATTTCTGCTCGTTTGATTTTACGCCGTCAACCGCGACCCACGAAACCCATTCTCCGGTCTGGGTTAACAAATTTATTTTTTGGGTAACGCTTATTTCTTTGTTTCCCTGCAAATCAGTTTTTAATTTTCCTGTTTCCGCGCTCCTGCCAAAAGACGATTTTAAATCCTTTTTTATATCATTCGCGTCTTCGCCGTTATACTTCATCGTCCCGTCCGGCCGCTTGAGATAGAAATTGATTTTGGAATTTTTCTTGGCGTTGGAAATCTGGCCGGCGAGATTATAAGATTTTCCTTTGGACAAAATATCGGTCAGACCGCCGTTGGAGTCGTACACAAACGCTTTGTAAATCGGCGTTCCGCTGTCAACCACCAGATGTTTTTGAATGGTTGAACCCACACCGCCAACTCCGACCCAAGATAGCCACTCTCCGATTTGGGTTGCGGCGGGAATTTTTTGGGAAACGTTTCCGCTTAAAAAACCGAGGCTGTCCGTTTTCAAGGACAAAAGTTCTTTTTTAATCCGGCTGGTTGAAAATTTTGAATCTCCCTGAATATTTCCGAATTCCTCGCCGTTATATTTCATGGTCCCATCCGGCCGCTTGAGATAGAAATAAACCTTTGATTTCGGCTGAGCGCCGAAAATCTGGCCGACGAAATCGTAAGTCTTGTTTTTAACAAGAGTTTCAACCGGACCTAAATTATAAATGCCGGAAACCGAAGACGGAACCGGAACGGAATTGACATTTATGGTAAGTTTATCCGATTTTTTGTCACCCGCGGCAACAAAAGCTTTATATGTTCCCGTGGTGCGATAAGTATACGTCTTTGCGAATGTTTGAACCGGAATTGACGCGGTGGAGGTGGCTAAACAGGAAGTATTCAACGACAATCCCACCCCATCGCCAAAGTCAAAGTTGTAACTTGTGCAGGCGGGAAAATTCTTAAGAGTTATGCCGAAATTAACATTAAGCGGTGCAATCCCGGAGGTTTTGTCAGCGGAAAGTTCTATTGAAGAAGAACTTGTTTCCGGTTTTATGCAAACCCCTCGCGTTCCCACAATCCCGGGCTCAATATAAGGAACAAGCCCGGCGCAGCATTGTTTGGTGTTATCAGGAACAACCGCACCCAAACTTTCACCCTCTTTGACGCACGAAATGCCCGGCGTTGAAATAACTTTGTGTTTTTGTTCGTTTGACTTAATCCCGCCTACGGTAATCCAAGAAAACCAATCTCCTATTTCACCCCCTGTCGGAATCAATTGGGTTGAATTTACGATTAAAAGCCCTTTTGAATCGGTTTTGAGGTCGCCCCTGCCGATTGCGCTTCCATTTATTCCGTCGTATTTCATTGTTCCGCTGGGCCTTTCAAGGAAAAACAAAACCGCTGAATTTACCCGACCTTCTATTTTAGCGGCAAAATCGTATTCTTTTCCTCTTATAATCGTCCCGCTCGGGGTTATTTTATAAGTTGAACAACGATAAAGCGAATTTAATTTGTTTCTGGTTAATTTGCCCACGACGCCGTTGCCCGATTCTAATTCGGCCGGAACCAAGATTTCTTCTCTGTATTTTTCCTGAAAAGATATAACGGCCGCTTTGGTTGAATCCCCAAAAAGTCCGTTTATTTTCTCTTCACTGGCCACGGAAAATCCATCTTTTTCAAGAGCGATATGAAGGTGCCTGACTTCCTTTGATTTAAACCCTTTCTTAAGAGGCTGCACAAACTCATGACACCACTCTGGATTATTTTCGGGCACCGAAACGTTGCTTTGACCGGACCCAACGCGCGACTGCAATTGCTGAATCTGGGCAAGCAGGACCCGAATCTTTGCCTGCAATTCCTCAATAGTAACGGCATCTGTCATTGCCGGCGCTATAAAAACGGCCAAAAAAGAGCCTAGTATCAAATATTTTTTGTAGGTTTTCATTTTTAATTAGAACCTCCGTTCTTAAGAATAAAGGTTTTTGTGTTTAATCTAATAAATAGAAAAATAATTTGCGCTGTAATCATAACTGCTGTCTACGCTGAAATTTATTTTAACCTGATAATCATTTCCTGGAATCAAGCTTGTCGACGGAGTCCAATCGCAACCGCCAAGGGTAACCGAAACTGTTGATGTCAGATTAGGATTACCTGCAACCTTACAAAGAATAGCGCTCTTAAATACCCTACCCTTGTAAAGACTTAGACCAACATTGTCCGTGCTTGAGTATAACTTGTCCGTAGTCCAATGAATAATGTAAGAAAGATTTCTTGGTATTGATTCTCCGCCATTGGGATTGGAGAGAAACACCTTTGTGGAATTGCCGACCAAAGGACCCACATTCACAGTTATTGTCGCGGTGCCATATTTGCTGCTATCAGCCTTGCTGGTCGCTTTAATCACGGCCGTTGTTTTGATTGAAGGAGCGGTATAAATTCCGCTCTGGTCAATGATTCCGTAACCGCTGATTTTAGTCCACGTGACTCCCGTGTTGGTGGTTCCCGTAACCGTCGCTGTAAATTGTTGTTTTTGATTTACCAGAAGAAATGCAGTGGATGGATTAACAGTGACTTGGATTGACGAAGGCGGAGGAGGCGGAGCGGTCGTTACGGTAATTGTTGCGGTATCGCTTTTAGTGTTATCAGCCTTGCTGGTCGCTTTGATCACAGCCGTTGTTTGAGTTGAAGGAGCGGTATAAACTCCGCTCTGATCAATGCTTCCGTAACCGCTGATTTTAGTCCATGTGACTCCCGTGTTGGTGGTTCCCGTAACTGTCGCTGTAAAGGCTTGGGTTTTTAATACTTGAACAGACGCCGGATTAGGGCTTATCCTAACGGAAATTGTTTGTTGCGTTCCGGCAATCACGTTAAATTCATTGCTGGAGAGGGTGCTTACCGTTGTTCCGAGTGAATTTTTAATGATTCCGACAATCTTATATTTACCCAAGGCGGTTCCGCCAACAGGCCACAGATAACTTTTAATATTAAAATCTTTTATGGTCGCCAGAGGATTCGGCGAAACAACTTGTCCGGCGGAATTTTTCAATTGAAGTTTAAGGGTATAGCCGGTTGCGTATTGCGAAAAATTCCAAGAGACAATACAATACTGGTTTTGTATACACTGGTATTGAACCGGGTTTCCAACTGGCGTGCCAACCCACAAATTACTAAGAACCGGCGCCGCAGAATTAGACACCAGCCCAAGTAAAAAATTAGCGCCGGTAGCGCCATCCGGAGTAATCGGCACATAAATTGCAAAGGCAACAATAATGCCGACCGCAATCGTGGCTACTAAAACTTTTTTTCTTAAAAACGTATTCAATATTTTTTTAACCATGTTTATACACAAATTTTAATTTATTAATAATTTTCGACTTTTTAAGACCGCGGTGATTAATTACAATTAATCCCTACTTTATAATAATAAAACATATAAGTAATTGAGGCAAATGCAACCGACCGCCTGCGGTCGGCCCCCAATTCTCCCTGTTCATTTGGACCAAAAATCCCGAAATGGAGGATTTTGTTTTTACCAAAGCGGGTAACGGGAATCGAACCCGTATTTCCTCTTTGGAAGAGAGGTATAATAACCATTATATGATACCCGCAAAATCAAATTTTAATTTGTGCAATAGATTCTTCTATCCATGCCTGAATTTTTCTATGAAGATTAACGCCTAAATGAGGTAGACCATTACTAATAACTTGTAAATGAAGTGTGCCGTAAGGTAATTTCCTTTTTTTCAATACCGATTTATTTTTACGCTGATCAATTGTCGTTTTCCCAAATTGAGATACTGGTATTTTTGTTATATTTGACCAAAATTTCAAAGAAATATCTATATCGCTGTCGGGATAAAGATGGATTGATGGCCTAAAATTTTCTTTTTTAGCGCCACAGGCGTCATAAAACCATTTAATGGCTAATCGTATAATTTGGGGGTCAGAATTAACAATGCGAACGTTTTCATAAGTCTTTTCGCCCTCGCCAAGATATAGGCCAATTCCAAGTATAAATAAATCTCGCTTTGAAATCAAACCTATATCTTTCTTGCCTGTTTGCTTGGCTTTCTTAATCGATTCAAATTTCAAACGCTGTTTAAAGAGCGCCGATTTTAACCTTGCCCGCCCCACCCTGGCGATAACCTCATTATTTGGGATAAATGGTATGCGCGACAACCAATTACTTAAAGTGCTTTTAGAAATACCCAACTTTTGCTTAATCATATTATATGAATAACCGGCTTTTCGCAATTCAATCGCTTTTTTTCTTAATGGGTTCATCTATTATAGTATACCGTGTAAACTATAAAGGTTCAAGTTTATAATTTTAGAGCTTGGATTCCCAACAAAAAAATCCGCCCGGCCGCCCGCAATTAGCGGACTGGCCAAACGGATTTTTTGTTAAAAAATTCTACCGCAAGCCGTTATTGGGCGGTAATACTGAAAGTTGAATCGCTTGAATCGGTGACAATACCGACATTACCGATGGATGTGCTGACTCCTATTTTATAAACATTTCCGGCGTTTAAAGTCAGGCCACTAATGGACGATGGAATAGTCCATGAATAACTACCGTTATTTGAGGCAGTGGCTATTGTCGCCGATTTTACCAAGTTCGACATAGGGCTGAATGTCCGGTCGGGTCGAGTGTCTGAAACACTGATCTGAACAGAATTCGCGGTGGGTTGATTAGAACTCCATTTAATTTCGTGAGTTTCGCCAACTTTCCAATTTTCTCCGCCATTCGGGGAAAGAACGACCAAATTTTGAGTAGGTATAACGCATTTTGGCGGACGAGAACAGCCGCATTCATCTTTTTCATACACTCTTTTTCCATCTTTACAAAAGTCGTCTGACGGCGGCGAATATAACGGACAATCTTTTAACGAGCAAGTGGATGTTCCTGCCGCTACAATACTAAACGGCGCGTCGCTAGAATCTTGAGCGATAATTATACCTTCTACGGGAAGAGTTTTGAGATAAACTTTCACGCGGTATTTACCTAACGAGAGATTTTGTGGAATTGTCCAAATAGATTTATATTCTCCCGCAGGCAACTTCTGATTATTAAAGAAATCATTAAACACATAAGAAGATTCCGAACCTTCGGGAAAAACTAAAAGATCTACATAACCATTATTATTTTCTCCAATTCTAAATTTTATCTCTAATGTTTTCTTAACTTCCCATTTTTCCCCTCCGTTCGGCGAAAGGACGGTGATGGAAGAAACAACTACTCCTCCCACATTCACGCTAATACTTGTTTTGGCGGAAACGCTTTTGTTGTCGTTTACTGTAAATGTCGGAGTGTATGTGCCGGCGGTACTGTAAGAATGAGTGAAGGTGGCGGTTTGAGATTCTCTTCTGGGCGGTAATAATGATAAAGGAGAAGTTACGGTTCCAGTTTCATCTCCCCAAATCACCGAATAAGTTAACGGGCCGTTTTCCGGATCATAAGCTTTAATTACCCATGTTCCGGTTTCTTTGGCCTTAAGAGTGGTTGGTCCGCTAATGCCGTGAATCACAGGCGGTTGATTGTCAGTTGAAGGAAGAATGCATTTTGGAGGACGGGAACAGCCACATATATCTGACACCTCGACGTATACAATTTCTCCGTCTTTACACCAATCCGGAGACGGCGGCGAGTATTGTGGACAGCTATAAGCACAAACGGGAGGGGGTTTTACCCCACAGCTGTAAAGCTGGTTTAATTTCACCCTTGTTCCTTTGCCTGCAA
>Ga0265296_1001844_pt1 | contig 22771 bp, 19 predicted proteins | sample MunlanPumphouse1_FD_189073 | JGI IMG/M metagenome (GOLD analysis project Ga0265296, IMG submission 189073) | Groundwater microbial communities from a municipal landfill in Southern Ontario, Canada - Pumphouse #1 | ecosystem: Environmental > Aquatic > Deep subsurface > Groundwater | place... | reverse complement strand
GTTATCCGTGAAACACTCTTTGACCGGAAGGCACTGATTGATATCTTGACCCTGAAACCAGAACGATTGCGAGTCTTTCAGGATGAACCATTACAGGCAATGCTATTTTAATCGGACAGCAGTGTTAATGCCTTCTTCTTTTTCCCTTTTTGTTTTGTAAATGTGTCCTCTGCCTTTTTGAGTTCATCTGCTGACAGTTTTATACCTGCAAGAATTCCGCATAATGCTCTGATTTCATCAACAACCCACGGAGCGCACGCTATCTTTTTCGACGCTTGACCGGTTTCTTCAACAGCGTCATCTTCATCGGTTTCCGTCGCTTCTTCAGTATCGTTCTCCTGCGCAGCAACTGAGGTCATTGCGAATCTGTCTATCGTTTCTCTTATAATTGCCTCATCGAAATCATTCTTTAGCTCATCAACAAACTTCTGTTTTAATAATTCGAGGTTTCTCGATCTGACAGAAGGCGCTCCGAGAGAATCTTTAAAATAATCGCTTATCCTCATAGCCCTTTTAAGACTCTGACTCGATATCCTCACGCGGCGCACTCCGCCAAACATCGCTGATTTCTGCATATTCATGTCATCCCTATTCAGACACGAAGGGCTGTGGGAAATGACAACGTGAATGTTGAGAAAATTATTGTTATCCATGTTTATCTCCTTTTCAGTGTTTTTCATTATGCTAAATAATATTCTTCAAGAATTCTTTGCTTCGCCCAATTGCCCCATAAATATATAGACCGGCCAAATTTGTGCCAGTCTACAGTCGGGTGTATTTGCTGGAGAATACGCCGAAGGTGTACCAAGTCACCAGGGTCCGATGATCGGATCATTTGAAACAATCTCATCTCTCGTATTCCTTCACTTGATAGTGTTGCACCCAGAGAAGCCGCCTCATCAGTATGATCGATGTAAGGCAGTATATAAACTAACCGCCTCCATTTTTTGTCAGGACGTTCTCCCGGAGGAAGAAAATCACGTACAAGCCGATAAAAAGAAGGCACCATGTTATACATATCCGGCTTGCTGACCTTCCGCAATTCAGCGCGCTGTCCATTGGTAAGGCGGTGCTCATAATAATCCTTGAGGCCGACAAAATCCGGCAGCGTCAGCTCTTGTTTTATGCTGTCTGTCATTACATAACCCCCTTTCGTTCCTATAGGCTGTTAAGAACAGTTTTAAGTTCTTTGCGTTTTAAAACTATTTTGGGCACTGCTCGTATATTATGCTGATGCGGTTCTACCGCATGATTGAAAGATTCATTTGCAATGGTTGTCAAAGTGGCCTTGAAACTCGTCCTTACTGATTCGGCTTCTTTCCAATGAATATTTCGCAAAATGCCATGAACTTCTGGTTCGATCAATTGCAGAAATAATTCAGTTCCTGCATTAGGTAAACTCATTGACGGATGTGGTTTATTCTTTCTTTTAGGTTTTGTAAATAAGGGCGGAATGTCAGATGGACCCTTCATAGTTCCGAGATCAAATAATGTCGCCCAGAGTATATCCTTTGTCTTTATCGCGGTCAATATAAGATTTTCGATATTTACCATATTGTTTTCCCATCCAGCAGGCAGCGAATATATTTCATGGCGGCGAGCTTCAACTTTTTCTTTTGAAGATACATAACCGCCGATCGAAATTGATATCGGCTTGCCAGGCCAAATTTCATTGTGCTGCGTAATAACAAGTGCAGGTGAATGGCCCTCATCACTGCTTTTCTTTTCCCAAAAAAACTGCGATAAATTTGCCCATGTCGGAACTTGTGACCAGAATTTAAAGTATGACTTCTGCACAACATCGACAGGAGAGTGCGGGTGTCTCCAAAATCCTTCTCTTTTATATGGTGAGGGCTCCTGACAAAATCCTGTAAAATATGCCGTTGCCTTGACTCCACATGAATCACAAACAACATCATTCCCGGTGCTTTTTCTTAATTCAACTCGTGAAGGTTGCCAAAAAAGCCCTCGAATTAAACCAATTTTATGTGCAGCTTCAGCCTTTTTTCCATTAAGTCGAATGGGGCTTTTCCATGTTGGCTTATTATCCGCTGGCTTCGCAGAATACAGCTTCTTTTTAGATAGAAATTCTTTGCTCAATATATTTCCCCATATCCGCTTTCGCAAGTTTTGATAAAAAACTAAAGTGGTAACAGGGGACATTCCCTTTAATCCAACAGGGAAAGGGCTTCCTCCAAGACTAACCCCATTCGTCGCCTGTTGGAATAATGCAATTGCCGAACAGGAAGGACAAGCTTTTTCAACCTCGTCAACTTCATTAAAAAAAGCATGTGCGTATGGGCTTGTGCTTGCTTTTTCCGGCAAGCCAATAAAGAATTTCTGCAGAGAAACTTCCTTGCCTTCTACTCCCCGAGTCTGCATGAAAGGGTGTTTAGGATGATCGAGGACAAACATATCCGGAAATGCAACTATGCCTTTTTTATACTCCTCTTCAGTAAGCGGCGTCTCCATTCTCCGCTTAAGCTCCTTGCCGTCATGCGGCACAAAAACCACCTGAACAAGGCAGATCACAAGCTGTAACGCTGCAAGCTCCATGTCATCACGGTTCAGACTGATTTGCCAATCCTCATCCTTGCAGAGCAGGTTTTTCAAGCTTATGTGCCTGAAACGACCCTGATAAATGACCGGTATCCACTTAAAACTATCCGAAAGCAGATTCATTTCTCCTCCTTCTCAAGACCGAATTCAATATGATAGGTAAAAGCCCTGTCCAGACTTCTCCAACCTCCGCCATTGTCCGTAGTCATTGGCAAAAAAATAATTCCTTCTTCATCATCCGGCAAATAATGTTTCCACGAATGAGGAACGGGAACAGTATTCATATTCATGGCTTCATCCCTTTCCCAGTCCGGCAGCTTATCGACAGGCAGGCCGTCCAGAAAGAGCCTCCTCTTGCCGTTGAATAAAATAGGAACAACATTTAGACTCATTTCTCCGTCGCGCGTGAGCGCGCTCGCGTTTCCGTCTGTATCAGCAAGAGGGGAAGCGTCTGCATTGCCAAGAGTCAATGCCTTATAACGATTACCGTCTTGCTCATCACCGAATTTCACATGTGCCGAGGTGATTTCCTCCGGTTCGTCCGGCCAAGCTTTTTCGTCATAGACGGCCTCGATCCACTCCCGATAAGCACTGGGGAATTCCAGCAATTCGGCCTTCTCTAATAATTGTTGGGTTCGCCACAATACGCGCTCATCCCCATAAATCGCACTATGATGTCCGTACCCAATCCCTGAAGGAACAAGAATTTTACAACGCGGTATCTTTTCATCGAACCCCAGTGGTCGTACAAGCTTATGCCGATACAGCCGCCCAAGACGCTGGAACAAAAGATCGACAGGGCAGAGTTGAGTAATCATCCAATCGAAATCAAGGTCAAGGCTTTGCTCAACAACCTGAGTAGCAACAAGAATGCGTCCCCTTGCGCGCAGAGAACCTTTGCCGTATCTCTCCATTACTTTTTCTTCAATCTTCTGCCGATCCTTAAAACGAAACCGGGAGTGAAACAGATCAACATTAATATGAATATCTTTTTCAATCATTATTTGTCTAAGCCGTCGAGAAATCTTTTGGGCATCCTTCACCAAGTTGCAGATTATTACGACTAAAGCCCCCTTAATCGAAGTCTCTATTACTTCATCAAGAAGCGCATCAGCAGGAAGCATGTCTTCCTTCGGTTGCACTGTAACTTTAACAACGCGTTCTTCATCTGGTTCAGGAGACGCCCAGTTGCTGACTTCTATGCCGGCATGAGTAACAAGAGGATATGGCAAATCAGACTTGGTTTCTGATGTATTGCCTCCCCATTTTGCGAATAATTGCGAACGACGGGCAGATGGTAGAGTCGCAGAGAGCAGGACTGCACTTCCCCCGGCCTTTTTTTGCGCCTCCAAAACCAGATCAAGAAGGCCGTTCATATAGTTGTCATATGCATGAATTTCATCAACAATGAGAAGGCTCTTCCTGATTCCGAAAGCCCTCACAAAATGATGTCGAACAGGAAGCACCGACAGAAGCACCTGATCAATAGTACAGACGCCGATCTGTCCTAAAAAGACTCTTTTCCTGCTCGTAGCCAGCCACTGGGCGCATTGTGCGAAGGCTTCTTCATTGCCTTGTGCGGTTTTGCCAATTGCGGCATTCTTAAGGTTGATAAAATCGCTGTTAAATCTGGCCTTGCCATGCGCAAGGACAACATTAACGCCATCAGGAAACAATTTCTTTCCTGCATTTTCGAGTCTTTCGAGCATGGCGTTTGCTGTCGCTTGTGTCGGCAGGGCAAAGACAATACTGTCTGCAAGACCATCCGCAAGAAGCCGCGAAGCATAAGCAATGGCCGCCTCTGTTTTACCAGACCCGGTGGGCGCTTCAATGAGCGTAAGTCCGGGCTCAACAGGCAGTTGATTAACGAGGTGCTGAATTCCTCGTGGGTGATAATCAGGATAAATGATATCCATGCCGCCCTTTCGTGTCGGTTCTCCAAGCATTCCGCTTGCACAGAGAGCGGAAAGAGCGTTACTTCGCTGACCGTGGAAATATTCATCAATTGAAGTATCAACTTTACCTTTCAAGCTGAAGAAATCCGTATTTGAGCCCAGCCAATCGCAAACGCTGCAAAATCCGGCAAGCAGGGTGGGAGGTTCAGACAGCTCATCAAGCGAATGAATTCCGGCGGGTTCAAGGAATAATGTTTTAAGTTTCTCTACCCACTGCGCACGAGTTTTGCGGTCATATTCTATAACGGCGTCATCAGCGGATGGCGAAGAACAGTTCCCTGTTCCGAAGCCTCTACCGTGATGCCCGCATACAGCGGATATCCAGTGATACAACTCAGTATCATCAAAAATATTAAAACCGTATGAATTACGTTCATGAGAAAACCAATATTGCCCATAACGACCGTGATCAAAATTTCTAAATTGAGAGCCGTCTGCTCCGGAAAAAATAGGATTTAAACTCAGCGCAACATCTTTCGCCTTAAGTTGAAAACGCACATCAAATTTACCGAGATCATGTAGAGCAATAAAAAATAGCAGATAAGATTTTAGAATTTGTTCTTCAACATTGCAGGCTCTGACAAACAACTGCCTTAACGCTTTATCTTCTTCCCACCAAGCCGCCCCCACCGCCGCCACATCAAGGCAATGATACGGCAGGAGATGATACCCCGTCCCATCTTTTTCCGCCTTTCCCCAGTAACGAAAATAGAGTGGAATAGACTCTGTGTTCATTCAATATCCCCTTGTTTCATGCTTTCATTATACTACCCGACCTCCCCCAAGGAGTGTCCTATGTTTTTAAAAAGATAGCCGCCAATTTTCAGTTTCTCTTCAATGCATGGGCAAAAAATTCCCGCATAAGAATACAAGACTTTTTTACAACTTCCGAGCGGAAAACGCAAGTAGATTTTAGGGTTTTTAATTTGCAGAGCTATCACCGGAAAATAAATGTTTAGACTGTGAGTTTCGCAATTTCTGTGGGGATGTATTTTAACCGTCCAAATCGTTTATTTCACCCTTGCCCCTGCCTTAATCTCTTTTTCAGGAGTAATTACCGCAAGATTCCCTTCTTCATCAGACGCAGCAAGTAACATGCCGTTTGATTCTACGCCCATGAGTTTTGCAGGCTCAAGGTTTGTGACAACCACAATTGTCTTGCCTACAAGCTCTTCAGGCGTGTATGTCTTGCCGATGCCCGCCACTATCTGGCGTTCCTCGCCTGTATCAACCTTCATAACGATCAATTTATTTGACTTCTCGACCCTTTGTGCCTCAAGCACCTTTCCTGTCTTCAGTTCTACCTTCACAAAATCTTCTATTGTTATCATCCCCTTAATTTCTCCTTTAACGCCTTTTCAACAATATCAGGCACAAGCCCTTTTACTGACCCGCCGAACGACGCAACTTCCTTGATTATCGTTGAAGTAAGGAAAGTATATTCCTCGGAAGGCATCATGAAGACTGTCTCGATTTCAAGATCAAGTTTCCTGTTCATCAAAGCCATCTGGAGTTCATATTCAAAGTCAGACACAGCCCTGAGCCCTCTTATAACAGCTATACCTTTCCTCGCCTTAACATATTCAATCAAAAGTCCTTCAAAGGCTTCGGCCCTGACATTTTTAAAATTCCTTACAGCTCCAGTGATTAATTTCAAACGCTCCTGAATTGTAAAAAGAGGCTGCTTCTTCTGAGCTGTTGTTATTGCAATAATGACCTTGTCAAATATCCTCAAGCTCCTTTTGATAAGGTCAATGTGGCCGTTTGTAATCGGGTCAAAAGTTCCGGGATAAATTGCTGTTTTTTTCATTGTTCTTTTCTGAACAATGTTAACATAGTGTCGCCATATTTGTAAGCCTTCTTCTGTCTGAGACTTCCTATTCCTTCAGGCAATCTCTTTTTTGAAAGATGCTCTGCTATCACAATGCCTCCATCCTGAACTATCCCGGCGTCAGCCAGAACAGAAAGTATATCTTCAAGCTCTCCTGAATAATAAGGAGGGTCAAGGAAGATAATATCGAACTGCAAACTATCTTCCTGTGCCTGTCTTATAAAATCAGATGCCTTCTGCCTTATGACATTTGCCCTTGAACTGCATTCGCATTTGCCTAGTGTCTTTTCTATCTGCTCTGCCCTTTTTTTATCGGCCTCCACAAAAAAAACCTTCCCAGCCCCTCTGCTCATAGCCTCCATGCCCACAGCGCCTGTGCCCGCGTACAGGTCAACGAACATAGAAGCTTCAATAACGCCTCCTAATATATTGAAAATAGACTCCCTGACCTTGGATGAGGTCGGCCTTAATACGCCATGCCTTGTAACAAGACCCAATGACTTCTTCGAGCCTATTCTTCTACCTTTTAAATCACCTGCAGAAATTCTCAATTGTATTACTCTCTATAAGGAGGGTTGACAATATCCGATGAGACTGAAGGATGGTCTTTTATCTTCACTTTTCTCCCGTCTATCTCAATCCTTCCCTCAGCAAAAAGCCTTACAGCCTCAGGATATATCTTGTGCTCAAAACTCAATATCCGCTCAGAGAGTGTATCCTCGGTATCATCAGGCAAAACAGGGACTGCAGCCTGAATAATAACAGGCCCCGTATCCATGCCCTCATCAACAAAATGGACTGTACAGCCTGAAATTTTCACGCCGTAATCAAGCGCCTGTTTTTGACCATGCAGGCCGGAAAATGCCGGAAGCAGGGCAGGATGTATATTCATTATTCTGCCCGGAAATGCATCTATCAGTGGTTTTCTTACTATCCTCATAAATCCCGCGAGTATTACAAGTTCAACGCCCTTTGCCTTCAGTTCATCTGCTATCTTGCTGAAAAAAACATCCTTTGCCGCAAACTCCTTTGGGTTTATGAAGAGATATTTTATGTTGTGTTTTTTAGCCCTTTCAATTGCAAAGGCGGAAGGATTGTCAGTAATTAACAGATCTATTGATGCCTTGAGATTTCCTTTTTCTATTGCATCTATTATTGCCTGAAAATTAGACCCGCGGCCTGATGCAAGAACACCTGCCTTCAGCATAACACCCTGACATTTGCCGTATACTTATGTAAATTCTTCATTTTATAAGCTCTTTATGCTTTACAGCCATTTCTACCGAGTGGACCAGCAGCTCGGATTTGTAGGGTTTAACTATAAAATCAAACGCTCCTTTTCCCATCGCGCTTATAGCAACATCCAACTCAGCATATGCAGTCATCAGTATTACAGGGATATCCATGTTAATGCTGCGGACTTCTTCAAGGAGTTCAAGGCCTGAGACCTCAGGCATTCTGATATCCGTTAATACAACATCAACTTTGTTTTCACGCAATTTAGCCATTGCGTCTTTAGCGTTTTCGCATGAAATAACAGAATATCCGTGCTCCCTCAATAATACTGCGGTGGTTTCAAGAACAGAAGTATCATCGTCAATAATCAGGATTGAGGAGTCATGCCCTTGTTTCATTCAATATTGTCTCCCTTATTAAGGAAGTAAATTTTACAGGAATAAGCCTGTCTTGACAAGACTATCATAAATAAAGATTAACCACAAACTATTTTCTAATTGCAGGAATTAGCTGAACAGCAATCTAAAGCCTTATCTCGATGTAGGCATTTTCTCTGAGCCCTCGAAGCCAGCTTTTATATTTCTCAGAGGAATATTTTTCTATCAGTTTGTTTCTGATTGACTCTTTTAATTCAGCCTCGCTGTGTTTTTCTGATTTTTCCTCAAGCCTGACAATGTGCAGACCCCTGTCAGTCCAGAAGGGCTGACTGACCTCGCCCGCCTTCATTTGTGATATCACATCTATGAATTCCTTTGCCATGTAACGCTTCTTAACAAAGCCAAGGTCTCCGCCCGCCTTACGTGAAGGGTCTTCGGAATATTTTTGCGCAAGGGCTGAGAAATCCTCGCCGGCCTTCAGCTGCTGAAGAACAGCACCTGCTTTTTCTTCCACTGCCTTCCGGTCATTGCTGCTGTCGGGTCTTTTAAAAAAAATCTGCCTGAGCCTGTAGGCCTCGCCATCCGCCAAAATGTTCTTATCCTCTCCCATTTGTTTCTTTACGTCACTCTCAGACACAACTATCTTGCTTTTTACCTGCTGAGAAACAGCCCTGTTCAATATTATCTGTTCTGCAATTTTTTTCTTGTATTCATCAAATGCAAAGCCTTCTTTTTTCAGGGATTCTATCAAGGCCGGTTCATCCAGAGAATACTTTTTCCTTATATCAGCAATAGTGCTGTTAACATCTTCCGTGCTTGCCTCTATGCCTAACTGTTTTGCAGCCTGAAGCTGCAATTTCATGTCTATTAAACTTTCAAGAAAAATCCCCTCGTTTTCCTTGAATATCTTTCTCCGCTCCTCATCTTTCAAGTCCCGCATCTTGTCGCTCGCCTCAAACTCCATGGCCTTGTATAAATCGCTCCAGGTTATTACCTCCTGATTTACAACTGCGACAACCCTGTCAAGGAGTATAGCTGCCTGCGATACTGAATGAAATATGAAAACAAGCAAAACAAAAATAAATACCTTGAGCTTTATCATTTTCTTCCCCTGAATTCCGAAAGTAGTATTAAAGTATATCCTATACCCCGTGAAAATTCCACAAAAATTGTCTGATAAAAAGCCTTGGTTCTCTTCGGGAAATAATTCAGGAGTGTGTTACGCCTCAATTATGTTAAAATATCGGCCATTAACAAACAAGGAAGGTTATTGAAAGGAATAAAGACTACGCGCGCTCTAAAAATCTTCTTTTCAGGCATAGGCGGCAGCGGGGTATCCGCAATTGCATGCTTTATGGCTGATAAGGGACATGTTGTTGCAGGTTCTGACAGGGCCTTTGACAAAAACCTCAGCCATCCGGTTTATAAAACATTAAAATCCAGAGGAGTGGCCATTGTTTCACAGGATGGAAGCGGTATAGATAACTCATTTGACATGGCTGTCTTCAGCACAGCTGTCGAGCATGACCAGCTGGAGTATCTAAAGGCAAAGGCCCTGAACATCCCGATAAAAACAAGACCTGAATATCTTGCAGAATTAATATTAAACTTTAAAACCATAGCTGTTGCAGGAACGAGTGGGAAGTCAACGACATCAGGCATGCTTGCGTTTTTGATGAAAAGGCTTCGATTGAATCCGAATTTCATAGGCGGAGGCAGGGTCAAACAGTTTAAGACAGAAACAAATCCCGGCAATTCAATCACAGGAGATTCTGATTTTCTTGTGATTGAAGCATGCGAATCTGACGGCACAATCGTCAATTACAAACCCGAGCATTCTATAATTTCGAACCTTGAACTTGACCACCATTTTGTGGATAAAACAGCCTGGATGTTCGAGGTACTTGCAAAAAACACAAGCGGCAAAGTAATTGTAAACGCAGATGATAATAAACTGATGAAAATCAGCAGTAAAAATCCTGTGACATTTTCGATAGATAATCCATCAAATTACATGGCTTCAGACATCACTTACAAACCCTTAGGCACGGATTTCTCACTTAATGGCACAAAGTTCAGTCTTTCATTGCCCGGAAAATATAACCTTTACAATGCTGTCTCATGTATTGCCTTTCTCTCTGAAATAGGGATTGCGCTTAAAGATATTGCTGAAATATTTCAAGAATTTACCGGCATTGAACGCCGATTTGATATTCACCTTAGCACCGGCAGAAAACTTGTGATTGATGACTATGCTCACAACCCGCATAAGATATCATCCCTTATGCAAACAGTAAAAATCTTAGAAGAGAACATTTGTTATATCTTTCAGCCTCATGGATTCGCTCCTGCAAGAATGATGAAAGCCGAATACATAGCCGCCTTCTCAAAAAATCTCCGCGACTCTGACCATCTTATATTGCTGCCCATATATTATGCAGGCGGAACAACCAGCAAAGACATATCAAGCCATGACCTTGCAGATGGAATCAGGGCAAACAAAAAATCCGTTGAAGTTGTTGATGACAGGAATGCTATTCTGGAGAGATTGGATGAATGGGACAATTACGTCATCTTTGGCGCAAGGGATGAGACACTTTCTGATTTTGCGGAAAAGATAGCAGAGATTTTGGGATAAATCAAATTAATAAACCTTTAATTTTGAATTATTACTTTCTGTCCTTTTCGAGCGTGTTAATTTTATCTTCAAGCTCTGCTATCTTTTTTTGCTGTTCCTTAATGGCCTCAACTAAAACTGCGGTAAGCTTCTCATAAGAAATAGCCTTATATCCTTCATTATCTGTCCTGACAAGTTCAGGGAGAACTTTTTCTACATCCTGCGCTACAAGTCCTATCTGTTTGCCTTCGTCAAAATTCTTATCCTTGTATTCGTCCACCCTCCACTCATAGTTTACGCCCTGTAGTATTAACACTGATTCCAATGCATTTTCTATGGGATTTATATTTTTCTTCCACCTGATATCTGAACCGCTCCAGCCGCCAGAGGAATAGGCAGACCCATTAACATGAAGAGTATACGATGGACTCGTCGTCCCGATGCCGATATTGCCGCCAGACGTTATCGTCATTCTTGCTGCTGCCGGAGTAGTTGGATACCAGGATGATGTGTGGAATTGGAGTTCGCCACCACCACCGGTAGACATCGTACTTACAATCCTTGATGCCGGGTAGTAGCCCAGTGTGTTTATATGAAAGTCTATTGAATGCCCCTGGGTATTATTGCCGGCATAACCGCCAATTAAATTGAGAATGGGATTAATGCCAGGTGGTGCAACGCTTGCCCATGTATTAACCTCAAGCCTTGCGCCTGGGGTAGCCGTCCCAATCCCAACATTGCCGGAATTTCCAACAACGGTCAGATAAGATTTCCCGGCAAAATCACCAATCTCAAATTTCCCAGCGCCAATGACATTACTCGAACCCGACGACATCAAACTAAAAGTCCTAGCCCCAACACCTCCCCCTACTAGATTTAAAATTCCGCCGGTAGTACCCGTATTAGTAATACGCGCAAGAGTATTGCCGGCATAAGGATTATTATCTGATGCTGCGATATCCAAAGAAACTTGAGGCGCCGTCGTCCCTATCCCCACCTTGCCGTTAACTATGAGGTCTCCGTCTGCTGCAAAGACATTCACGCCTGCCAGCAATATGCCTGTCATTAAGATTAGAATTATTCCTTTCATCTTCCCCTCCTGCATCAATCTAAAGTTTTGTATTATTCTCATCTATTTCTCCAGAACAAAATTCCTCAGCGTGAGTTTCCCGCCTGACGGCCATGTCTTCACCTGCCCTCTGAGATGCGTTGGATTGCCTGAGTATGCGGTGAAGTCGCAGTTATATCCGCCGTCGAGCGTTAGAGTGATATTTCTGTTTATATTAAGGCTCTCAGTAAACCAGAGTGCATGGCTCTGAATGGAGTCTCCATCCGTTGCTGCGTTATAGGCGGACTGGATTGCGCTGTAGTATCCATAGACCGAGCCCGACCTCATAATCCTGACAGGATTATTAGAACACTGTGCTGTAATATAACTCGTCTTTGTAAGGCTGTTTGAACCGCTCGCGTTCAATACTGTAAGCGATACTGTATACGAAACGCTAAGGCTGTTGCCGAATTGAGGCGTATATACATGTGTTGGATTCTGAAGTGTGCTTGTTCCTGTGTCGCCAAAGTCCCAGTTCCATGACGTTGCATACAAGGACTGATCTGTGAATGCAACTGTAAGAGGCGAGAGTCCTGAAAGCGGCGAGCCCATGAACTCTGCTACAGGCGCTGCATTGAATGTAGCTGAAATTGTATGATTCGTAGTTACATTAGTAAAAGTATAGCTTGTTGGCTGGCCGACCGAAACCTCATCAACCAAGACATCGGCTACGTTGTAGCCTGAAGCAGGTGTTATTGTAAATGTCTTGTTTTCACCATTGTTTACATACACATTACCCGAAGGTGATATGCTTCCGTTGCTGTCAGCGCTTGCAGTTATCAAAAATGCAAAGTTGGCAGTGACGTTTTTAGCTGTGTCCATTGTAATATTGCATGTATTTACACTGCCTGTGCAATTGCCTGTCCATTCCTTAAAGTGATATGCTCCGTTAGGAGTCGCTGTAAGTGTTAACGACGTGCCATAATCATAAACCTCGGAGCAGTCTGAGCCGCAGTTTATACCCAAAGGTGAACTCGTTACTACACCGCCGGACTGGTTGTTTAGTGCAATGCTCAATTGGTGTGTATCTATGGCAAATTGGGCAGTTATGGTATGGTTTGCGATTACATTGCTGAAGGCGTAACTTGAAACAGGGCCGACAGACACATTGTCAATCTTTACATCTACTGTGCTGTAATGAGCATTTGGCGTAATCGTAAAGGCCTGGCTTCCGCCAAAATTGACAGTTACATTGCCTGAGGGCGAGATGGTTCCTCCGCTATTGCCAGTTGCCGATATAGTGAAGGTGTTGCTTCCGGTCTCGACCTTTATTATATGATTGACATCATCATAAGTGTAGCGTGTTATTGCAGCAGCGGAAGAAATAACAGAGGCAAAGAAGAACACTATAATCATATAAATCTGAAACATCCTATGCCTTTTTATCCTTTTCATCTTCTTCCCTTCACTTTAATATTTTGATGCATTTTCAAGATAAATTAGAACCGTCCCGTTTCTGTTCAAAAGAGATGACGCATATCAAGACTGCAAAAATTCTAAATGTTTTTTTTAAACTCATCTTTCGCTTTATTCTCTTCCTTTATTACTTCTCCTGTATCTTCATCCTCAGGGGAAAGTCCCATTATCTTTCTGAAAGATTTTCGCGCTGAGGTTATAAAATAGGCATAGGCAACCATACCAAGAAATGCTAAAATTATCAGAGAAATTTTTTGCAAGACTGAGAGTTCCTTTCTCAACAATAATAATATTGATAATATTGGAATTGTCACAGCAATAGCTATCTTAAATTCAAGGTACTTAATTGATTTACTTTCCCTTCTATATTTTTTGAATTTATACAAATAAATTGGAATTCCTATCACACAAATTAAAGCAAAAGCAATCATAATTTGAGTATCGAAATCGTTCATTTTTGCACCATTATTTTACTTGTTCGGATCATAGAGCAAGCCTTTGCCACCTTCAAATAAGCCTTTATGATGTTCAAATACTTCGATTGCTGCATCTATTGATTTGCCTGCATCTGGATTTATCCACCTGCCCACTGCTTTGCCGATGCCTTTTCCCAAAAATGGTGTTACATCAAGAGCGGCTTTTATAGCAGCACCTTTATTTGACAATTCACCTTGATACCATCTATAGCCTGTGCGAGTTAAACTAATACCTGTAGAAGCAGTTCCGACTAAACCTGCTAAACCTTTAACCTGCGGAGATGGCGAACCAAGAGCAACAAGCGCTGAGGTACTGCTTACGCCTGCCAATGTTACATCAACCCAATCAACATTCCCATTTGAACTGCCACTTGATGACTCAGCCGAATTTCTCCTGCTCCTTGACAGATAGGGAGCTTCTAATTCCAGACTTGTCCTGTAAGTATAGCTCTTCGTAAATGTCATCGGCACCCCCCAAGGGCCGTATGCTCTGGTATCACTATAAGAACCGGTATCACTATAAGAATCAGAAGATGTTGAACCGCTGCGCCCGCTTCCGCCGCCCCCAGAACCACCGCCACCATAGTCGCCTGTACCGCTATAGGCACCTCCTGAGCAAGAACCGTCACTACTGCATGACATCGAGCCCCCTGACTCCCCCTTACCGCCATTAAGTCTTCGTACGCCATCACCGATTAAAGCCACCCCCACCATAGCGCATCCATACTGAAATGCTCCACATTTGCCTGAAATACCAATGACAACGGCGCCCACAACTACCTCAACTGCTCCCAGCACCTTATCCCAAAAACCATGCCCTGTCGGATCTATGTACCGCAGAGGGTTGTTTAGGGCATAGCTATATCTGTTTAATGCTTGAGGATTAAATGGGTCAGGCACTATTGTATCAGCGCTTATAAACCTTCCAAGCTGCGGGTCGTAATATCTCGCCCCATAGTAATAAAGCCCTGTCTCTGCGTCTTCTTCCTGACCTGTAAACTTGTATTTTGCCGAAACACCCGTACAACTCCTTACCGCTCCAAATGGATAGTAATAGCACTCGGACACGTTAGCGCCGCTTGTCCCATCAGTAAGAATGCTGGTGCTGCCGAGATGGTCTGTATGATAGAAGTATGTGGCCGCGGCTGTCTTTGATGCAATCCTTTGACTTCCTGCAAACATGTATTTTGTGCATGTTCCGTTTGTGCATTCATAGAGCTTGCCTATGTAGACTGTTGTTGCAGAGGGTGTAATTTTCTTTACCCTCCAGCCTGAATAGTCGTATACAGAAGCCACTGAACTGCTATCATAGGAAATGCTCGTTGCCCTGTTTTCATAGTCATAAGCTATGGTCTTTCCTGCCCTGTCAATCATGTTTCCGTTTGCATCATAGCTATATATATTCGTCCCTGCCTGTGTTACGGCGTGGGGCTTTGTCCCATACGTATACGAACCAAGCTGCGAGTTATAGGTAATGTTGCCTATTTGATTGTACGTATAAGTAAGCGTACCGTAGACCGTGTTCTGCGCCTGCGTGAGCCTGTTCAGGTGGTCATACGTAAAGCTCTGCGTTCTATTGCCGTCAAGAAGGTCGGTTAATGTTGTGATGTTCCCTCCATTGTCATAGCTGTATGAGATATTTTGTACCCCTCCTGAAACAGGGCTGTTCGTTGTCAGTGAAAGAAGCCTGTTGTTTAATGGGTGGTACTGTTGTGTTGTGCTTACTCCATTGGCATAGGTTACATTTTGTGCCTGACCGAGCGCATTATAGCTTGAGTATGTCGCAAAGCCCGTCACACCCAAGAGATTGCCGCCTCTATCATAGGCATAGCTTACTGTTTCCCCATCCGGATATTTTATGCCTGTTGTCCTTCCCATAGCATCATAGGCAGATTCTGTTGTATATAGTGTACTGTCAACTGTTTTTATCGTCTTTATTATCTGCCCAAGTTTATCGTAATAAAATTTCCCGGAGCCTGATGCATCCGTTACTGTCGTGAGCTTTCCTTTTGAGTTTGTCGAGAAGGTTTCATCATAAATGTAGTACACATCCGTCCCCGCCTGATAGTCCTTTAATGTTACTCTGTTAATCACATCATATATAAATGTAATCGTCTGCCCTATTGCGTCTGTCTGGGAGGCAAGGTTTCCATTTGCGTCATATTGATATGTCCAGTAACCCATGCCAGGGTCATTTATCGAGGTTTTTCTTGAGAGTGTGTCGTACGTCATTATCGTCTGGTTACTTGCCGCATCGGTGACTTTCAGGAGATTTCCGAGCGTGTTATACTCGTAAGTTGTGGTCGCATAAAGAGTATGAGAAGGATATATTCCTGAATATTCCTCTATTTTAACAAGCCTGCTGTAGACATCCTTTTCTTCAACCTTCACATGCCCGTTTGCATCTATGAAGGTTATTCTGCCCTTATCGTAATTTTTTCCTAAATAAGTGCCGTCCGTATTATCTATCCTTGTAGGTCTGCCTATCGAATCATAAGTAAACGAGGTCCATCTCGGCGTCTCTATGCCTTCAAAATATGGAATCGATGAACTGGACACGAGACCTCTATTGTCATATACAGATTGCTGAACAATGACCTTTGAGTCAGAACCTTCTGTCCTTGTCTTTATTGCCCTTCCGAGCCCATCAAAATAGCTTTCCTTCCATGCGTAAGCAGTTGTTGTGCTGTCGTCAGGTGTTGTTACCTCTTTAATCCTTCCGAAAACGTCATACTGATATGTTGTTGTGTTTCCATTCGCGTCTGTTTTTGTAAGAGGCTTTCCGAACTTGTAATCATAAGTAACTGTTGAGGAATGCCCGATGGCATTCGTTACCGTTGCCGGGTACGTATAAGTAGTCGTATCATAGGCAATTGTTGTCGGCGGATGGCCCATGGGATCTGTTATCGAATTCCTGTTTCCGTAAGGATCATAACCATATGTGGTTACAGAATCTGTGCCGCCGTTAAGCCATGCTTTCACTGTGAGAAGATTGCCATTTATTGGGTCATAAGTGAACCAAGATTGGGCCTTTGTTGCGCCGGCGCTATCATTGGTGTAGGCATGCGATGGCCGGGAGACCATCCAGTTTGTCGTATCATACATGTACTCTGCATATTCATCTATTTCATCTCCTGAAACTGCTATATCTCCCAAAGAGTATTTCCTCGTGATGTTCCCATAAGCATCATAGGTGAATGAGGCTGCGGCCTGTTTATATGTTGGTGCGCCGTCATATATATAATCATCCTTCTGTTTGAGATAGGGGAAATTGACTTCTGTGTATGGCGAGATTGACTCATAGGTGTTGTGTGTTTTCGTGTAGATATTGCCCGCCGAATCTTTTGTTATCTGTTCGTAAGGAAATCCCTTGAATGTGTCATCCTGATGGAACCATGTTTCAGAGGTCGTGCCCGAAGGAACTGTTGCTTTAACATAGCTAAATCCCCTGAATTCCCTGTCTTCAGGATCATAAAGCCCGCCGGAGTAGGCGTAGTTTGTAGTAGATATATTACCATTGTCGTCATTGACTGAGATGGAAGCGACGGTCTGGACGATAAAGGGAAGCATAGTATTTGTGTAAGCAGAAGAGGGTTCATAAGTGATTGTAGAAATTCCGCCAAGACCGTTGGAAACAGAGGAAAGAAGATCAGGGACAGGTTCTTTTATTGCTGCTGTCAGAATGTCACCCTGTACGCTCCAATGGACAAGGTCTGCCCTCCCATCACCACTAAAATCTCCTAAAGCAAAACGACTTGGATCATTGCCCCAACCAATATGCCAATTATCTGGCAATATGTCCTCAAAGCTATTTTGCCCATTGGACCGTGCAACGAGCATAGCCCCTATGCTGCTGTCGCTTATATGTATTTGATCAGTAAATCCATCATTGGTGAGCTCGGCAAAATGAAAAAGTCGCGCATCACAACCCCATCGGCCACTATCCCAGTTCTTCGGATCTGCGAACCCCGTGCCTGTTGAAAACCCCACATACCATGCGCAGCGATAGGTTGGTATATAAACAAGATCAGCTTTTCCATCGCCATTAATGTCAACAAAGCGATTATAGACCCAGCTCTTATCAAAATTACTTGGATTTGACCCGTCAGATGTCAAGTTTGTAAACCAAGGCTGCGGGGCGGCAAACCCTGTACCTGTAGAAAGATAGGCATACCATCCGGTCCTGTATGTTGGTATATAAACGATGTCTGTTAAGCCGTCACCATTAATATCAGCGACATAATTATAACCCCTGTCATAATTTGATCCGCTTGATCCGTCAGATGTAAGGTCAACGCCCCATTTCTGTGCCTGTTGAAATCCTTCCCCGGTGGATAGAAGCACGTAAAATGTAGCCCGACCTGTAGGAATTGTAATAATATCAGCTTTGCCGTCCCCATTGACATCAGCAATATAATTAAATCCTATGTCGTAATTGGCATCCCGCCCGCCATCTACAGCGTAACCATTAGCCCATTTCTGTGCTGGCATGAATCCTGTTCCGGTTGATAGAAGCACATAAAATGTATTCTGCCCTGTAGGAATTGTAATAACATCGGCTTTGCCGTCCCCGTTGACATCAGCAATATAATTAAATCCTCTGTCGTAATTGGCATCTCGAGCTCCATCTACCGCATAATCATGCCCCCATTTTTGGGGTTGTTCCCAGCCGGAACCGGTCGAGATGGTTACATAAAATGTGGCTCTTCCTGTCGGAATACTTATGACATCTATTTTCCCATCTCCATTTACATCTCCCAAATAATTAAAATTTTGAGGATAATCGAAATTTGCGCCCTTTGCGCCATCAGGCGCAGAAGTTGATGGAGACCATTCACTTGTTTGTTCTCCGCTATTTGGATAATAAAATTGTTGGTATCCCAAAGTTGTCTCTGGCAGTGCGGTTCCACTTAGGATTTCGCCTGAACTGTTTAGAACAGCATCACTGCCGTACTGTTGCACACTTGATAAAAGCGAGCGACTTGTACTACCGCTCATCGCATAAGTAAGCTTATATGCTCGACTCCTGTTTCCGTTCGCAACCACATCAACAGTCTTAAGCCTATAAGCTGTTCTCACCTCAGCATTGGAAGTGTACATCGGATAAATATCTGTCCTGCCCTCCCAATAAAACTTCACATAATTTGTCGGACTTAAGCCTGCACTATTCCCTGTGTAATCTATCCTGTCAATATATATATCTCCCTGATCCTTCCAGTACGTTACAGTCATGTAATTCCCATTTGTATCCTGAACCTTATCTAACATCCACTTGAAAACTCCGTAGGCATTATCCTGTCTTGAGGCTGCGGTTGTACCATAAAAGTATTTGATTCCATCTTTTGTTGTTACTTCCCAGCCGCCTGTTGCTGTGTTGTAATAGAATTTAGAAAAGGCTCCTTCAAGCTTGGCTCCGTAATAATTGTTCCCCCAATCACCTCTTGGTGCAAGTTCTGACGAGGCGCCGTTTACTATGAGAATATAATCATTAGCGCTATAATTAACTCCATGCTTTGTTAACCTTTGTATCTCTCCGAGTGATAAGTCCCAACCAACACCGAGCCATCCATTCCCTTTGTCTGAATTGTAATTGAGCGACAAATTGGGAGCTATACCGTTTCTTCCTGGCGCGACTTTTATTGGAATGCTTATGTTTGCCGAACCTGCATTTGTATTGGATGGATCATTAATTCTTAAATTCACGCCTGCTACGGCAGCGGCGCTGCCGGAACTATCGATAAATTCTACGCTGGAAGTTGTTGCTGCGGTCACTGCGGCAGTGGCCTTTTTTGAAGATAAATCGCTTGCCTTTTTTCCGGAATCAACTACTGCATCCTGAGTAGAGGTGTCGGTCTTAGCATAGGCGTTATACAATGGAAGCATTAGAAAGAAAGAACAAAACATAGATAAAAAATTAATCTTGTTCTAATTGAAGCCTCCCTTATATAATACACCTTCATTTTTGCCCCCGGCACTTTATTAATAACTCAGTTTAGTCTTGCCTTTTCAGGAATGTATCACATTAAAGCATCGCTTAACTTAAGGTCAAGAAAAAAAGTGTATCATTTATCCGGAAAATAGTATCACCAAACAAGTTTTCTAAAGTTTAGATTTTAGGCTACTTGTGGTTATCTCAGCTCTGACAGGGATTTTCCTGTTGCGCTTTTAATAAACCTGTATAAGTTGTTCGAATGGTTATAGCCCATAGCATGTGCTATCTCTTTGACATCCCTGCCTCTATCGAGCATTTCTTTTGTTTTTTCGATTTTAAGAGTTGTCATGATTTGATGTAGATTTTGCCCGCACTCTTTACACAAAAGGTCAGACAGGTATTTAGGAGAAACAGATGTTACTGACGATATTTCTTCCAAAGTCAGTTTTTCAGAATTCGGGGAGGATAGATTTGACATTATAAATTCGAGCGCCCGGCGAATGTCAGGAGACAGTTTTGAGGGGTTAAGGTTCAAGCTTTTAAAATGAACGGCGTCATTTGCCGGCTTTAATAGCTCTGCAATTTTTGCTTTCAGTTCTTCTATCTTAAAAGGTTTATCAATATAATAGTCTGCGTTGTGCCTCCAGCTTTTTAAAACCACTCCTTTGTTTCCAATGCCTGTTATCATTATGACAAGCATTTTGTAATTCTCTTTTATGTTCTTAAGAACCTTAATGCCGTCCATATCAGGAAGTTTGTAGTCAAGGATAACTAAAGAAACAATCTCTTTACTGAGGTTATATAATCCCTCTGCTCCGGAAAAGGCAGTTAGGACTTTATACTCATCTTCAAGGAGCACACCTGTAGTGCTGCATATTTCCCTGTCCTCGTCTATTATGAGTATGGCCATGTCTTTGTGCTCCATGTCGCGCATAATAAAGACTTCTCAGCTCTACGATGTTATTAAAAGATAAGGGAAAGAGTCAACAGAAATATTGAAGGCATTTGCCTTTATCCAATCCGCCGCACAATAAAAAAGCCCGCTTTTAAAAAGCGGGCTTTTAATAAAAATCCATTTTAACTTTTTACTACTTCTTAGCTTCTTCCTTCTTTTCTTCTTTAGGCTTTGTTTCAGCCTTGGCCTTCTTTTCCTCTTTCGGCTTTTCTTTCTTCTTTGCCTCTTTCGGCTTTCTTATCTGCTCATAATCAATGAATTCAAGGACAGCCATTGGAGCGCCGTCATTGACCCTGTTTCTTGTCCTGACTATCCTCAGATAACCGCCGTTTCTGCCGCTAAACCTTGGAGCTATATCCTTAAAAAGATTTGCTATAACAGTTCTGTTTGGTATGTATGAGAGCGCAAGACGTTTAGAATGCAGATCTCCCCTTATCCCAAGCGTTATCATCTTTTCAGCAATCTGCCTTGCCTCTTTAGCCTTTATTAATGTTGTCTCTATCCTCTGGTGTTCCAGAAGAGAGGAAACAATGCCTTTCAGCAGTGCCTTCCTCTGGTTTGCTGTCCTTCCAAATAATTTTCCATCAACCTTATGACGCATCTTGTTCCACACCTCTGCTCTGTATAGGCACACTGCTGATGGCGTCGTTGTCAAGTCTCATTCCGAGATAAAGTCCCATTCCATGCAATATCTCTTTTATTTCATTCAGGGATTTACGCCCAAAATTTTTCGTCTTCAGCATCTCATTCTCTGTTTTTTGAACAAGGTCTGCTATAGTCTTTATATTTGCATTCTTCAAACAGTTATATGACCTTACGGATAGTTCCAGTTCATTAACGCCTCTCAGAAGGTTAGAATTAAATGCCGGGGTATCGCCTGCAGAAGCTGCAACATTGCTCTTCTCAAATTCTATGCCTTCATCTTCCTTCTCAAGAAGGAAAATATTCATGTGCTCTATAATTACTGATGCGGCCTGAGACAAGGCCTTCTTCGGAGTTATGCTCCCGTCTGTCCATATTTCCATAACAAGCCTGTCATAATCCGTCGCCCTTCCAACCCTTGCCTTTTCAATCCAGAAATTTACTTTCCTGACCGGGCTAAAAACAGAGTCTACGGCGATCATGCCAACGGGCAGGCCTTCTTCCTTATTCAGTTCCGCGGAAACATACCCTCTGCCTTTTTTAACGTACATTTCCGCCTCAAAGGAAGCGCCTTTATCAAGAGTGGTTATAAGCTGTTCCGGGGTAAGGATCTCAACACTTGAGTCTACCTGGATATCATTACCTTTCACTTCACCGGGGCCCTTAACCCTGATTGTTGCAACCCGCTTGCCATCAGCGTGCATTTTGAATTTCAGCATTTTTATATTAAGTATGACATCTATGACATCTTCCTTCACTCCGGAAAGAGCTGAAAACTCATGTACAGCGCCGGGTATCTTTATTGCGGTTACTGCCGCCCCTTCAAGAGACGATAACAGAACCCTCCTGATGGAGTTGCCGAGTGTAGTACCATAACCACGATCTAATGGTTCTGCTATCAGTTTCCCATAGGTGCTTGTTAATGTCTCTTCATCAAACCCTACCTTTTCAGGTAACTGAAAGCCTTTTTTCTTTAAGTCCATAATAAGGCCTCCCACGCCTCTTTTATTTTTACAACCTATTTTGAATAAAGTTCAACTATCAGCTGTTCCTGAATGGGCAACTGCATCTCTTCCCTGGAAGGAATATGCAATATTTTACCTTTAAAACTCGATCCGTCAACCTCAACCCAGCCAGGAAGTCCTCTATGCTCAAGCTTTGATATGTTATCCGATATGCTAGGTATATCTCTGCTTGTTTCTTTAACTTCAACTATGTCTCCTGCCTTGACACGATAAGAAGGTATATTTATTGCCTTGCCATTGGCAGTAAAATGTCCATGCACTATCAGATGCCTTGCCTCTCTCCTGTTTACTGCGAAGCCCATTCTGAACACTACATTATCCAAACGGCGCTCGAGAAGCTGCAAAAGCACCTCTCCTGTAGTGCCTTTTTGCCTTTCCGCTTCACGAAAATATATCCTGAACTGTCTTTCGATGAGGCCGTAGTTTTTTCTGGCCTTCTGTTTTTCCCTGAGCTGAATACCGTAATCCGAGATTTTTGTACGTCTTTGTCCGTGCTGGCCTGGCGGGTATTTTCTTCTTTCCGCAGCACACTTTTCAGTGTAACACCTTTCCCCTTTCAGGAATAGTTTCTCTCCCTGTCTACGGCATACTCTGCATAAAGGTCCTGTATACTTTGCCACTTTTTAAACCCTCCTTCTCTTA
>Ga0265296_1001843_pt1 | contig 22783 bp, 23 predicted proteins | sample MunlanPumphouse1_FD_189073 | JGI IMG/M metagenome (GOLD analysis project Ga0265296, IMG submission 189073) | Groundwater microbial communities from a municipal landfill in Southern Ontario, Canada - Pumphouse #1 | ecosystem: Environmental > Aquatic > Deep subsurface > Groundwater | place... | reverse complement strand
CAATGAGTACAACTCCCAAGTCCTTTTGTCTCTTGGTAAGCACTGCTCGAGCAGACGCAAGCGGATTGAAAATCAATCCTCTAATAATCATGCCCGCGCGTTCCACATTTTTTGTAAGAAAATTTACCTGAGGAGAAAATCCTTCAATGATGAGAGTACTCACCTCTAAACGGCTCCCAGTGAGCGAGATTGGATCCAAAATATCTCCGATATCGTCAACAAAATATTCACGCGTTATGTTGTGAAGCACGCAGTGATTCGGAAGAAGTTTTATGGCGCGCGATGCCTGAATGACACGGTCAATATCTTCTTGTTGTATTTCTTGATCGGAACGCGAAACCGCGACAATACCGCGCGAAGATCGCGCCTTAATGTGTTCGCTGTTTACATTTATAAATACATTTTTAACCGCTCCCTTTGAAACTTTTTCCAGGTCGCGCGCGATATCATGTAAAACGCTTACCGCTTCTTCAGCATCAATTAAAACGCCCCGATGAAATCCGACAGACGGGTATTTAAAAGCAGTAATAACAGAAAGCGCGCCGTCTTTTTTTGTTTCAGCTACAATTCCTTTTATATGCGACGATCCAATATCAAGCCCCGTGATGATGTTTGACATACGTTAAAATTTCATCTTCTTTTTTTTCCATATCTATCCTATCACTTTGTTTTGCGTGCGTATATCCCGAGAGATGAAGCGCCCCGTGGACAATAAGGAGAGAAATGGATTCGTCTCTTTTTTTAATAACATTCGGAGCAAGATATACTTCTCCAAGGTATCGCTTTGAACCCCCAATGTCTCCCCTAGGAAACGCGCGCGCCTCAAAACTTAACACATTTGTTAACTCATCTTTCCCACGAAACAACTTGTTTAGCGCCTTAATTTCTATATCGGTTACAAGATACAATTCAAGAACGCTGTTTTTATAATGTAAACACGCAAGCGCTTTTTCAGCAATGTTCCGCGCGCGTAGCGCGAGAGGCGCAAATCCTTTTCGTGAAGGGATTGAAATGACGACGTTCATTATTTCAAAAATTTTGTCCGAATACGAACTCCAACGCGCTCGCTATCCACTCGTCCTTTGAGCGCCTTCATTACCAATCCCATTATTTTCCCAAAATCCTTTTCCGTCGCTTCCGGAAAATGCCGAAACGAATCTTTCACCGCGCGCTCCACTTCTTCATCGCTCGCTTCCTCGGGAAGATATTTTTTCAAAATGGCAAGCTCCGCCAATTCTTTCTCCGCAAGCTCCGGCCTTCCGGCAGACGCATATATTTCATTTGCCTCCATGCGTTTCTTTACCTCGCGTATAACAACTTCAAGCGCCTCTGATTCCGTGAGCGCGCTTTCGCCTCCATGCGTTTTCCCTTTCTTTTCTATCTCGCGATTATGAATCGCTGATTTTACAAGACGGAGTGTTTCAAGCCGCGCGATGTCGCGCGTCTTCATCGCTTGAGAAAAATCATCTTGAATGGTTTGAATAAGAGATGTTGCCATAATAGTAGTTGAAAGTTATAAAGTAGAAAGTTTACCCCGTTAGATAATCATGAATCCATTATTGCGCGAGAAAAAAGGAAATATCTAACTGGGTGAATAAAAATTTTTAATTTAATCCGCCGACGGCGGATGTTATTTGCTGCCTGCCGTAGGCAGGCAGGTTGGTTATCTGTTCCATGTTCCCTGTTGTATGTTATTAGTTGTCAGTTATTAGTTTTTATATCCGTATTTTCGCGCCTTTGTGATATCCTCTTCTTTATTGATGTGATACAACGCCGATAGTTTTCTTTTGCGTTTATTGACCTCGCGCGTCTTGAACTGTCGTTTGCGAACTTCCTTTATCAGGCCGCTGCGTTGAATGCGTTTTTTAAAACGATATAAAAAAGAACTTACCGTTTCTCCCTCTCTCTTTTTTACTTCAATTGCCATAATAGTAGTTGAAATTGACCATTAGTTATTTGTTTGACCTTTGTTGTTAGTCATTAGTTGTTTATTTGATTCTTAGTTATTTGTTTTCAATTCTTAGTTGTTACCTTGAATTACGAAATGGCTTTTGAGTTATTTCTTTGGGCAATTTTAGACGAGACAAAGAGAAAATTTTGAAACATATACGGCGTATACGCTGAAAGATTTTCTCAAAGTCGCAGGCAAAATTGCCAAGAAAGAGTCAAAATTGCGTTTCGTAATTCAAGGTTATTAGTTACTTTTTTGATATTTGAGCTTGATTTGTCATTTGATATTAGACCTACCGCTTAATAATTTTCGTTGGTGGAATTTTCAAATTTTAGGCGAGGCAAAGCGGAAATTGTAAGGCATATACAAAGTATCTGCTGAACAATTTCCGCAAAGCCGTAGCCCAAATTTGGAAATTCCAATAGAAAGATTGTTAAGCGGTAGGTCTAATGTTCATTTGTTATTTTTTGTTAGTTGTATGTTGTCAGTCGTTTGTTTCTTGTTGTTTGTTGTTTACTACTCCTTGAATAGATATACCTCCGTCATTTCTCCATCGTGGAATAATATGAATATGTATGTGTTGAACCACCTGTCCCGCGCTTTCTCCATGATTGATGCCAATGGTAAATCCGTCTGGGGCGCGCGCGTGTTTCAAAAGCGATACTACTGTCTTTACGGTTTTAAAAAGCGAGGCAATGTCCTTATCAGAAAGGTCGGTAATGGTCGCGGCATGTATTTTTGGAATAACAATCGTGTGTCCGGGAGCGCGTGGCTCAATGTCCAAAAACGCGAATGTAGTATCATCCTCATATATAATATCGCATGCGATTTCTTTTTGCGCGATTTTACAAAAAATACAATTCATAAATATTAATGCCATCGTTTTTTTATCTCTTCAACAACGGACTTCGCCAAAAACGTTTCCTGCGCGCCCGAAGTAAGATCACGAAAGATGACCGTTCCCTCAAATGACTCGCGTTGACCAAAAATCAATGCTATTTTTGCGTTCGCTTTTCCCGCCGCCTTAAGCTGGGCCACAAGCGATTTTTTGCCAAGCGATTCAATGACCGGAATAGTATGCATACGCAAATCATTAATAATCTTGAGACTTCCTTTGCGCGCTTGCTCTCCAACCGCTATAAAAAAAATCTTTGACTTTGTCTTAGGAAAAAACAACGGCGTTTGTTGCGTCTTCATTTCTGAAAAAAGATTTTCAACAGAAAACGATACCCCAGCTCCGGGAACCGAACGTCCAAACATCATTTCAGCGAGATAATCGTATCGTCCTCCGATACACAACACGTTTTTCCCAACTCTAAGTTCAAAAACTGTCCTATTGTAAAATTGAAATGACCGAGAAAGGCGCGGATCGGGCTCATAGAGAACCTCACTTTCCTCAAGGAGCTCAAGAACGGTCTTGAAATGATTATTACAGCTATGACACATATAGTCAAGAATAATCGGAGAACGCGCGTGAATATCCTTGCATATTTCATTCTCGCAGGAGAATCGCTCAAAGGGTCCGTTTTTCTCAAGAAGTCGCGCGCATGTATCACACAACTTCTCTTTCCTGCCAGAATAGTACAAGCGCGTCTTTTCCCGAAACGTCGCGCGGCATACTTTACAACCAAGCGTGCTTACCGTAAGTATCACATTTTTAATTTTCAAAATCTTTACAAAATCCAACGCTGTCAAAATGAGTTGCCCGTCATAAATATCATCGCTACTCTCGCCGATTATTTCAAAACCGCATTCATATAACTCACGAATTGAGTTTTTCTCATTTTGAATACGCCTGAAAACAGGACCCTCATGAAAAACCTTAAGCGGAGACGCGAAATGCCCCAAATGTCCTTCGCAATAACTTCGCATAATTCCAATTTCCGGAACAACGGTAAGCGCCGCCGACTCGCCATTTGAAAGAACGCAAGAACATAGCGGGTTTGACGCGTCGCTTACACCGGCAAATACTGGAGACACGATTGACTCAAGTTCAAGCGGAGGGGTCTCTATAAATCGGTAATCGTGGAGATCCGTGAGCGTATGAATTGAACTCCATAAAAATTTCCACAACTCTTCATCGTGCGGTAAAATATCGCGCATCCCATGAATTTTTTTTGGTTCGTTTTTATTTTTGGACGCAATCCTTTTTACCGAAAGCGATGATTTTATTTTTGTTGGCATACTGTGTGTGTGAGTTAAAAACTTTTAATATTGCGGCGGACTAAATGCCATTGCCGTATTTACAGGCCATAACCTAAACCTGACGAGACCAGAAATGTCAGATCGATCAAGCGGACCCCACATTCGGGAATCATAACTATAATTGCGATTGTCTCCCATCATAAAATATTGATTGTTTTCAAGCGTCGTTTCATACGTTCCGTTAAAATCATTTTGCGCGATATATGGTTCATTCAAAATTTTCTCTCCTTCTTTGTCATATACCGCAACGCGCCCGCTCTTTATAGAAACACGTTCGTTTGGAAGACCGATGATACGCTTAATATAATATGTGCGATGATCGCCGGGATACTTAAATACAATAACCTCCCCTCGCTTCGGCTCTCTAAAATTATATGAAAACTCATCAACAAGAAGGTAATCGCCATTATAAAATGTTTGCTGCATACTGGATCCGCTTACAAGAAATGGCTGGACAACATACGTACGAACTAAAAATACCGCGGCAACCGCTATAAAAACTGTCTTGAACGTGTCCCAAAAAGGAAGAAAGAATTTTTTCATAGTTTGTCTCACTTACCTTGAATTACGAAATGGCTTTTGAGTTATTTCTTTAGGCAATTTTAGACGAGACAAAGAGAAAATTTTGAGGCATATACGGCGTATACGCTGAAAGATTTTCTCAAAGTCGCAGTCAAAATTGCCAAGAAAGAGTCAAAATTGCGTTTCGTAATTCAAGGTCATTTATGTAATAACGGCGATGGATAAAAATTTATGTTATTATATGCAATATGAATTTAATATTCAACCCCAAGACAATTAAGGCGGTTGTTGGACTCGGAAACCCGGGTGACGAGTACGCTCGCACGTATCATAACATCGGACAACAATTTCTTACTCACTTTCAAAACACCCTTCTGGCAAAGGATTTTTCAATATATAAAAAATTCTCGCACACAAAAAAAGGAAGAATTATTCTCGCGAAACCGGAAACATTTATGAACGATTCAGGAATAGGACTTAAAGAAGTTCTCGCCTACTTCAAACTTAAACCCGAGGAAGTGCTCGTGGTGCACGACGACGCGGATCTCCCATTAGGAAGCTACAAACTTTCTTTTGGAAGGGGGTCGGCGGGACACAAGGGAGTTGAATCAGTTATAAAACATTTTAAAACAAAAAATTTCTGGCGCGCGCGAGTGGGAATACGGCCAGATGATGATAAAAAGAAAAAAGCAATGGATTTTGTTCTCGCGACAATAGGAAAAAAAGAGATGAAAATTCTCAAAAAAGTATTTTCTGAAGTGGAAAACTTAGTCACCGGATGACGACTCGGAAGGAATGAACGTAAACGTCATTTGAAATCCTATGGACCCGTCTTCGCGTGTGTGAATACTTGGAATACTCAAAATTACATTCAAAAAATCTGACTGAGAAGACAGCGTTGTTTTGAAATTAGTAATAGTTGTGTTATCGGGAGCGTTACCGGTAAATGAAATTGATGTTTTAAGCGATCCCGTTTCAATGCGATCAATGGTCACGTTTGACTGTTTGGCGATAAACGATACTCGTGAAAAAAATATTTTCCATGGCTCGCTTGACGTCTTTACCCCACTGATTGTTTTCACAAGCGAATTAAACTGCGTTGCCTGTTTTTGAAACATATCCAAATCCTTTTGCTGTCCGAGTGTGGTAAAAATAACAAGTTGCCCTTTTATGTTTGTGGATTCCTTCGCAAGAAAATATGCTATACCGCCATAGAGTACCAAAAATATCGCGAGAACGCCGGCAAGAATGTTTCTCCACAAAATAATAAAATTAATTGTTTGTTCTTCCTTGAAAAGCTCGCTTGAGCTGATGCTCGAAAGCGTAATAAATGTATCACGCGAACGATCAAGCGCTCCTCGTAAGGCGGAACCAAACACAACATACCAGCGTGGGCTAAGCGACCATGAAGAAATAACGAACGGGGTCATTGTAAGACCAAATTTTTCCTGCGCAAAATTTTGTATTTGCGTCTCAAATCCCGGAGCTATGAGAAAAAGGCGAGAAATATTTTCCCGAAAACGGCTGAGTGAAAAATTCAAAACTTTTTGTATTTCTTGCGTGACTACGTTTTCAAAAAGTTCGCGCGAAATCTGCCGCTCATTTCCCTGAATAGATGTCCACGACCTGAAATAATCAAAATACAATTCTCCATTTCTGATAATTGAAAGGTTCATACCGTCGCTTGAAATTTGAAAAATAATTGAAGGCTCTTTTTTAATACTCGCTCCAATCCCGTAGAAAACACTGCGAGCAAGCGCGAGCCCGGGAAACTCAAAAATGACAGGCGAAAAATCCGCTTCCTTGAGAGCCGCGTCTATATCATTAACAATTTTATGTTCAGCAATCGCGCCAAGCAAATCAAATTTGTCAGTCGTCTCCCCCACTATCTGAAAACTCATATATGCTTTGTCTTCCGAGATCGGCGAGATCATCTGAAGATTTAACTTCCCCGATTCTTCAAGCTTCTCGCGTCCAACATTTGGAATCTGAAAACTCTGTGTATACACGGATCCCGGAGGAAGTGTTACCACAACCTGTATAGAGGCGCCATTGCTCGTGTCAACCATCGCGTGAAACTGCTTCAACAGCGTGACGAACTGTTTTGCGTCAAAAATTCTTCCTTCACGAACAACCCCGGGAGGAATCTTGAGCGATACGGCATTGGGTTTTGATCCAAGCACAACATACTGCAACATTGAATCGCTTATATACAAACCGCCAATAATCGGCTTTGAAGTAAGCCGTTCAAAAAATGAAAAGAGTTTTGTAATAAAAGCGATTTTAATGGTCCTCATATATAAAACATTATTGGACGGACTGTTCCTGAATTGATTTAAATTGCAAAAGTCCGGTTGTTTGGTCTACCGCGACAGAACCAACTAATTTTTTCTTGCGAAGCAACGCGCTTCCAGTCGCATTTATAGTATACACGTACGCGTTATTCGCACTATCAGACGTTCGAGAAACAATCACAATAACGGAATCGCTTCCTACGGTAAATGAATTTGTTTTTGTACCGGACGCCGCATAATTATTATCGCGCGAAATTCTAATTTGAGCGTCTCTAATTCCTGCTTGGGCGGCGGCAAGCGCGCGAAGCGAAAGGCGTTCGCTGAATTTAGAAGAAGTTAAAAAATATGTTACCACCGAACCGGCTACCGCTATCTGCAAAATAACGCCACTTACCAAAAGAATAAATGAAAGTGTCGCTTGTCCTTTCCGACTCAAAAAAATATTCATTACCTTTAATGATACCAAAACCCAGTACTTTCTGGTACTGGGTTTTTATTTCAAATAGAAATACGGATATAAATCTACTTTTTTGGCGCCGGGGCTTGTGATGACGGAACAGTTCCATTGGTGTCCTGTAACTGCTGATTCTGCGCGCCTTGCTGAGCTCCCTGTTGTGATCCTTGTTGAGGAACTAAATCAGGATTTGTCTGAACAAGCTTCACTAAATCACTGTCTGATCTCAAGTTCGCGGTCCATACAACTTCATCGCGATTAATTTTAATGAAATCCTCAGGACCCCAGAAAATTTTGCTAAATTTCTGAACATTTACCGGATTGTCTTTACTTTGTTGATTAACCGTAAAGAGATAGGGATGTTTCAAACCAAATGATGGAAACGTGGTAAGTTCTCCAAAATACAAATCTCCCGTTTTTAAGTACACCGCGGTAAGCGTTTTAGTTGAAGAATTTAACCATCTAAACGCGAGAATACCCAAAAGAGCGACGAGTAGAACAATAACGACGATCAACAAAATTTTATTTATTTTACTCATAGATTACAATATAATAAAATATCTTTTTATTTTCTCTAAATATGGTGTGGACAAATATGCGACCTTTATGCTCTACGCACGAATATTAAGTATATCATAAATATCAAGTATTGCCTTAATAGCGTCTCCCGTCGATATATTATTCTGACGATACTGTCCGTCAGTTACGTCTCCCGCCGCCCAGATTCCCGGCATTGAAGCGCGCTGTGTTTTTGGGTTCGTAATTACCATACCAAATTTATTGAGATCAACAAGATCGCCTAAAATCTCACTATTCGGCAAAATTCCAATTTCAACAAATACGCCCTGCACTGCCAATTTTTTCTCCTCTCCGCTTTTTGTGTCAAGATACGTAAGACCGGTAACCATCTTATCTCCGTATATCTCTTTTGTTTCTGCGGAAAATATCACACACGCGTTTTTGTTAGATAAAATCTTTTCCTGCGTTATCATATCTCCTTTTAATTCTTCTCCATGATGAAGAAGATAAATATGTTTTGCGTACGGAAAAAGATCAACCACCGTCTCAAGTCCCGCGTTACCTCCGCCCACAACCGCTACATCCTTATCCTTAAAAATTGGCGCGTCACAAACTGAACAATACGCCACGCCCTTGCCCTCAAACTCTTTTTCTCCCGGAATATTCATTTTTTTTCTCCTGCTCCCTGATGCCACAAGAATCGCTTTTCCCTCAAATGTTTTCTTTGAAGCGGTCTCAACCAAAAACGCGCTATTTTTATTTTTTGAGATATTAGAAACATGTTCTCCGTCAATAATATCTATATCCTCCTGCGCGCGAAGATGCTCCTCAAGATTTTTTGCGAGATCAAATCCAGAAATTGACTTCGCGCCAATCCAATTTTGGATATCGACGGAAACAACCGACTGTCCGCCAAACGATTCCGTGATAAGGGCGGTCTTCATTTTTTTACGCGCGGCATATACTCCAGCCCCCACACCGGCGGGTCCTCCTCCTATGATAATAACGTCGTACATAATGAATTAATTTTTAATTTAAAATTTTGAATTTTAATTGAATGTAAGAATTTCTTAATTTTAAAAATTTAGTAATTCAAAATTATTTCTTATCATTCTTCACCTTCTACTTTTCTCTCTACGAGAGATCTGTCGAAGGCATAATAACTTTATAAACTTTCAACTTTTTACTTTACCGTATTCCACAACGTCAGAAGCAAAACAATAACTCCTATAATAACACTATTCCAAAATGCAAGATTGAGCGCCGAAAAACCTAAAATCCACGGAGAAAGAACAAGCCACGTTCCTATAACAATGCCCGTCCAGTCCTTTGGTTGTAGTTTCATTTTTTATTACTTTCTTAAAAAATCGTCAAAATACTTCCTTACCCTCCCACCACATAGTTCTTATTGTATGATAGAAAATAGTTAAGTCAACTCATTGTACTCGTCCAGCACATTTGAAACTCTCAGAGTCGAACAACATAACACGCGAAACACACAATTAATAATATGCAACGCGTAGCGAATCTACCACGCCATTACAGACACGAATTCCTCTCTGAACTTAATATGTCTATGCTTTTATTAATTCTATCTATATGCTTATTAAATACCTTGAATTACGAAATGGCTTTTGAGTTATTTCTTTAGGCAATTTTAGACGAGACAAAGAGAAAATTTTGAAGCATATACGGCGTATACGCTGAAAGATTTTCTCAAAGTCGTAGGCAAAATTACCAAGAAAGAGTCAAAATTGCATTTCGTAATTCAAGGTAAATATGTCTATAATACTCCAATTACAAAATGTAATCTTACGCAATCAGATGTAATCCGATATAATCCGACGCGATCCAATGTAATCTGTGAAATCAGAGAAAATTTGTATTGATATAAAAGACCTGTTGCGTAATAACCTTTCTACTGCAATTTCCAGATTTTGGCTACGGCTTTGCCAAAATTTCTCGACATATACGCCGTATATGCCTCAAAATTTCGGCTTCGCCTCGCTCTAAATCTGAAAATTTCGTTACGAAAATTATTACGCAACAGGTCTAAATAAGAAACGAATGGAAAAAACCGGAAAAACGTTGTACTATGACTCTGTATATGCCCACCATCAAGAAAGTGGTAATTCTATTCGGCGATATTGTCGCTCTATACGCGTCGCTCGCGCTCACGCTCCTTATCCGCTACCCACGGGAGTTTTCCGCGGCATGGAAAGCGCATGTTCTCCCTTTTTCTCTAATCTTTCTTATCTGGCTTTTTGTGTTTTATATCGCCGATCTCTATCGTCATCAGACATTTAGAAACAGCGCCGATCTTTTGAAAAAAATCAGTATGGCAACATTTGCCGCCGCGCTGCTTTCTATGACGGCTTTTTATATTTTCTTTTCATTTTTTGAACTGACGCCAAAAACAAATCTTATTATATTTACCGGTATTTTCCTGATATTAAGTTATGCGTTTCGTTTCCTTGTGTTTAAGACATTTGCGTCGGTAGCGCTTAGGGTTATGTTTGTGGGAAATTCTCCCTTACTTCGTGAAACCGTCTATTATCTCAAAAACAATCCACACGCGGGATACGCGGTCGCGCGATGGATAGAATCGCCAAATGACGGCGCGGATGAAATAGCGAACGCGGTCGCGCGAGAACGCGCGGAATTAATTGTAATTCAGGAAGAGCACATCAAAAACTTAAACCTCTTCCCAATACTCTATGAGCTTCTTTCAACAAATACCGGCTTTATGAACTTTCTTGATTTCTATGAAACGGTCTTTGAAAAAGTGCCGGTGCGAGAAGTTGAAAAATATTGGCTAATTGAAAACATTCCAAGCCGCCTCCCGGCATATGACATCGCGCAACGTATACTGGATTTTATCTCCGCGACAATTCTCTCAATTATCCTTTTGCCGATCGGCATAGCAATCTCGTTCCTAATAGTTATTACTTCAGGATTCCCGGTAATTTATAAACAAATCCGCATCGGCAAAAATGATTCGCTTTTCACAATCTACAAATTCAGAACAATGGGCAACGACGCGGAAAAAAATGGACCTTTATATGCCGAAGTAAACGATCCGCGTCTCACGAAATTAGGAAAAATTCTCCGCCACACGCATCTGGACGAAATTCCCCAGCTCATAAACATTTTAAAATCGGACATTTCATTCGTAGGTCCGCGCCCGGAGCGTCCTAATTTTGTGGAACAGTTTAAAATATCAATTCCTTATTACAACATCCGTCATCTCGTAAAACCGGGACTTACCGGCTGGGCGCAGATAAATTACCGCTACACAAATGAGTCGTCCGAAGAAACACGCGAAAAACTCTCATATGACGTTTTCTACATAAAACACCGCTCAATCCCTTTGAACATCCTTATCATTTTGAAGACGCTAAAAAGATTGTTTGTAAACGCGAAATAACATAAAAATTAAACAACTTATAATAAATTTTCTAGTTTTTACTTTTTTGATATTTGGACTTTGAAATTTATTTGATATTTGAAATTTGTAATTTATTCTTAATCTGTGTTCAAAAAACTAAAATCATTTATGTTGGAAAATAAGTCGCTTAGGCAGACGGTCTTAAAAAATACCATCTGGCTCACGATTGGGACCGCCACAAGCCGCCTTATTCGCGCGATTCTTATCATCTATGCCGCGCGTATCTTAGGCACCGAAGGATATGGAGTGTTTTCATACGCGTTGGGTGTCGCCGCGTTCTTCACGATTTTTTCCGACATTGGGCTCTCCGCGCTTTTGACGCGTGAAACCGTGCGTAATTCGGATCAAGAGAAAAAATCAGCGTATCTTTCCACAACATTCGCGATAAAACTTGTTCTTCTCGCGATAACTGTGCTTATCACTATTTTTTTAGCGCCACATTTTACAAATATCATTGAGGCAAAACCGCTCATACCGATAGTCGCGCTTCTCTTGGCATTTGACAGCTTGCGCGTATTCGGCTTCTCAATCACGCGCGCGCAAAACAGAATGGAGCTTGAGGCGGGACTAAATATTATTACGGATTTGTTTATAACAATGTTTGGTCTTTTCGTGCTTTTCACAAATCCAACCACAGTCGCGCTTACTTACGCGTATGTCGCGGGAAGTGGCTTGGGATTTGTTCTTATATTTATCGCGCTAAGGCATCATCTCAAAGGCATCTTTTCAAAATTCAATAGAAATCTTATAAGACCTATTCTATCAACCGCCTGGCCGTTTGCCATTATGGGTCTTTTGGGCGGATTTATGATAAATATAGACACTATTATCATAGGAATATTTAAGAGCGCTTATGATTTAGGACTATATGCCGCGGCGCAACGTCCGGTGCAATTCCTTTATGTTATTCCCGCGCTTCTTGCCACATCACTCTTCCCCATTATGAGCAAATTGGCTCATGAAAATGGATTTACAAAACTAAAGGAGTTATTTGAGAAATCAATCGCGATCGTAATGACAATCGCGATTCCAATCACGGTGGGTGGTATAATACTCGGGAAACAGCTTATTGATTTTGTCTTTGGGCAGGGTTATGGTGATGCGACGTTTACGTTCCAACTTCTGCTCATCACCATACTTCTTGTCTTCCCGGGAACCATTATCGGAAACGCTGTCTTCGCGTACAATAAACAGAAAATATTTATTCTTTCAACGGGTCTTGGCGCTGTCGCAAACGTAATTTTGGATCTTATTCTTATTCCAATCTACGGCATAGCCGGATCCGCGGTCGCGACAATCATCTCACAACTTTTTGCAAACGGCATAAACTGGCGCGAGATGAAAAAAATAAATAACTTCAAGACCATACGCTATCTTTGGCGCGCTTTTATCGCGACAATAATTATGTCAATCTTCGTGATAGTTATGAACTCGCTTGGGATACACATTATCCCAAACATTATTCTTTCCGCGATTATTTATATTGGAACACTCATACTTCTCAAAGAACCGCTTCTTGATTTCATTAAAATCTCAGAATTCATAAAATAAATAAAAACTCTCAACTTCATCAATTTCATTCCCATATTGGAATTTTGCAACTCAAAATAATATCTTTGTTTTTTGTCAAATAATCGTATCAAATATGATACGATTATCACCAAATTTTGATACGATTTTTGTCCTTGACTTTATTAAAATTTCTGGTTTAATAAAGTAAGTTCACCCTCCTAAGTTTTTTTGGGAAAATTTTGGAGGGTAAATTTTAAAATTTATTCACAAATAAAATAGGAGTTTGAAATGCATAAAACATTTCTGACCTTTTTGAAAATAATCAAAAAGGGATTTTTTGTCTGGTTCGTTATAGCGATTTTATATTCGCTATTCAAATTTATAGCCACGCCGGTTGAGGGAGTTGTAGAAAATCTGTTGGGAAAAATCGCTATTGTTTTTGGAATTATTTTTCTAACCGGACTTATTCTCTCTTTCGCGGACGCGCCGATTAGAAAAATCAAATACCTGCTGTTTTTCGGAACCATACTTGGGAAAAAGGTGTACAAATGGAATTTAAGCGGAGAGTTTGGTTCTATAAAGGCAAAAGGAATAATATCCCGCGAATATGAAGATCGCGGAATGGTTGAAATGATGGAAATTATGGGAGGACCAACATCCATAACGTGGTTCCCGCGCGAAATGCCTATGGAACGCATTGAGGAAACGGATCAGCTCGCGCTTGATCTGATAATTGAACTAATGGCGTTCGGACCAAACAAATAAAGTTTCGGAAAGAGACCATATATTTGGTCTCTTTTTTATTTAAACCGCTCGGGAAAGTGAAAAGATAAATATATGGACATCGTAAATCCATATATTTGTTGAAATTAGTGTGATTTATAGATCTTCAATATTTTATTTTTTATAAGTGCAAATTGTCTAAAAAAGTAATACAATAAACCTATGAAGATATTAGTAACTGGGGGCGCTGGTTTTATAGCATCACACGTCGTAGACGCGTATGTTTCCGCTGGTCATAAGGTTGTGGTTATAGACAACCTCGCGACGGGATTTAAAAAGAATGTAAATAAAAAAGCAAAGTTCTATATAGTTGATATACGCAACGCGAAAAAAATAAATGAAATATTTAAAAAAGAAAAACCCGACATAGTAAACCACCACGCCGCAATTGCTGAAGTAGTTAAGTCCTTAAGAGACCCGATGCCGACATTTGATGTTAATATAAATGGAACAATCAATCTTTTACTTGCAAGCGGACAAAATAAAGTAAAAAAATTCATATTCTCCTCAACTGGCGGCGCGATTTATGGAGAACCAAAAAAAATCCCGGCAGACGAAGCGACAAAACCAGTTCCCCTCTCCCCGTATGGACTTTCAAAATATCTCGGGGAAATAATTATAGATTTCTATGCGCGGACGTATGGTTTTGAATATCTTATTTTCCGCTATCCCAATGTATTCGGACCACGCCAGAATCCAAAAGGAGAAGCCGGCGTAATCGCAATTTTCGGTGGAATTATGAAAAGCGGAAAACAGCCCGTCATCTTCGGAGACGGAACAAAAACGAGGGATTATGCGTTTGTCAGCGATATTGCAAAAGCAAACCTCCTCGCGCTCAAAAAAGGGAAAAACGATATTATAAATCTCGGGTGGGGCAAAAAAATCAGTGATCAGCGGATATTTGATACAATCGCAAAATATACTCACTTCAAAGGAAAACCGAGCTACTCTCCTTTCCGCAAAGGCGAGGTATACCAAATCGCCATCACGAACGCGAAGGCAAAAAAAATTTTAGGTTGGCAACCGAAAGTGAAGTTTGAAAACGGAGTAAAAGAAGCACTCAAAAATCTTTAATAATTCTTCTACCTGCTCTCACAAAGTTATCAACATTGGACATCGTTATATTAATGAAACGCCATGTAATTTTACACAAGTCCGGAGAGAAATGAGTCGGCGCTCATAACACGAATACCATCTTGCAGGAAATCAACGCCCTTTTCGTTAACAACCTGATACATAAACGGAATCATAAGGCGACTACTAAAGTAGCGCGTGTGATTAGAAAGTGACTGGTCATTTATTTTTACCTCAACTGCAAACCACGGCTTCTTATCAATAGCAACGAGAAAATCAACCTCCCTGCCCTGAGCATCCCGCAGAAAAAAAAGCTCGGCGGTGTATCCCGCAGAGTCCTGTAAAAAATGGACAAATTTAAGCAGGTGAGACGCGACCATATTTTCCAGTCGTCGTCCCGGCTCGGAAACTTGCGACCAGTCCCACAAATACAATTTTGGTTGTTTTCGTAAGGATTTTATTTTTGTTGACGCAAAAGGATAAATCCGAAAATGATAGTAAAATCGCTCCAGCACATCCGCCCAATGGGATATTGTTTTTGGTGTTACTCCCAAATCTTCCCGCAAAGCATTTAAGGAAAGTAGTGACCCAACTTTATCCGGAAGAATATCAACGAGAATCTGCAGTTGCGAAAGTTCACGAATCTGCTCTAAATCGCGTATATCCTCTTTTACCAACCGATCAACCCGCTCGGCGTGAAACCTGCGTAAAACGGTGTCATCTTTTTTAAGAAAAGGCTCGGGAAATCCTCCGAACCGGATAAGTTGTTCATAGAGAACGTGTATTTTTGCGCTCGCGCGTTGAAATGGAATATCTTTAAAAACAGCGATGTTTGGCTCGGCGCCGATCGCCTCAGCAAGAGAAAAGGGATGGAGACGATAGTGATGGTATCGTCCGAAAAGCGAATCCCCGCCGCGACGATAAACATCCAGACGGGCGCTCCCAGTTACAATAATTTTAAACTTCCCTTTATACGAATCAAACAATCCTTTCAGATAATTTTTCCACAACTTGTATTTATGAATCTCATCAAACACTAATAATTCCATCCCGCCGGGGAGTTTGTTTCGTATGATATTTTTTCTATCTTCCGCGTTATCCCAATTCAAATACGCGTGATTCAAAAACTCCGCGTCTCCGATAAGGCGGGCAAGGGTTGTCTTTCCGACTTGGCGCGGGCCGCCAATAAAAACCATACGATCCTTCAAATCAGCCAGTACAAATTTTTGCAAGTAACGTTTATGAAGCATATCGGTGTACGAAAATAAGTATAAACAAATTATACCGTACTCCAAAAAAATTACAAGTTTTTTGGAGTACGGTATAAAATGAAGTTCCACGGATTCATGCCCGTGGTTTTCTTTTATGGCATATAACAAAACCGCTCAATTGAGCGATTTTTTATTTCCACTTAAATTAAGGACGTTAGACGTCGTTAATAGGAAAGCGAGGTTTAATGTGATTTATAGATCTTCAATATTTTATTTTTCAGTATCGCAAATGGCAAAAGGTTAAAAACTCTTAATCTTCTTAATTCTGACTATCATTAAATGGTGATTTTTTAATATTTTGCATATACCATTTTTTTGCAAATTCATATTTTTCAGGAGTTCCGATATCTAATATTTCTTCTTCTGCGGGAAATCCGTAAATATCCGTTCCGGAAGCGATAAGCGGAGGAAGGGTATGAATATCAAATCGCGCTGGCGTATCTTTTGGAATATTTTTTACAATTTCTTTAGAAAGAACGTAAAGGCCCGCGTTTAGAAATTGATTGTCCTTAAATTCTTTAATATTATGCGGTCTTGGATGCCACTTAACAATCTTTTGTGTTTTAGAGTCAAGTTCCGCGATATCCCCCATCCATGGATCATTGGATCGGTTTAAAACAATCGTCCCCAACGCTTTTTTCTTTTTATAAAATTCAATAAGTTTGCGGAAATCAAAAAAGTGCAGTTCGTCTCCGTATATAAAAACAAAATCATCGCTTAAAATACTTTCAACTTTCTTGAGCGCTCCACCGGTTTCCATAAGACCATCGGATTCGTTACTATACCGTACCTTTACTCCAAAACGAGATCCGTCTCCAAAATGATCGGTAATCACGCGAGGAAGATAATGCAAGTTTACAACAAAATCTTTAAATCCCTGTCTCCTAAGAAGAAGAATTGTGTGCTCCAAGAGCGGTCTGTCTTTATAAATAGGAACCATCACCTTTGGAATTATATCTGTGAGCGGTCTTAGCCGTGTTCCGAGTCCAGCCCCCAAGATAAAAACGGTATATTTGGAATAATCTTCCATCTCTAAGAATTTTTCTGCTTTCTTTCCATAATATGATCAAAATAATCCTTAAAATATTTCACCATAAGGTGGAGTATAACAGCATGAACACTTTCAACAATTTCATATTCTCCTTTCCCGGTAGGAACTGATATTTTTGCATCGGAAAGTTCATTAAGTTTCCCTCCATCAAAACCCGAGAGTCCAATTACAGCGACTTTCTTCTTTTTAGCAAATTCAACCGCTTTTATTACATTTAAAGAATTTCCAGAACTTGATATCGCGATAATGGCATCATTTTCTTGTAAATAATTTTGGAGCGGTCCTAAAAATACCATATCGTATCCAACGTCATTTGCCCAAGCGGTAAGTTCTGATTCGGTTGTGGGGATACGAATTGCCTGAAAACGCTTAATTTGTTTGTCTAAATGATGACTGAATACTGTTTTATTAAAATCACTCACCCAATGGGTCGCGAGCGCGAGCGAACCGCCATTTCCAAACACATAGACGCGTCCATCGCGTTCGTATACCGCCTGTAAAATATTAAATGCCTTCGCAATCTCCTTTTCCGGAAGGTTTTTTAGAGATCCTTCTATTTCATTTAAAAATGTCTTTATATAATCCTTCATAATTTAAAATCCATTTAGAGTATTGTCATTGTTCAAAAGTATATCGGTGCCTGACTGTACAAATCTGACTGGTATCTCTTTTCCATCGGACAAATTATTTTTCTTAAACATCTCGTTCATTTTTTTTCGTACTTCGGCATGCTTTTCAGGAGATGCTAAAAACATAATGCACCCGCCCCCTCCGGCGCCAAGAATCTTACCACCCATTGCCCCAGAGTTCATTCCCGCTTTATATAATTCATCAATAATGGAATTGGAAATATTTGACGATAAACTTTTTTTTCTCTCCCACCCTTCGTGAAGCATTTTTGCCATGCTTTTTATGTCTCCAGCCAAAAGAAGTTCATTAAATTCAAAAACCGAATCTGCCATTTTTTTATATGTATCAAAATTCTTGTCTATTTTTGATTTTTGGTCCGTAAGCACGCTTGAAGCTGTTCGTGTTATTCCAGTAAAGAAAAGCAAAACGTGATCTTCTAAAAGAAGTTTCTTTTTATAATCAAGAAGAATTGATTCAACATCAACAGAATCGTCTTCATTGAATTGGAAGATATTAAATCCGCCAAAAGAAGCCGCGTATTGATCTTGTTTGCCAATTGGTTCTTTTAAAAGTTCTATTTCCAATCTACTCGCCGCTTCCGCAAGTTCTCCTTTATCAAAATTCTTCCCCAAATAGGCATTTAATCCCTTCAAAAGAGCAACCGTAAAGCTAGACGAAGACCCTAACCCTGTTTTCGCGGGAAGGTCCGCAAAAGACCCTATTTCAATACCTGTTTTTCTAATATCTAAATCAAGAAGAGTGGCCCTTACGCGCGTATTTTCAATTTCTTCCGGACTATCAACAAATTCCGTTTTCTGATATTTAATCGTAAATTTATGAACTAACGGGGTTGGATTAATAAGAACATACACATACTTATCAATTGTTACAGAAAGCACGCGCCCCGGCGAACTGTGATAAAAATCAGGGAGATCGGTACCTCCCCCAACAAAACTAATGCGCAGTGGAGCTCTAACCAATATCATAATTAAACTCTAATTAAAAATTGGCATTTGGTCAATAAATATTCGCTATTGACAATAAATTAGAAGTATACTAATATAAGAAAGTAGCTAATTAACAATTAAATAAATCATACGGAGGTTTGTTATGCGATCTTTCTCTTATAAAGGTATCGTTTATGATACCAAAAAATCACGACTCTTACACGAGAGAATATTCAAAAACGTCAGTATATTAGACGAAAACGGATCTGGATGTTTTATAACACAACGGTGGTATGAAACACAAAATAACGTGTTTTTCCAAGTTGAAACAAGAAAGCCGGTAGGAGAAAAACTAAACGTTATCGATCGTATTTTGAATTCTCTTTTTGTGCGCGAAGAGGCGGTAATAGAACCACTTTCTCGTCTCACAAAAATTTTCAAATCTAAAGAAGAGTGCGGCGGAGATATTTTCAATTCTACCGGAGATATTGAGATCATCAATAAATTTGGTTTAAAATTCGCTTGAACCAAATATCAAACATTGAAGCTGTTGTATTTATTAACAACAGCTTCTTTTTTTATTCCCGTTTGTCAAAAAATAAATAAAGTAATAATGCTAGAAAGTTTTCCGCTTCAAATATGATAATGTGCCATGCAATCTGCCACGGATAAAAATCGGCAGTAAAGAGTAAAACCAAACGCCAAGATTTAAAAGATAAGCGGGCCAGAAACTAGGATACTCTTTTCTATGCTGTTTTATAAATTTAAGAATTGTTTTCGCCTGCTTACGTTGATATACAAATGATTTGTTTTGCCCCGCAAGCATATAGACCGCGAGGTATTCGGGAATATTGTACAATTTTCCCTTCGCACCCATTTTGAGCCATAAATCCCAATCCTCGGCAAATCGCCACGACCCGTACCCGCCGAGAGAAAGCGCAATATCTTTCCTAAACATCACCGTCGTATGGGAAAATGGATTCGCAAAAAGCGCGTGCGCCCGTATCTCATCGTCGTGCTCGCGCTTCAAATATCGGAATAATTCCTTTCCTTCTCCGTTTATCACAATGACGCCGCTCCCAACAACGACGTATACGGGATGCGTATCCAAAAATTCCACCTGTTTCTTCAATTTATCTTTACTGCACCAATAATCATCATCGTCAATACGCGCGATGTACTCTCCATGCGCGGCTTCCAACCCTTTATTCAATGTTTTTGAAATACCGGGATACAAGTTCTCCGCGTTCGTAATCACCAATATTCTCGCGTCTTTTTCCTGCCATTTCTTCAATAGCTTCGGCGTATCATCGGTTGAAGCATCATTAACCACAATAAGCTCCCAGTCCTGATATGTTTGATCAGTAACGCTTTGTATTGCTCTCTCAAGCAACTTTACGCGGTTGTATGTAGGAAGTATTATGCTGACTTGAGGCGTTTTTTTTGTAGCCATGAATGTATTTTTCTAAGTAATGACGATTTGTTTCCTAATTTGGCATATAACAATTTTGCCCAATGATATAAAACCACAAAACGCATATTATATTTTCTCTTTTCTTGCTTACTCATCTGCTTAAAAAGCCAAAGGAAAATATCCAACTCTTTTTGTTTTCTCTGTACTTCACTTTCCCAACTGTATGATAAACTTGATGCGCGCATTCTATATCTTGCAAGCTTTTCCGGTAAAAAACAAAAATTTACTCCCCGCCACGAAAGACGAATCCAGTACTCCCAATCTTCAGATCGTTTGAAAGATTCATTAAAACCTCCAAATCTTTCATAAACAGAACGCCTCATAATAATAGTCAATGGATTTATGAAATTCTTTTTGAGAAGGCGCGAAAAAACTTCTGATCCTGAACAATAAACGTAGTTCAGTGATAGTTTCTCTTCTGGGGTTTCCTCAAAAAAGTGCCAAATGTCACAATAAGAAACATCGCACTCTTTATGTTCATCCAAATAAGCAATCTGTTTTTCTATCTTCGCGGGCAAAAAAATATCGTCTGAATCAAGGAAAGCAATGTATTTCCCATTAGCGCTTTTTATTCCGGCGTTGCGCGCTCCGGCAAGCCCCATGTTCTCTTGAAAAAAATATTTTATCTTTCCACTTTCTATATATGAACTTAAAACACTTCTCGTGTTGTCTGTTGAACCGTCATTAACAACAATTACCTCAATATTTTTATATGTCTGAGAAAGAGCCGAATCAACGGCGTCACGCACATATAATTCCCCATTGAAAGTGGGGATAATTATTGAAACTAACGAATTCTCCATTACGAGAATAGTATCCCGAAAAACGAAAGTAGTAAACACAGAGGACTTGAAAAAAAACAGGACTTATGTTATAAAAGATATAGTTAAATTTAAAAATAAAAATACGAGGTAATACAATGGAATTAAAAATTCTAATGGTATATCCACTACCATCCCCCGTCTCGCCTCAAAAAAACTCCGCGCTTTCCATAATATACCCGGGAAGAGCGGCGGAGAATGCGGGATATGAGGTTGAGTTTTGGGATTCACGCTTGGATAGTGAAAAATTGTTGTGGGAGGAGATGGAAAAAACAGACATCATAGCAATAAGCTCTCTATCGGGCTTTCAGCTTAGCGAGTCAATACGAATCGCGAAAAAAACAAAAGTTTTGTTTCCCCAAAAACCTATTATTTGGGGCGGTGTGCATGTAACATTCCAACCGCTTCAGTCGCTTAAAGAATCTTTTGTTGATTTTGTCGTAATTGGAGAAGGAGAAGTTCGTTTTCCAAAACTTCTCAAGGCAATCAAAAATGGTTTTGGGTTTAAAGACATTGATGGCGTTGGGTACAAAAAAACCAGCGTTGGATTTTTAGAGTCAGAGGAAGAATTCTCTTATTTTAAAAAACAAAAAGCATCTCCTTTCGGCCTTAAACTTCGTCCATTGGGAAAACGTGAAATAATAGAAATTTACGATCCTAATGGATTTTACGAAGAAAGTATTATGATAAATCGACGCCAACTTGCTGTTGATTTGAAAGAAGAATATGTTCACGTTCTTTCCCCTAAAACAAAGCGTTTGTTTGTTGAAGGAGCAAAAAGAAATGAAATAATTCTTCAAAGTTCAAGGGGGTGTAATTGGTCGCCGACATCGTGCGAATTTTGTTCGGTTGGCGGGCAATATACACAATATGATCAGAAAACCGGAAAAACATCTTCAATTTATCGTTACATTCCTTTTGAGATATGGGCTGAAGATATTAATGGGATATACGGCGCTTATCCATTTGACTTTATAGAACTTGAAGATGAAAATTCGTCTCATTTCGTTAAGGACTGGAGATATGCCGAACTACTCCAAAAACTTGGAATAAAATATCACCTCCATTTGAGAAGTGACCAGTTGAAACAAGAAGAGGTGATAAAAAAACTCGCGGAAACCGGATGTCTTAGAATCCATATCGGAGCAGAATCTGGCAATCAACGGACGCTTGCCCTTATGAGAAAAAATGAGTTGGTTGAAGATCACTATATCGCCGCAAAAAATCTCGCTAAGTATGGAATAGAAGGTGTGTATACGTGGATTATTGGAAATCCAGGAGAAACTGCGGAAGAAATTATGGACACACTCCGCGTTTCTGATGAGATTAAGACACTTCATCCAATTGGAAAAAGCAGGGCCACTATCTATGTTCTTATGCCATTACCTGGCACAATCGCGTTTGATAGGGCAAAAAAAGAAGGATGGTCGCTTCCTGAAAATATGGAAGGGTGGACTGAAATGTCCGCGGCATATAATCCAAAACTTCCAAAATGGATAAACAATCTATACTTTATCGCTGGATTTCATCATAACAGGCACCATAAAACACCACAGAATTTCCCTGGATGGTGGCGGTTACTTATACTTCCGTTTGAATTGACTATTGAGTGGAGATGGAAAATGGGAATAAAAAAGAAAAATCATCTTTTTTTCAGTTTTTTCAAAGTTGAATATTTTCTTATAGTAAAGCTTCTCACGTGGAGAAGCAGAAAATCAGTCGGCCAAACAAAAGACGCGCAAGCGCCAAAATTGCTTGAACGACTTTTTCCAGGTATGGCCGGTCATTAATATAAAAAGGGCTTTATAACAAAGTCCTTTTTTTATT
>Ga0265296_1001842_pt1 | contig 22784 bp, 20 predicted proteins | sample MunlanPumphouse1_FD_189073 | JGI IMG/M metagenome (GOLD analysis project Ga0265296, IMG submission 189073) | Groundwater microbial communities from a municipal landfill in Southern Ontario, Canada - Pumphouse #1 | ecosystem: Environmental > Aquatic > Deep subsurface > Groundwater | place... | reverse complement strand
TCAGGCCATAGACCGACCCGAGGGTCAGGCCGTTGACCAGTTGCTGCAGGAAAATACCATCCATAACGCAATCTCACGCGGTGAGAACCTGCACACCATCAGGTGTGCGGCCCTTCTGGAGGAAAAGACAGATTGGGTGCCGGGCACCATGGCCCGGGCAACCTCGATCCAATGTGGGAGCTGGCTTGCCGGCGATAGCGGTTTCACATTCAACACAGGTGTTGGCTGTCAGTCCGTCATCGCGGGCAAGCCCGGCTCCAACAAGGGGTCGGTGGTGGCTGGTTGATTACTTCTGCTTTTCCAACTGGTGGTATTTGCCGTCCTTGTCCCACTGGTACACCACGTAGTCGGAGACCTTCAGGTCGCCCTTGGTATCCCACTCTTTCTTGCCCATCACGGTTTGCACCGGATTGGCCTTGAGCCACTTGGCCGCGTCTTCACCCTTGTTGGACTTGGCGCCATTGAAACCGGCCGCCAGGGCCTGGATCGAAGCGTAGGCGTACAGGGTGTAGCCTTCAGGCTCGGTGCCGTTTTTGCGGAACTCTTCCACCACCGCCTTGCTGTCTGGCAGCAGGCGCGGGTCGGCGCCGAAGGTCATGTAGACGCCATCGACGTACTGCGCACCACCGGCGGTCGCCACCAGTTCATCGGTCACTACACCATCGTCGGACATGAACTTGACGTCCTTGAGGCCCGCTTCACGGATCTGGCGCACCAGTGGACCGGCTTCCGGGTGCAGGCCGCCGAAGTACACGACGTCGGCGCCCTGGGCGCGGATCTTGGTGACCAGGGCGCTGAAGTCTTTCTCGCCACGGGTCAGGCCTTCCTCTATCACCGGCTTGACGCCGCGCTTGGTCAACTGGGCTGCGGTGGCATCGGCCAGGCCTTTGCCGTAGGTGTCCTTGTCGTTGATAACGGCGACTTTCTTGCCCTTGAGCACGTCGACGATGTAGTCACCGGCCACGATGCCCTGCTGGTCGTCACGCCCGCACATACGGAACATGGCGCCCAGGCCACGCTCGGTGACTTGTGGGTTGGTGGAGCCTGGAGTGATGGCGATGATGCCCGCTTCGTCGTACACCTCGGAGGCTGGAATGGTGTTCGAGGAGCAGAAGTGCCCGACCACGCCGATCACTTTGTCCTGGTCAGCCAGGCGGTTGGCCACGGCCACGGCCTGCTTGGGCTCGCAGGCATCGTCACCGGCCACCAGCTTGATCTGCTCGCCGTTGATCCCGCCGGCCTTGTTGATAACGTCAGCTGCCGCCTGGGCACCTTTCATGTACTGCTCACCGAAGGCTGCGTTGGCACCGGTCATCGGCCCCGCCACGCCAATCTTCACATCAGCTTGAACAAACGTAGAAACACCCAGCGCGGCAGCTACCGCGAGGGCCAGGAAACCTTTCTTGTAAAACGTCTGGGACATGAGTGGTGCTCCGAGTTTTTTGTTGAATGGGCACTGCAATTTCACTTCAAACTTTCACTTGAAACCTTCACTGGAAAGCTGAGAGCAAGCAGCGTGCCATTGCGTTTTTTTATTTCAGAAAGACACGGTGTCATTGTTATTACAGGTGTTTCGGTGCCTTTTTGGCGGGACGTGCAACCCTCTAGATCACAGAGGTGCAACCAAGGCGAAAAAAAGGTAAAACCCGCTCGATGAACTGATGTCAGCCAGCCATCAAGCGCGCCTTAGAGCATCTGTAACCATGTGCGTAACGGAAGTGCACATTTACAGTGCGTCACTGCTACGACTCGCACCAATACAGATTAGTAGCCGGCTAAGAAAATGCCGGCTTCTGAAGGGTATTTCGCTGATCAGATGACAATTCGCAGGCATTGGCCGGCGTGGTACAGCGAAAACCCCGCCTCGTACAGGCAACTGCGCAGGCCTACACCGGCCAGCGGCTGCATCGGCGCAAACGGAATCGGCAGGGCCTGGGGATCCTGGTGGCACAAATAGTCGGCAAATGCCTTGCCGACCACGCTGCCCGTGGTCACGCCACGCCCGTTGTAGCCAGTGACCGCCACCAAGCCGGGCGCTGGCTCGAAAAGCCGCATCAAATGGTCTGGGGTAAAGGCGATGCAGCCGGTCCAGGTGTATTCCCAGTCCACCGCCTTGAGGAACGGGAAGTAGTGCTGCTGCACGCGGTCAGCCCAGGCCTTGAGGAACCACACAGGTTTCTGGTTGCCATTGCCCAGGCTGCCGAGCAACAAACGCCCCTCGGCATCGCGGCGGATGCTGCTCAGCACTTGGCGTGTGTCCCAGGAACCCTGGCCGCCCGGCAGGATTTGTTGCGCAGCGTCATCACTCAATGGCGCCGAAGCCACCTGGTAGTAATAGCCAGGGAAAAAATTGCGCCGCAGCTCGGTCCACTCGCCTTCGGTGTAGGCATTGGAGGCGATCACCACTTGTGCAGCCTGCACCGCGCCTTGGGCAGTTTGCACAGACCAGTGCTGGCCCTGGCGCTCCAGTTGCGTCACCGGGGAATGGTCGAACAACTGCCCGCCCAGGCCCACCGCCGCATTGGCCAGGCCACTGGTGTAGGCCATCGGGTTCAAGGTGCCGGCGCGCCGGTCGAGCAAGGCGGCAGCGATCTTCTTGGTGCCGGTAGCCTGCTCGCACGCAGCACCGGTCAATAACTCCACCGGCGCGCCACGGCGCTTCCATTGTTCCTCGCGGCTGCGCAGGTCGGCTTCGCCACGGGCGTTGTGCGCCATGTGCAATGTGCCCTCGCGGCGCAGCTGGCAATCAATTCTGTACTTGTCGATCAGGCTGAACACCAGGGACGGCGCCGCACCGAGCATGCGGTTGAGCTGGCTGCCCACCGCCGTGCCGAAACCGGCCTCGATGTCGTCCGGGGGGATCCACATCCCGGCGTTGACCAGGCCCACGTTACGCCCCGAACCGCCATGGCCGGTGCGATGGGCCTCCAGCACGCAGACACTTTTGCCTTGCTCCAGCAGATGGATGGCCGCCGACAAACCGGTGATACCGGCGCCAATCACACACACATCCACCTTGACCTCGCCCGTGAGCGCGGCGCGATCTGGCCGGCCAGGGGTCAGTTGTTCCCACAAACACGCTTCGCGTAATGGCATTGCCAGACTCCGGGATGAGACCTAACAAACAATTGTTGAACTGCAAACCCGATCAACTGTGGGAGCTGGCTTGCCTGCGATAGCGGTATTGGATTCGCCATCGCCATCGCAGGCAAGCCAACTCCCACATTGACCGCATTTCGGTTGGCTCAGTCGAAGGTAATGCCCTGGGCCAGCGGCAATTCCAGCGAATAGTTCACGGTATTGGTCTGCCGGCGCATGTACCCGCGCCACGCATCCGAACCCGATTCACGCCCGCCACCGGTTTCTTTTTCACCGCCGAACGCGCCGCCGATCTCCGCACCGCTGGGGCCGATATTGACGTTGGCGATCCCGCAATCACTGCCTATCGCCGACATGAACTGCTCGGCCTCGCGCACATCGGTGGTAAAGATGCACGACGACAAGCCCTGTGGCACAGCGTTGTTCAGGCGCAGCGCCTCGCTGAAGTCCTCGTAGCCGACCACATACAGGATCGGCGCGAACGTTTCGTTGCACACCACATCGCTCTGCTCGGGCATTTCCACAATGGCCGGCGACACGTAGTACGCGTCAGGGAACTGCTCCTGCAACTGGCGCTTGCCGCCAAACACCTTGCCACCTTCGCTCAGGGCCTGCTCCAACGCGTCCTGCATGTTTTCAAAGCTGTGTTTGTCGATCAGCGGGCCGACCAGGTTGCCTTGCAGCGGGTGGCCGATGCGCACCTTGGAATAGGCGGCCTTGAGGCGCGTGACGATTTCTTCCTTGACCGACTCATGGGCGATCAACCGGCGCAGGCTGGTGCAACGCTGGCCGGCGGTACCCACCGCGCTGAACAGGATCGCGCGCACGGCCATGTCCAGGTCGGCGCTGGGGCCGAGGATCATCGCGTTGTTGCCGCCCAGCTCAAGAATGCTGCGGGCAAACCGCGCGGCGACCTTGGGCGCCACTTCGCGGCCCATGCGCGTGCTGCCGGTGGCGCTGATCAGTGCCACACGTGGGTCGTCCACCAGGGCAGCGCCGGCGTCGCGCCCGCCAATGACCACCTGGCAGAGGTACGGCGGTGCATCGCTGAAGTTTTTCGCCACCCGCTCGAACAGCGCCTGGCAGGCCAGGGCGGTGAGCGGGGTCTTTTCCGAAGGCTTCCAGATCACCGCGTTGCCGCACACCAGCGCCAGCGCGGTGTTCCATGCCCACACCGCCACCGGGAAGTTGAAGGCGCTGATCACGCCGACCACGCCCAGCGGGTGCCAGGTTTCCCGCATATGGTGTCCAGGGCGCTCGGAGGCGATGGTCAACCCGTACAACTGGCGCGACAGGCCCACGGCGAAGTCGCAGATGTCGATCATTTCCTGCACTTCCCCCAGGCCTTCCTGGGTGATTTTGCCGGCTTCCCAAGACACCAACTCGCCCAGGTCGGCCTTGTACTCACGCAGCAGGTCGCCGAACTGGCGCACCAGCTCACCGCGACGGGGTGCCGGCACCTTGCGCCAGGCGTCGAATGCATGCTCGGCGCGACTGACCTGCTGTTCGACCTCGGCGGCCCCTTCCCAGTGCACACTGGCGATGCGGCTGCCATCGATGGGTGAATGCACAGGCTGTTTACCGGCCTGGTACAACGCCGGGTCTACGCCGAGACGATCAAGCAATGCGGCAACCATGGGTCACTCCTTCAATCCACACAAAAATTGCGCCGCGACCAACACGACGATCAGCGCTTATTTGTAGCTGGCCCAGGACTTGCCAACAAACGACCTTTAGGCGAGATATCATTCCGTTTATTCATGCCAAAACAAAAAAGAGGCAGGCCGTGCTCAATAAAAGACATTTACCCTCGATAACCGCCCTGCAGTGCTTCGAGGCCGTGACCCGCCACCTGAGCTTCACCCGCGCCGCCGAGGAACTGAACCTTACACAGAGCGCGGTCAGCAAGCAGGTGGCGCAGCTGGAAGAGTTGCTGCAACACCTGTTGTTTCGCCGTGTGCGCCGCCGCTTGCAGCTGACCCCCGCGGGCGATCTGTACCTGGTGGAAGTACGAAAGATCTTGAGCCAGGTGGAGATGTCGACCCACTACCTGCGCTCCTACGGCGGCGAGACCGAAGTACTGCGCGTGTCCACGCCCTACACCTTCGGCGCCCGCTGGCTGGTGCCGCGCCTCAAGGGCTGGCGCCTGCGCCACCCGCAGATTCACTTGGACCTGTGCAACGAGCAGACCCCGGACGAGTTGCTGCAAGGCAAGGCCGACTTGGCGTTTTACTTCGGCACAGGCTCGCGACCGGGCACCGAGAGCCTCAAGTTGTTCGGCGAAGAGTTGGTACCGGTGTGCGCTCCCGAGAGCCTGCCGGCCCAGCCGTTGCGTGACCCCACGCAACTGAGCGAACTGGTGCTGCTGCAAAACGCCTCGCGCCCCCAGGGCTGGCACGACTGGTTCGCCAGCCTGGGCTACCAGACCGAGCACAGCTACCACGGGCCGCGCTTTGACACCTTCTATATGTGCATCCGCGCCGCCCAGGTGGGCTGTGGCGTGGCGCTTCTGCCACGGTTCCTGGTGGAGGAAGAGCTGGCAGACGGCAAGTTGGTGATCCCCTGGCAACATGCAATGCCCAGCCAGGATGCGTACTACCTGGCGTATCCAGAGCATTCGGCGGAGGTGCCCAAGGTGCGGGATTTTGTGAAGTGGATGATGGAGCAGGTTGTTTAGCCCCTGGAATGCTCCCACATTTGGAATGCATTCTCCTGTGGGAGCTGGCTTGCCTGCGATGACGCCAGAGGCCACGACAAAAAAACCTCTGGCAAAACAACACAGGTCTATGCGCCACTAGCGCCATTCTTGTCTGGAGATTCCCGTTATGAGCGAGAGTGTGTTTGCCGATCGCATCGTGCAGAACCTGCTCGACACCGACTTCTACAAGCTGACCATGATGCAGGCGGTGCTGCACAACTACCCCAATGTGGAAGTTGAATGGGAATTCCGTTGCCGTAACAGCGAAGACCTGCGCCCGTATCTGGCAGAAATCCGTTACCAGATCGAGCGCCTGGCCGAGTTGAGCCTGAGCCCGGATCAACTGGGCTTTCTGGAACGCATCAGCTTCATGAAGCCGGACTTCCTGCGCTTCCTCGGCCTGTTCCGCTTCAACCTGCGCTACGTGCAGACCGGCATCGAGAACGGCGAGTTGTTTATCCGCCTGCGCGGCCCGTGGCTGCATGTGATCCTGTTTGAAGTACCACTGCTGGCCATCGTCAGCGAAGTGCGCAACCGTTATCGCTACCAGACCATCATCCTGGAGCAGGCGCGCGAGCAGTTGTATCGCAAGTTCGACTGGCTGAGCGCCAACGCCAGCAGCGACGAGCTGGCCGAGTTGCAGGTCGCGGACTTCGGCACGCGCCGGCGCTTCTCCTACCGCGTGCAGGAGGAAGTGGTGAATGTGCTCAAGCACGACTTCCCCGGCCGTTTCGTCGGCACCAGCAACGTACACCTGGCCCGCGAGCTGGACATGAAACCCCTGGGCACCATGGCCCATGAGTGGATCATGGCCCACCAGCAGCTGGGCCCGCGGCTGATCGACAGCCAGATCGCCGCACTCGATTGCTGGGTTCGCGAGTACCGTGGCCTGCTGGGTATTGCCCTGACCGATTGCATCACCACCGATGCCTTCCTCAGCGATTTCGATCTGTACTTCGCCAAGCTGTTCGACGGCCTGCGCCATGACTCTGGCGACCCTGTGCAGTGGGCCGAAAAAGCCATCGCCCATTACCATAAGCTGGGCATCGAGCCGATGAGCAAGACCCTGGTGTTCTCCGACAGCCTGACGCTGCCCAAGGCCCTGGAGATTTTCCGCGCGCTGCGTGGACGGATCAATGTCAGCTTTGGCATCGGTACCAATCTGACCTGTGACATTCCAGGTGTGGAACCGATGAGCATCGTGCTTAAAATGACCGCCTGCAATGGCCAGCCCGTGGCGAAGATTTCCGATGAAGCGGGCAAGACCCACTGCACGGATCCGAACTTCGTCGCCTATTTGCGCCACGTTTTCAAAGTACCTGCCATCTCTAGCGAGGAGTGAATCATGCAAGCCGTACAGCGTGAGATTGCCCAACAGCTCAAGGTCCAACCACCGTTCCAGGACCACGCCGCCCTTGAAGCAGAAGTGGCCCGGCGGATCACCTTTATCCAGGACTGCCTGCTCAATTCGGGGCTCAAGACCCTGGTGCTCGGCATCAGCGGCGGCGTCGACTCCCTGACCGCCGGCCTGTTGGCCCAACGCGCGATGAAAGAGCTGCGCGCCCTCAAAGGCGATGACGCTTACCGTTTTATCGCGGTGCGCCTGCCTTACGAGACCCAGTTCGACGAACACGATGCCCAGGCCAGCGTCGACTTTATCAACCCCGACGAGCGCCACACGGTGAATATCGGCGCGGCGGTCAAGGCCCTGGCCAATGAAGTGGCGGCCTTCGAAGGCAAGGCGGCGGTGTCCCGTGACTTTGTGCTGGGCAATACCAAGGCGCGGATGCGCATGGTCGCGCAATACACCATCGCCGGCGCGGCGAGCGGCCTGGTGATCGGTACCGACCATGCGGCGGAAGCGGTAATGGGTTTTTTCACCAAGTTCGGCGATGGCGCCTGCGACCTGGCACCGTTGAGCGGGCTGGTGAAAAACCAGGTACGGGCGATTGCCCGGCACTTTGGTGCGCCTGAGTCGCTGGTGGAGAAGATCCCGACCGCCGACCTGGAAGACCTGTCACCGGGCAAGCCGGATGAAGCGTCCCATGGCGTGACCTATACCGAGATCGATGCATTCCTGCACGGCCAACCGGTGCGTGAAGAGGCGTTCAGGATTATCTGCGAGACCTATCGCAAGACTGAGCACAAGCGGGTGATGCCGTTTGCGCCGTGAGGTGAGCCTGATAGTTGCGTATTGATTGTCAGACCGCTATCGCGGGCAAGCCCGCTCCCACATTTGAATGTATTCACAAATCAAAATGTGGGAGCTGGCTTGCCTGCGATGAACGATAACGCAGTCTTGAGCCTTACTTCAGAGTCACAGTGCCTTTCATCATCGCGATGTGGCCTGGGAACGAGCAGAAGAACATGTATTTGCCGTCAGCCTTGAGCTTGGACACATCGAAGGTCACCGAGTCGGTTTCACCAGCGCCGATGATCTTGGTATGGGCGATGATGCGGGTATCGCCTTCTTTCAGGTAGTTCTTGTCGATACCGGCGGCCATGCCTTCGGTTGCAACCGGCTGCATATCAGCCTCAGTGGTCAGCACCCAGTTATGGCCCATGACGTTCTTCGGCAGGTTGCCGGAGTGTTTCAGATCAACGGTGAACGTCTTGCAGCTCTTGTCGATTTCAATGGCCTTGGTGTCGAAGGACATTTGGTCAGTGGAGTCGACAGTGACCTTGCACTCTGCAGCAAGCAACTGGCCGCTAGCCAGCGTCAGCAGGGAAACAGCAACGATTTTGGCAAACATGTGAATCTCCAAGGCAGGGTTTAAAAAACGCATGTGCGACAAGGGTGCCTGAGGCAGGCAAATGTTCCAATGATCTGAATCAACAGATTGTATACAACTTTAGGCTATCAGACTGATCGACAGAATCAACCGGCCAAAGTGCCGCACACGACCTATGATCGGCCCATCTTTACTTCCTGGAGTCCGAGCCATGCACCTCAACAGCCTGTTGCGCAGCTTGCTTGCCACTTACGCCTGTGGCGCCAGCGGTACTTACGAAACGGTTAATGTCGACTAACGTTTAATCGGTAGAGGCGATTCTGAAACCCGATTAACCCTTGGGGCGCGTTTAAAGGCAGAATAGCCGCCGCTCAACCTCACCTTCGACCCCAGAGGATCGCCCATGGCAAAACCTAATTACTCCTTCGCCAAACGTCAGAGAGACTTGGCCAAGGAACAGAAGAAAGAGGAAAAGCTGCAACGCAAGAAAGCTGCAGCTGACGAAGAAGCTGGCGCACTGAACCCGGATGCAGAAGGTGAAGTGGCTGCTGATGACACTGAAACCCCGAAAGACCCTGCACCTGAGGCCTGAACACCCGCCTCAATGAATACCTGACCTGTGGCGAGCAGGTTTTGTGTGGCGAGCGGGCTCGCCCCGCGTTGGGGCGCGAAGCGGCCCCAGAAATGGGACTGCTGCGCAGTCCAACGCGGGGCAAGCCCGCTCGCCACAACACGGGAACCATCGGTTATTCCAGCGGCATGACCGTTACCCGCACTTCCGGGTCATGGCTCCCTCCTCCCAGAATCACCCCGCGCAACGGCGAAACATCTGAAAAATCCCGGCCCCAGGCCAGGGTGATGTGCTCCAGTGCCGGCTGCACATTGTTCGTCGGGTCAAAATCCACCCAGCCCGACCACGGGCAAAACACCGATACCCACGCGTGCGACGCATCGGCGCCGATCAGCCGTGGCTGGCCGGGCGGTGGCTGGGTCAGCAGGTAGCCACTGATGTAACGTGCCGCCAGGCCCCGTGAGCGCAGGCAGGCGAGCATCAGGTGGGCAAAGTCCTGGCACACCCCTCGTCGACGCTCCAGCACCTCCACCAGCGGCGTGGCGACCTGGGTGGCTTCGGCATCGAAGGTGAACTCGCTGAAAATCTTCTCCATCAACGCCTGCACCCCCAACAACAGCGGGCGACCGGGCGCAAAGCAGCTCTCGGAAAACTCGACGAAGTTTTTCTTCAAATGCACGTAGGGCGATTCGAAACGATAGCGGCACGCCTCGATCGCCTCTGCCGACAGCGGCTGGCCGCTGTAGCTCAGGCTGTTGCGGGTCTGGTCCCAGGGTGGTGACTGGCTGAAGTCCAGTACCGGCCGGGCCAGTACTTCGACGGTCAAGCCGGCGTTGACCAGCAATTCATCATGGGGCCGCTCGAACGCCAGCCGGGTGATGGGGTTGCCAAACACGTCCAGCTCATCGCGGCGCGCGGTCGGCTCGGGGCTGATCTGCAACTGGTGCGAGGTGCAGCGCTGCCAGGCACAGGGGCGCGGCCACAGGTGCGCCAGTTGCTGGGCCAGGGACACCGGGCTGTCGTAGTGATAATGGGTGTCGTGGAAAATCTGATAGCGCGCGCTCATTACACAGACACCGTTTGCTGGCTGACATCATCCACGTGGGCAAAATGGCGCAGGGCCAGGCGATCAGAAACTTGCCCGCTCTCATCGGCGACAGCCTGCAACAGGTCCGCCAGGCCATCGAGGGCCGCACGCACGCTGGCGTCGCCAAACAACGGGTTCTCCAGGCAACCCAGGTCAAAGCGCGCCAGGCGCTCCACCAGCGGTGCCAGGCCGGTCTCCCGGGGTACGCCGAAGTCATCGTTGAGCCGGCGCAAGGTGCGGCTCACCAGCTTGAGCTGGAACAGCACCGCATGGGGGTTCTGTTCATCCAGCAGCAACAGGTCCAGCACCGGAATCAATTGCGGCACCGCCAGGTAGCGCGAACGGTAGGTGATGCTGCTGTTGCCCAGTTCCAGCAACCACTCCAGCCCGGCCTGATCGAACACCGCTACCCCGCGCAGGAAGGCCGCGAGGCTGCTGCTGAGAAACTGCAGGCGCTCGATGCGCCGGCCCATCATCAAAAAGCGCCAGCCTTCGTCGCGGGTCATGTCGTCGAGGGCAAAGCCGGACAAGGCCGCCAGGGACATTACCAGGCGATTGAGGAAGTCCAGCAGTTCACCAAAATCCGGCGTCTCGCGTTCCAGCTCCAGGGCTTCGCGCTGCAACTCCACCAGGGCCTGCCAGTTCTCCCGGGACAGCTTGCCGCGCACCTGGGACGCCGCCCACTGCAGACGCTGCAGGTTGGCGCGCAGGCTCGATGGCCAGTCATCACCGAGCAGGGCCTGCAGCAGGCGCTCGGGCAACTCGCCCTCCTCCGGCAGCAGGCGCAGGCTTTCCCCCAGTTCCACGGCGGCCTGCAAGGCCAGGGGGTCGTCACCGTCGACATAGCGCGCCAGGACGATGCGCAGCCAGCGTGCACTGTCATCACAGCGCTCACAGTAACGGCCGAACCAGAACAGGTTTTCTACGACCCGCGAAGGCAGGTACGGGTCGCGACGTACCAGGTCATGGGTGCCGATCGCCCGCTGCGCGCGCCATTGCTCGCCACCGGGCGCACGCTCGCCCAGCACCCAGGTGTCCTTGCTCGCCCCGCCACGCTGCATCGAGACCACTTCGGCATCGGCCTGCGCTGCCACTCGGGTCAGGCCACCCGGCAGCACCCGGTAGCCATCCTCACCGGCCACTGCGTACACGCGCATGCCGATGGCGCGATGTTGCAGATGGTCATCCACGGTATGCCAGACCGGCGCCTGGGACAGTTGGGCCAACTCCTGGGCCACATAGGCGTAGGGTCGCGCCAGCATGCGCTCGGCCAGGGCCTGGCGTTGCTCATCGTTCAGGTCGCGGCCAAACACCGGGGCAAAACTTTGCGAAGGGAACGCCGGCTTGATCAGCAGTTCCGGCAGTTTTTCCAGGGCTTCGGCCAGCACCGGCGCTTCGCCGCACCACCAGGTGGCGATGGACGGCAGGATCAGTTCTTCGCCAAACAGAAACTGGTTGATCTTGGGCAGGAACCCCAGCAGCCCGGGCGATTCCAGCACGCCCGCGCCCAGGGCGTTGGCCACCAGCACATTGCCCTGGCGTACCGCGTCCAGCAGGCCAGGCACGCCCAGGGCCGAGTCGGTGCGCAGTTCCAGGGGGTCGCAGAAATCATCGTCCAAGCGCCGCATGATTGCGTGCACACGGCGCAGACCACTGAGGGTCTTGAGGTACACGGTGCTGTCGCGCACGGTCAGGTCGCCGCCTTCTACCAAGGGGTAGCCAAGCTGACGGGCCAGGTACAGGTGTTCGAAATAGCTTTCATTGAAGCGCCCCGGGGTCAGCAGCACGATCAGCGGCGGCTGGTCATCGCCGGGCGCCTGGCGGGCCAGGGTTTCCTGCAGGGTGCGGAAGAACCCGGTGAGGTGCTGCACCTGCAAGTCGCGATACAAATCCGGGAATGCGCGGGAGACGATGGTGCGGTTTTCCAGGGCATAACCGGCGCCGGACGGCGCCTGGGTACGGTCCGCCGTGACCCACCAGCGGCCATCCGGGGTGCGCGCAAGGTCCACCGCATACAGGTGCAGGAACACCCCATCGGGTGGCTGGATGCCCTGGCACGGCCACAGGAAGTTGTTATGGCCAAACACCAGCTCAGCCGGCAGCAAGCCTTCGGCAATCAGGCGTTGCGGGCCATACAGGTCGGCCAGCACCGCGTTGAGCAGCCGCGCACGCTGGGCGATACCCGCCGCCAAATGCGCCCATTCATCCGCAGCCAATACGTGGGGTAGCAAGTCCAGCTCCCAGGGGCGGTCGGCGCCCTTGGGGTCGGCGTAGACGTTATAGGTCACGCCGTTTTCCTGGATCTGGCGGGTCAGTAGCGCTTGGCGCTGGGCCAACTGCGCCGGGGTGCTGCGCTGCAGATGGTCGAGCAGGCGCTGCCAATGGGCGCGCACCGCGCCGCTGTCGTCCAGCAGTTCGTGATAAGTGCCCGCAGTCAGCGGGTAACGGTCGAGCAAGTCGGACATGGAACGCTCGGCAGGGGCAAGGGAAGGCAGATTAACTCACAAACACTGCAAATCTACTGTAGGAGCGGGCTTGCCGGCTCCTACCTTAGGTTTGTGTTTAGTTATTTTTATGGGGAAAACGCCGTAGGTCCAGGGTCATAGGCAGTTCATCGTTGATCACCACCGGTGGTATCGGCAACTTCCCGGGGCTATGCCCCAAGCGGAAAAAGCGCGCCATGCGCCGGCTCTCCGCTTCATTGGCATTGACCGGCAGGCTGTCGTAATTGCGCCCTCCCGGATGGGCCACGTGGTACTGGCAACCGCCCAGGGAGCGCTGCATCCACGTATCGAGCAGATCGAATACCAAAGGTGCGTGCACAGGAATGGTCGGCTGCAGGCAGTTGGCCGGTTGCCAGGCGCGGTAACGTACGCCCGCGACGAACTCGCCCACCCGGCCGGTGGCGTGCAGCGGCACGGCCACGCCGTTGCAGGTCAGCACATAGCGCTGGGGTGGCAAGCCGCTGAGTTTCACCTGCAAACGCTCAAGGGATGAATCCACATAGCGCACCGTACCACCCGCTGCGCCCTCTTCACCCAGCACATGCCAAGGCTCCAGGGCCTGGCGCAGTTCCAGCTCGATACCGCTGACGGCATAGTCGCCCACCTTGGGAAAACGGAACTCCAGGTGTGCGGCAAACCATTCGGCACGCAGCGGATAACCGGCCGCGTTGAGTTCGACGATCACGTCGGCAAAATCCTGCTCGATAAAGTGCGGCAGCAGGAACCGGTCGTGCAGCTCCGTGCCCCAGCGCGCCAGCTTTGGCGGCGCGTAGGGCTCACGCCAGAAGCGCGCCACCAGGGCTCGCAACAGCAACTGCTGGGTCAGGCTCATGCGTGCGTGGGGCGGCATCTCAAAGGCACGCAGCTCCAGCAAACCCAGGCGCCCGGTGGCGCCGTCGGGGGAGTAGAGCTTGTCGATGCAAAACTCGGCGCGGTGGGTGTTGCCAGTCACGTCGATCAGCAGGTTGCGCAGTAAGCGGTCCACCAGCCACGGTGGGCATTCCTCGCCTGGCGCGGGCATCTGCGCGAAGGCGATTTCCAGTTCATACAACGCATCGTTGCGCGCCTCATCCACCCGTGGCGCCTGTGAGGTGGGGCCGATAAACAGCCCGGAAAACAGGTACGACAAGGACGGGTGATTGTGCCAGTAGCTGATCAGGCTGCGCAGCAGGTCCGGGCGGCGCAGGAACGGCGAATCCTTGGGCGTGGCGCCGCCCAGCACGAAGTGGTTGCCGCCGCCGGTGCCGGTGTGGCGCCCGTCGATCATGAATTTTTCGGTGGTCAGGCGAGTTTGCCGGGCTTCCTCATAGAGGAACTCGGTGCGTTCCACCAATTCATCCCAGGTTGTCGATGGCTGCACGTTGACTTCGATCACGCCTGGGTCGGGCGTGACGCGGAAGTTGCTCAGGCGTGGATCGCTCGGCGGCTCGTAGCCTTCCAGCAGCACCGGGCAATGCAGTTCCTGGGCGGTAGCCTCGATGGCGGCCACCAGTTCCAGGTAGTCCTCGACCCGCTCCAGGGGCGGCATGAACAGGTAGAGCCGCCCCCCGCGCGCTTCGGCACACAACGCGGTGCGGGTCAGCCAGTCAGCGGACTCGTCGACCTTGGGCACACGCTCATCGATGGGAGCGGGCTCGCCAGGCGCTGGCGCGGTGAAGGGCAGCTCCGGCAGGTCCTGATTGGGGTCGGTCGGATGCACAAAGGGGTAGTCTGCCGCCGTCACCCAAGGCTGTGAGGCCAGGGGCAAGCGATAGCCCAGCGGCGAATCACCCGGTACCAGCCGGCAATGGCTGTCGCGCAGGTACCACCGGCCACTCTGCCAGCGATCATTGGCCGCCGTGCGCGCCAGGGGCAGTACATGGCCGATGACTTTATCCAGGCCCTGGCTGAATACCTTGCGCAGGCGTTCGCGCTCCAGCCCATCCTCCAGGCGTGAATCCTCGGCGCTGACGTTCTGCGGCAAGGCACCTTCGCGCCACAGGTAGTAAAAATTGTCCTCGAAGGCCGGGAATACATAGCGCGCGGGGAGTTTCAGTCGCTCGGCAATGCTCGCCAGGAAGCGCCCGGCCATCACGTCATCGGCGCCGTAGTCTTGCTGCTCGTCGGCAATCAACGCGTCGTTGTGCCAGACCGGCACGCCATCGCGGCGCCAATGGCAATTGAGCGACCAACGCGGCAGTTGCTCGCCGGGGTACCACTTGCCCTGGCCGAAGTGCACCAGGCCCTTGGGCGCGTAGTGCTTGCGCATGCGCTGGAACAACTCGGCAGACAGCCGGCGCTTGTCCGGGCCGAGGGCGGCGGTGTTCCATTCGGCACCGTCGGGGTCGTCGATGGAAACAAACGTCGGCTCGCCGCCCATGGTCAGGCGCACATCGTCCTTGAGCAGGTCGCCATCGATCTGCCGGCCCAGGGCCTGGATCGCCAGCCATTGCTCTTCGGTGTAGGGCTTGGTCACCCGGGGGGCTTCCCAGATGCGCTCCACGGACATTTCGTGGGTGAATTCGCACTCACACGGTTCCACCAGCCCACTGATCGGGGCGGCGGACGATGGATCGGGACTACAGGCCAGCGGAATATGGCCTTCACCGGCGAACAACCCGGAGGTGGCATCCAGGCCAATCCAGCCGGCGCCGGGCAAATACACCTCGCACCAGGCGTGCAGGTCGGTGAAGTCCACCTCGGTGCCAGACGGGCCGTCGAGGGCCTTGACGTCGGCGGTGAGCTGGATCAGATAACCGGAGACAAATCGCGCCGCCAAGCCCAGGTTGCGCAGCAATTGCACCAGCAGCCAGGCCGAATCGCGACACGAGCCGGAGGCGTTTTCCAGGGTGAATTCCGGGGTTTGCACGCCCGGCTCCATGCGGATCAGGTAGCCGATATCCGCCGCCAGGCGCTGGTTGAGACCGACCAGGAAATCCACGGCCGGCAGCGGCGTACGGTCGATAGCGGCCAGGTACGCGGCAAATTTTGGCGTCAGCGGCAGGGTTTCCAGGTACGGCGCCAGCTCGCGCTGCTCATCGGCGGCGTAGCTGAAAGGGATTTTTTCGGCGTAGGGCTCAAGGAAAAAGTCGAACGGATTGAACACCGCCATCTCAGCGACCAGGTCGACTTCGATGCGCAGCTCATTGGTTTTTTCCGGGAACACCAGGCGCGCCAGGTAATTGCCCTGGGGGTCTTGCTGCCAATTGATGAAGTGCTGCTCGGGCAGCACCTTCAGCGCATAGGACAGGATCCGCGTGCGGCTATGGGCCGCCGGGCGCAGGCGCACAATCTGCGGGCCAAGCTCCACCGCACGGTCGTAGCGGTAATGCGTAACATGGTGCAACGCGACATGAATCGACACGGCGGCCTCCTGCGAGCCAGGGCATGGAAACAAAGCGCGCAAGACTTATGCCAGAGCGGCGGTCATTACGCTTTATCGAGGGACCCGGTGCAGTACAGCACCAAAACGGCGCGAGAGTGAACGCCGTGGTGCGAGGGTTGCACATATTTGTGGCGCAAGTGCGGGGCGCAGTGGTGAATCTACCCAATCAACGCTTTTTGCGCGTTGCGATAAAACCGGTTATCGAAGGCGACGCCTTCACACGCGACTACTCGATCTAGCGGTTGATTTGACAGACTGCCGAATGCGACGGATTCCAACGAGTTTTGTACGCATCTCTCGTTGGACGTTGCTGTTAAGTGTCAGTAATCCAAGGAGCGGGAATAACAGCGCCAACCCGTAGAGACCTTTATGAGGCTGGTACTGAACCATTGGAACTACAAACACCAGACAGGCGAGGTAGATACCGACCATCACCCACACCCAGGAGGGTCGGCCCCGCAAAATCATAAAGTTGCTATGGACCGTCAACAGAATGAGCAGCGCCCCGACCAACATGATCTTGAGCCCCACTTGAGCCAGCGGCACATCACGAAAATAAGTGACGAACGCCAGCGCCACAGCCAACGCCAACGAAAAATACGCAGCGAATACGCCACCAAGAAACGTCAGAAAGTATTGCCTGAAAAAGTCGCGTAGCGTCATCAATTCGCTCATTCGCTTACTTCCTCGTAAAGTCCAATCTCGATTCAGTTCGAGTGACCGCAGAGGCCTCATTTCTGTAGGAGCGAGCTTGCTCGCGAAAAACTCACAAGCGCCGAGTTTGTCCAGGCAGCTCACATTGAGGCAAGGCGAGCGAATCCACACATTCACCATTTTTTGTACTTTGCTATCGCAGCCTGGCGCAGATGGCGAACCTCGACGAGTTTCTGACGCATTTCCCGGTGGCGCTTGCTATTGAGCAATAGCAACCCGAATAGCGGAAAAAGCACAGCAGAGCAATAAACCTGCATATGAGGGTGGTACTGAATCATGGGCACTACAAACAGCAGACAACCTGCCAGATATCCCGCTACCAGCCTGTCAGCCCAAGGATAACCTCGCGCAATCATGACGTTGCCAACAACCAGCACCGCCACCAGCACCAGGATGGCCAGCACGGAGTAGTTCGCCTTGAGAGAAGGGTCCACACCCCGTAAATAGGTCACTCCCGCCAAGGAAAGCGCATTGGCGCCGGAAAAAATCGCCATGAAGATCGTGCCCATGAACACTGGAAAATAGCGGGTGAGAAAACTACTCAGGTCGGGGAAGCCATTCATTCAGTCAGATCCTCGTACAAGCCGACGTAATGTACTTCTGCGCTTCGCACAAAATGATGCGCTTGGGCTTGATGCTTCTGATCGGCTTGAACTCGCGTAGGGTAATGACATTGAAGTCAGCATCGATATACACCACACCCACGCTGACGCGCCATGAACTGGGAGCGATTGGAGTCCATGCCGATATTGAGCAGGGGTTTACTCATGGGAAGTATTCTTCCTTGAGAATGATTGTGAACTGACTGGCCTCATCGCGGGCAAGCCCGGCTCCCACATTGGCCAGCTTCATTGCGAAGAACGCGATCAAATGTGGGAGCTGGCTTGTCGGCGATGGCAATTTTAACGCTCCCTCGATTTTTTTATTCTTATAATTGCGCGCTCGTGTTTACGCCGCTTATTAATGGCCGCCGATACTTTCCGGCGCATATGGTGAAGCTCTACGGCTTTTGCACACATTTCTCGATGGCGTTTACTGCGCAGCAGCAGCAGCCCAAGTACCGGCCAAAAGAGGCTTTCTGCGTAAATGAATGGGTGCGGCGAGAACTGAAAACCTGGCAAGGCAACCAATAGGCAGGCGATGAAAAGGCCATACATGCCCCTGGCCCACTTCGGTCGCCCATAGGCAATCATGAAGTTGCAATGTGTGATAAATAAAGCCAAGACCACGCAGGCATTTTCAGCAGCAGCATTCGATAACGATGGTAAATAATAATTTTCCACCAACACGACAACAGCAGTACTGCCGAAGAAACCCGAAAAAATGACGCCGATAAACACTGGGAAATTACGGACCAAAAAAGGGCGAAGTGGCACGAGAAATTTCATTCTGATGTCTCCTCGTAGAGTCCGACCGCAATAGTCCGGATGTTGCCGGAACGCATGCTCCCAGTAACGCCCGATACGGCGCCAAGTGCATCAAGCATCTGTATGATGGTCCCGCGCCTTACTTCGGCCGAGGTGTAGCGCTTTGGCATCTCTCCAGCCATTTGTTTCAGCTTGATCATTTTCCGGGTCAATTCCGGATGATTGATACTTAGTAACTCCCTGGTGAGCTTTACCCGCTCCTGTCGACTCAACCCCTTGAGTACCTGGTGTGTGTTTTTCCCCGTTGCCTTTTTGAGCATGCTGACGAATCGAATCGTCGACAGCGCTGTGCTACCAGTACCTAACAACGAAACCGCATCCAATCCGGTCGTTACGGCCTGATACCATTGATCGCTATCCAGAGCGTCATTACGGGTGGGATCAGTCATTTCATTCCTGGTCCGGCGAGCGCCAATCACGCACTGAATCGAACTGGCTACTGCTGACGTATAACTAATCACAGCAACCACACCCGTCGCTCCGAAGGTAAAAGGACTCAGCACCGAGCCCCCCAATATCACCAACCAACTGATCACCGCCGAACTACACGCCAACACCGCATTAACCGCTTCAAACGCCACCTGCGACTCTCGCGGTTCGTTCTCCAGCCGCCGAGCGAACTCCACTCGCCCGATATAGCTGGGAGCTTCCCGCAAAATCACCTTCTTCGGCGCAATGCTGCAAATCGGCTGAAACTCACGCAACACCACCACGCGCATTTGCGCATCTAGATACACCACCCCGGCCCCGACAATAGCGGGATCAGCGTCGATGGCCGCAAACAATCGGCGTAGGTCGATACTGCTTTCAACCCATTGCCGCGTCATGGAATGGTCGATGGAGAAACCATCCCTCAATACGCTGGAAGTCATCCTTTTACTCCTTAGTACACAAAAGCGCCGAGCGTAAAGACTGTGCATCGCTCAAGAATGTCGGATTTTTTCCTTTCTTCAGACAGCCACTTCCTGAACGTACCTCAAGGCCTTGCGGGCCTTACCGAGGATGGGAAAAAGTGCGCGTCCTTAACGACAAATACTGAGGCAGGGAGCAACGATGGCAACGGATATGTTTTTGAAACTGGGGGACATCAAGGGTGAGTCCGGGGACCAGGCGCATCGCGAAGAAATCGACGTCAGCGAATGGGGCTGGGGGATGTCGCAATCCGGATCCATGCACAGCGGAACCGGCGGTGGCGCGGGCAAGGTCAACATGCAGAACCTGTCCATCACCAAAACCGTGGACAAATCCTCGCCCAACCTGATGATGGCCTGCGCCACCGGAAAGCATTATCCAGAGGCCAGATTAACCGTGCGCAAGGCCGGCGGGGCCAGCGCTGTGGAGTATCTGGTGATCACGATGAAAGAAGTCATGATCGCGTCCTATCAGAGCGACGCGGTCACCACCAAGGATGTACTGAGCGAAATGATCAACCTGAACTTCGCCAAGATCGAAGTCAGCTATCAGCCGCAGAAGTCCGATGGCGGCAAGGATGGTGGGGCTATCAAGTTCGGCTGGAATATTCGCGAAAACATCAAAGTTTGAACGTGTGAGCCGAAGTGTTTTCCACCCCGGCCTCCAGCCATCAGTCGGACTTGCCTACTGTGACTTGTGTTTGGCAATCGCAGCCTTGCGCAACTGGCGGACCTCGAAGAGTTTCTGTCGCATTTCCCGATGACGCTGACTATTGAGCAACAGCAACCCCGCCAACGGAAACAGCAGCCCTATTACATACGCTGCCATATGTGGCCGATAGCTATAGGTCGGCAACACGATCAGCAAACATACAACGTAGAACGCCGCGATGGCCCAAGCCCCCCACTCTCGCCCTCTGATCATGACGAAATGACTGAAAGCCAAGAGCAAGCCCAAGAAAACTGCCGCCAGAAAAGAGTAACGCGCCCGCTCTGGGTCACTGCGAAAAAATGTACTTGAAGCCAATGAAATAGCGGCGGAGAGAGAGAAACAGGCAAGGAAGAATGCGCATATAAACGCTGGAAAATATTGCGCTAAAAAAGCTCTCAATGAACCTTTGCGATCCATCACTCAAGCTCCTCATACAGGCCAACTGCAATAGTTCGAATATTGCCTGATATAGCGCTCCAGGTAAGACCAACAGCGGCCCCAAGGGAGTCTCTGATCTGCGTCACAGTCGCGTTGATCTGGCTTTCCACGCGCTGGCGAGCCATGAACTGGGAGCGGTTGGAGTCCATGCCGAAGTTGAGCAGGGGGTTGCTCATGGGTGTTCTTCCTTGAAGGGTTCGAGTGACCGCAGAGGCCTCATTTCTGTAGGAGCGAGCTTGCTCGCGAAAAATTCACAAGCGCCGCGTTTGTCCAGGCAGCTCGCATTGAGGCAGGGCTAGTGAATCCATACAGTCACCATTTTTTGTACTTTGCTATCGCAGCCTGGCGCAGATGGCGGACCTCGACGAGTTTCTGTCGCATTTCCCGATGACGCTTACTATTGAGCAACAGCAGTCCCAGCAATGGAAACAGTAAGCTCAAAACATAGATTAACGTATGCTGCTGATCACCGATGGTGGGCAACACACCCAGGAAGCACAGCCCCAGGAGCACCGCCAGCGGCCGCACCCATTGCGCACGCCCGCGAGCAATCATGAAGTTGCAATGCACGATCACTAGGGTGAGCCCGATGCCACCTAGGAACGAATACTTGGCATTGCTCTCCATGGAAAGGTCCTGAAAGTAGCTGTCGAAAAACAACGGGACCGCAAACACCAGAGTAAAAATGGACGCGAATATCGCCCCCATAAAGACTGGGAAATACTTCGACAGAAAACTACGAATGCTGGGAATCTCATTCATTACTCGATCTCTTCGTATAGGCCTACAGCAACAGTCCGAACATTCCCCGAAATCGCACTGCCGGTAAAACCGACCGCAGCACCCAAGGCATCCTTAATTTGCGTGACTGTTGCATGCTTGACTTCGGTAGGCGCGAAACGCTTGGGTAGTTCACCCGACAACTGCTTCAACTTAATCATCTTCGATGTCAAGCGAGGGTCGTTGATACTCAAGAGTTCCTTGGTCAGTTTGGCTCGCTCCTGCCGACTCAGGCCCTTGAGCACCTCTCTCACACTCTTGCCGGTTGTCACCCTGTTCAGCCTCACCAGCTTGACCGTTGTCAGTGCCGATGCTCCAACCCCAACCAGCGACGCAGCATCCAACACGATCATGGTGTACTGATACCACTCCTCGCTATCGAGTTGATCGTTGCGTGCGGGGTTTCTGATCTCATTGACAGTGCGATATCCACTGGCGAAACACTGGACAGAGCTGGCAGCCGCAGCGGTGTAACCAAGCGCCGCGACCACGGTACTGGCTCCCGCCGAAAACGGAATAGCAACGGTACCACTCAATACTACGACCCAGCCGATCACAGCACCGGCGCAGGACAAAGTGGTGTTGATCGCTTCGCCGACCAGACGCGACTCCCGCGGATTGTCCTGCACCTGCTGGGCAAACTGCGCCGGCGAAACGTACTTTTGCGCCTCACGCAAAATGATGCGCTTGGGCTTGATGCTGCAGATCGGCTTGAACTCGCGCAGGGTAATGACATTGAAGTCAGCGTCGATATACACCACCCCCGCGCCGACGATGCCGGGGTCGGCGTCGATGGCGGCGAACAGGCGGGGGAGGTTGATCTGGCTTTCGATGCGCTGGCGCGCCATGAACTGGGAGCGGTTGGAGTCCATGCCGATGTTGAGCAGGGGGTTGCTCATGGGGTGTTCTTCCTTGAAGGGTTCGAGTGACCGCTGAGGCCTCATTTCTGTAGGAGCGAGCTTGCTCGCGAAAAACTCACAAGCGCCGCGTTTGTCCAGGCAGCTCGCGTTATCGTTGACGTTTTTCGCGAGCAAGCTCGCTCCTACAGGTATGGCAGCTTAACGGGCGCCACCTTAACAAACAGGTTCCCCACCCGCTAGAAAGCAAAACGCCAGCACGAGGCTGGCGTTTTGCATGTTCAGGCTGCGATCAACGCGGTACGACCGGCTTGCGCGCAGGCTTGCCGCCCTTGCCCTTCGCCGCATCAGCGCGCTCCTTGGCCGCCTGCTTGTTACGTGCCTGGGCCGCGGCCTTGGCTTGTTCGCGCTTGTCCCACGGGTTGCTGCCGTCGCTGCCGCGAGGTGGCAGGCCGGTGTGCTGGGTGAGGATCCTGGTGGTGGTTTCCTTGGCGACCTTATGGCTGCCCACCGGCGTCGAGTTCTTGCGACGGGCACTCTGGTAGCTGTCGGTGGACGGCTGGTGCAATGGGATCAACTGGTCCTTGCCCGATCCGATCAAGTCGGCGCGGCCCATGCGGGTCAATGCTTCACGCAGCATCGGCCAGCCCTTCGGGTCGTGGTAGCGCAAGAACGCCTTGTGCAGGCGGCGTTGCTCGTCGCTCTTGACGATCTCCACCCCTTCACTCTTGTAGGTCACTTTGCGCAGCGGGTTCTTGCCCGAGTGGTACATGGCCGTGGCCGAGGCCATCGGCGACGGGTAGAACGCCTGCACCTGGTCAGCGCGGAAGCCGTTACCCTTCAGCCACAGGGCCAGGTTCATCATGTCTTCGTCGGTGGTGCCCGGGTGC
>Ga0265296_1001841_pt1 | contig 22786 bp, 13 predicted proteins | sample MunlanPumphouse1_FD_189073 | JGI IMG/M metagenome (GOLD analysis project Ga0265296, IMG submission 189073) | Groundwater microbial communities from a municipal landfill in Southern Ontario, Canada - Pumphouse #1 | ecosystem: Environmental > Aquatic > Deep subsurface > Groundwater | place... | reverse complement strand
CGCCGACATCGACTTTCATCATCATAATGCGCGTCGGAATGGTCGAGTAGACTTTCACGTCCTGTGAGCCGCTGATGTTGCCGAGAAAGTCGATCTTCGACTCAATCGATCCGCGGGTAACGGTCGAAATCTGCACGGGAACGGCGACTGCGGCTTCGGTTTTCACTTCCTTGTTTTTATTGCCACAACCGGAGAGAACGCTCAAGATGACGAGCGTCGTTGTTAACAAATAGATTGAATATTTACGCGACATTGATAACTCCTATAATTCGTTGATCGCTTTTTTCAGACTCGATAAAGCGACGTTGTATTCGTATAATGATTTCTGATAGTTCATTTTTGCCTGATTGAGCGCGACATTGGCATTTAAAACATCCAGCTGTGTGCTCGCGCCTTCGGCGTACATCAGTTCGGCGAGACGATTGGCTTCTTCCGCCTGTTTGATCGTCACTTCCTGAGTCTGAACGTTTTCCTGCGCTTGCTTGAGCGTGAAATAAGCGCTCTTGATTTCCATGCGGATTCCGTTCAAAAGCGATTCTTCCTGATAACCCGCTTCCTTGATACCGATTTTTGCCTGCTGGATTTTGGAAGATGTCTTGAATCCTGAAAAAAGCGGGATGCTTAGATTGACGGAAGAATTGAAGGATTTGAGAAAATCGTCATTCGTAAACTTGTAATCGTTGCGTTGTCCCTGATATTGATAGGACGTTCCGAAAATGACCGACGGCAAATAGGCAGATTTTGCCAACGACAATTGCCGCACGGCTATGTCTTTCTGGCGGGACATCATATAGACTTCCGGGCGATTCCTTTCCGCTATTTCGATCAATTCGTCCAGGTTTTTTTCGGTTAGATCGGATGCTGTAAATCTCAGATGGTCGTTGATAATAAAGTCGATTTGTTCATTTTGTCCCAGCGCCATCCGGAGCCCGGACTCGGCAAGTTTGGCGTAATTCTTCGCGGAAACCACCATCGGCTTGAAATTGGCGACCTGAACTTCCGCCCGTAAAACGTCGAACCGCGAGGCTTTTCCGACTGTGAAAAATTGATTCACCTGTTCGAGATTCTTCTCCGACATCTGCAATCCTTCCTCGGCTACATCGACCGAAGAAAGCGCAAAAAGAAGCCCGTAATAAGCGGACGTCACATCGATGAGTACTTTCTGCTCGACGACTTTGTACTGCGATTGTATGATGGAACTGGCCAATTTTGAAATCTGGTAGCCATTCCAGATCGCGCCGCCCATGAACAACGGCTGATTGATGTTGACGCCTGCGACAGCCGAATTTTCCATTCCGAAGGAAACGTTGATGTAATCCGGCAATCCCGCGGGCGCCGCCGATCCCAGCATCGTTTTAATAAAGTTCGGCATGACAACCTTCTGCAGTTCCCATGAATGCTGGAAGGAAGAAAAACCGCTGACCGTCGGTAAAAGGTTTCCTCTGGTTTCGGTAACGCCGGCTTTCGATTTAGCCACCGCCTCGCGCGCCAACTTCACACTGGGATTTTTCTCAAGGGCAATTTGCCGGGCTTTTTCCAGATTTAATTCAAGCGTCTCACCGCTTAATGTGATTCCGAAGCCGAAAATAATAACGGCGACGATTGCTATTTTCAGATGAAATTTCATTCATTACTCCTTGCATAACCGTGATTTGCTATTCCTTCAACAAGCGTATCGACGAGAAGTTTTGCTTTTTCCAGATTCAATTCATTAATATTCAATCGAAAGAATCGCATGGTATATGAGTTGATTGCTCCAAAAAGACTGGCCAAGAAACTCGACTCGTCCAAATCTTTTCTAAATTCCCCATTTTTCTGTCCATCATCGATAATTCTATAAATAAAATCCACATGAGGTTTGAGTTCATTGAGCAGGTCAACCGTAATTCCGAACGGAATGTTTCCGGACATGATATTAAAAGTAAAACGCGCAATCTCCGGGTGATCCAGAATTTCCTCAAACCGTGCCATTACGACGTCGTAAAGTTTTTCAACAGCAGGTTTGGAAGAAGCATCGATCTGTTTCAAATTTTCTGTTGTGTGAGCAAGAGCCGATCTGATGATTTCCTCAAATAAATGCTTTTTATCGGGAAAATAGTAATAGACGGCGGGCTTGGTGACGTTGGACTTCTCGGCAATTACCCGCATGGAAGTTTGCTCGAATCCGTGTTCAGCGAAGATTTCCGCGGCTATTTTGAGAATTCTCTCTTTGGTACTCTGTTCATCACTCATGTTCGTTCCTTTACTTACCGGTCGGTAAGTTACAATTCCTCCGACGCTATTCCAAAATATTTTTCATTCTTGGTTGTTTTTTCTGTGCTTTTCGCACGATTCTCCGTCCGCAATTTTGAAAAACAGCGCTTTAGAGTTGTGTCCGGAAAAATGGTTGCCGATATTTATACTTACCGGTAGGTCATATTAAAATTGAGCGAATCAGGTCGCTTCTTTCCGATCTCGTAACCGTCGGAAAAACGCATCCAGCAGAGATTGACAAATTTCGGCTTTGACGCCGCTTTTCACGATCGCCCGGTGATTCATCAAATTACGATCGCAGAGATTATCGACCGATCCGCACATACCGGCTGTCGCATCGTCGGTTCCATAGACGACTCGGAGAATGCGGGCGTTCAGAATGGCGCCGGCGCACATCGGACACGGCTCCAGTGTAACGTAAATCGTGCAGTCGGCCAAACGCCATGAGTCGAGCGTTCCGGCCGCCGATGTGATAGCAAGAATTTCTGCGTGAGCGGTCGGATCTTTCAACCTTTCCCGCTGATTGTGCCCTTTTCCGACGAGAATGTTATCGTGAACGATGACGGCTCCGACGGGCATCTCGCCTTCTTCAAAAGCCTTCTCCGCCTCTTTGATGGCGGCATTCATCCAGTTCTCATCTCGATCGTTTCCGAAGTTCACGGGCAATTTTATGGAAAATATTTCGAAAAACACAATCCTTCTTCATTGATATTTATTTTCAATTGTCGTATAATCTGAGCAAAATTTTGACAATTTGAGGAGTGTATGGAAACAGCGCGAACGGTAACTAATTTTCTTTCAAACCTGATCTGGAGCAAACCCGACTTTTTTCCTTTCATGATCTTCCTTTTGCTTTTTACTGGCGTACTCGCGACCATCAAGACGCGCCTGGTGCAGTTTCGTTTGTTTTTTCATTCATGGAAAGTCATGTTTGGAAAATACGACGATCCGAACGACATCGGCGATATTTCTCATTTTCAGGCTATTTCCGCCGTCCTGTCCGCAACCGTCGGTATCGGAAACATCGCAGGCGTCGCAACGGCGATTCATTATGGCGGACCCGGCGCGCTCTTCTGGATGTGGGTGACGGCAATTCTCGGAATGGCGCTGAAATTCTCCGAAACACTCCTCGCCTTGAAATACCGCGTGAAAAATCCGGACGGTTCGGTTTCCGGCGGCCCGATGTACAGCATCGAACACGGTATGGGGCCGAAATTCAAATGGATGGCTGTTTTATTCGCCGCCATGTTGGTCATCGCGTCTTTCGGAATCGGCAATACGATTCAGGCGTTTACAGTCGCGGATCAATTACAGTCCGACTGGCATATTCCGACGTGGATTACCGGTCTGTTTTTAGCGACGATGGTCGGCGCAGTAATTCTCGGTGGTATCAAGCGAATCGGAAAAGTCACCTCTTTCCTATCGCCATTCATGTGTGTCTTTTATGTTCTCGGCGGACTGACGGTCATTGCGCTGAACTTTCGCCAATTACCGACTTGTTTTGCGCTGATTTTCAAGTCGGCATTTTCACCAGCGGCCGGCGTCGGTGGTTTTGCCGGAAGTACGTTTCTATTTATGATGATGTGGGGAATCAAACGCGGCCTATTTTCCAATGAAGCCGGTCAGGGAAGCGCGCCGATCGGCCATTCCGCTGCTAAAACAAACGAACCTGCCCGTGAAGCCGCTAATTCGATGCTGGGTCCGTTTATCGACACGCTCGTCGTCTGTACGATCACCGGATTGGTCATCGTCATGACCGGTGTCTGGAATCAGAAAAAGCCGGATTTGGTCATCGCGAACGCACAATCGACGATTTGGGTCGTACCGGAAGGTTCCTGCATCACTACTAACGCGAAATTAGAAGGTCGAATTATCACCGATACCACATTTCTTGCCGCCGATGGAGTCGTTCCGGGCATCGCATTTATCAAGAACCATGCACTTGTCGATAGCGCCAGGCTTTATCTGTACGGAAGACCCTTTACCGGCATGTTAACAGTCGATAAAGCCGGACTGATGAAGCCTGAACCGGGAATCGGACAATTTTATCTCAAAGGAAACATGATGCAAAACGGTTCGCCACTGACGGCCTGGGCGTTTCAAACCGGATTGCAAAAGTATGGAAATTGGGGCGGTTTCATTGTCACTATTGGCGTTTTGCTGTTTGCGATTTCGACGGCGATTTCGTGGTCGTATTACGGCGATCGCGGCGCGCAGTATCTTTTCGGCCAAAAAGCCGTGTTCTGGTACCGATGTCTGTACGTCATTGCGCATTTCATCGGCGCGACGGTTTCTTTGGAGGTAGAATGGGCGTTTGGCGACTTCGCAAATGGCCTCATGGCGATTCCGAACCTGATCTGCGTCATCGCGTTGTCAAACGTCGTCAAACGCATCACGAAAGAATACACATCAAAAAAACAACTGACATACAAAGAGCAACTCGCCTTGAAAAACATTGGGGAACAAAAGCAATAAATCATGGAAAAGATCAACCAAACGCTTGAACGAAAATTGTTGGACACGGCGCTCGTTGCGGCGCAGGCCGCCGGTCAGCTTCTGATCGAAAAACTCAACACGACGCTGAGTATCGACTTTAAAGGTCGAGCAAACATGGTGACGGAAGCCGATCGCGCTTCGGAGAACCTGATCGTGGAAATGATACAACGCGAATTTCCCGACCACCGGATTTTAACCGAAGAGCGTCCGCAGATCGAAAGCGATTCCGACTTCAAATGGATCATCGATCCGTTGGACGGAACGACCAATTTTGTTCACGGATTTCCCATGTTCGCCGTTTCGATCGGACTGGAAGTCGCCGGTCAAATGGTTCTCGGCGTCGTCTTTCATCCAACGACAAACGAACTTTTTTCGGCGATACGCGGAAAAGGCGCTTTTTTGAACAAACACCCAATTTCCGTCTCTTCCGTCGAAACGCTCTCCTATTCCCTTCTGGCAACGGGATTTCCTTACGAACTTGACGCACCATTTTACCGGAATATGGAATTGTTCAAGCGGTTTTATGTCAAATGTCAGGGCGTGCGTCGTCCCGGCTCGGCGGCGCTGGATTTGTGCTATCTGGCTTGCGGACGTTACGACGGATTTTGGGAATTCTGTCTCCATCCGTGGGACGTTGCCGCGGCTTCGGTCGTCATTTCCGAAGCGGGCGGTTATCTGTCCGATTTTCAGGGTGATACTTTCTCCGTTTACAAACGCGAGACGCTGGCGACGAACGGAAAAATCACCGATGAAATGCTGAGCATTCTAAAAAATTCGTAAAATGAACTCGTTCAAAAAGAATGATCGTGTTATATTTGAACGATGGCATGATGTGTAAGACATAAAGACAATTAATCAGGAGGATACCTTGAAACGGTTTATAACATCGGTTGTGCTTTTATTGATATTTTCTTTTCCTGCATTTTCACAGATCGAGATCATCATCGATGATAATGATCCCGGCTTTACTATGGCCGGAACATGGAACACGTTGACCGACGTCTCCTGCTACAATGGAAGCGCAAAATACAAACGCCGCGTCCTCGATTCAACCACGACAAACTATTGCAAATGGTCAACGCGCGTCGTTTTCCCCGGGCAATATATCGTCGAAACCTACAACATCAACAAAAAGTTCGCGCCCGACGCCCGCTTCACGATCCACAAACAAGATAAAGATACAACTCTGATCGTCAATCAATATTACAATCCAGGCTGGGATTCGCTGGGTATCTTCTTTCTGCCGGAAGATTTCTGGGTAAAGGTTCCGGACTATTTCAAGAAGGATTCTCTGACGAAGAACGTTTATGCCGACGCGATTCGGCTCCGCAGTGTCGCTTCCACTCATTCGATGAGCGGATCGTTCGATCTTTCAGTGGACGACAGTGTCGTCACCGGCAAAATCGAATTACTAAAAGCTGGAACGGATCATGTTTTTCTCACGGAAATTCTCAAGCCGGGCGATCAATCGTTTGCTTTCGAGAACGTCATAGATGGTTGGTATAAAATTCGTGGCACGGCATGGAGTTACGATACGCTGATCGTCGATTCCATCCAACTCGCCGGTCAGGATTTGAACTCATTGTCCTATTCATTGAATCCGATTGCCGGTTCCCGATTCGTACTCAGCGGCTCCATTTCCCTCGACGATTCGAGCGCAACCAATAAAATCTATGTTGCGCTTTATCCGATCGGATATTCGTACAAAGCCAACTGGGATTCCGTCGGCCATGACGGAACCTATTCTTTTCCGAATTTGCCGTCCGGGCAATACAAACTAAATTTTACCGGAAAAGGATATTTGCCCGATTCGACGACTTATCAATCTGTTAATCTGACCCAAGACGTCAATCTCTCGTCGCTGACACTTTATTCATTCTTTCAATTTGCGTGGATTTCCGATTCGCACGTCGGCGCCGGAAGCAGTTACGATCTCGCGCTTCAAAACGTCATTACGAACATTAACGCTATAAGCGATGAGGTCGATTTCCTTTACCATACCGGCGACATGACCGAAAAAGGAATGGAATCCGAACTGATAACTGTCGCCGGAATTCTGAATAAATCCAAAATCCCGTACTATTGCGTTGCCGGAAACCACGAAAGCAAATGGTCGGACAATGGACTTCAGACGATGAAGAAACTATTCCGCGGATCTCATTGGTCGTTCGATCACAAAGGTTATCACATCGTGGGAATCAATGATGCAGTCCAACTTCGCGGCGGCGGCGGCAACTTTGACCCAGCCGATTTGAACTGGTTAAAGAACGATTTGGCGAGCATGGCCGACCCGACCACACCGGTCATTATCGGATTTCATTTGCCTGCCAAATTCACGGGCGTATTCGATTACTGGAAAGCGCTGGATATTCTCAAGGAATACCGAACAATTTTCGTCATCGTAGGTCATGGTCATACGAACGTGAATTACGATTTTGAAGGATTGCCCGGCGCCGAATCCTTAGACACTTACAACGCCAACGGTTGCGGATTCAATGTCGTCAACGTCTCGCGAAAAGGCATCACGGTGACAACTCATTACTCGCAGGCGACTCTCGCCAATAAGACCTGGTGCAAAAAACCGTTTACCTCTGAAATTCAGCCGAAAATCGAATTCTCCAATTTGACCGAAGGCGAATCGATCGTCGGCGAAAAAACCTTCCAAATTCATGTGGGGAAATTGATGTCATCCGGGACCTATTCCATTCGCTACGGCGACGTGACCGGGAATCTGTCTGGAAGTAATCAGGACTGGACACTGAATCTGAGTACGACAGGTTTGGAAAACGGCTATCACACGTTGACTGTTACATTCAAAGATGTAGCCGGAAAAGAGTTTGTCCGGACGCGCGGCTTTTGCATCGAAAACGGTTATCCGAGAGCAGATTGGCGTGTCAATCTGGGTGCGACAATCATTACGGCTCCGGCATATGACAAAGACAACGTTTATGTCGGAACCAGCGACGGACGAGTCGTTGGCTTGAAACTCTCTGACGGATCACTTGCCTGGACGCCGGTTCAAACGGACGGAAGCATTTGGTCTTCGCCGTGCGTTTACGATTCCATCGTATACGTCGGCTCTGCCGATGGCAATTTCTACGCAATCAACGGAAAAACCGGAATTGTGCTCTGGACTTTTAACGCCGGAAACGCGATCATGACGCCGCCCGTTGTCGTCGATTCGATTGTTTATTTCGCCGGAAGCGGAAAATTCTTTGCAGTCAACAGACTGACCGAGAAGAAAATCTGGGAATATACCTCCGGCGGAATGATCGAATGCAAACCGGCGATTTCCGGCGATTATGTCATTTTTGGATCGTGGGATCGATACGTTCACAAATTGAATCGTTTCACCGGAGCGCTCGCATGGAAATGGAACAAACAAGCCAGCTTTTATTATGCACCGGGAAGTTGCTGGCCTGTCGTCACATCCGATAAAGTCTTCGTCACCGATCCGATGAAAAATCTGACCGCCATCAATCTATCGACCGGCGCGACGATCTGGGAAAGCGGCGGCACACCGCAAAGTTGGGAATCTATCGGCATTTCCGAAGACCAGAGTCGCGTTTACGTTCGTTGTTTGGACGGATATCTTTACGCCTTTTCCACGACGACCACAACCAAGCAACAACTCTGGTCGTCAGCAACCGATTTCGGTTGGGATTCCACGCCTTCCATGCCGATGGAACGCTATAATGCGGTCATGTCTGGTTGTAAGAAAGGTTCGGTCTCATCCGTCATGGCGACGACCGGACAAATCTTATGGAAATATTGGGTGGCGCAGACGTACATCGGAACTGTTACGCCCATTGACGGCGTGAAAGTTCTCGCGGCATCCATCGACGGCTGGGTCACGTTGATCCACGGCGATCCGACGACGAAAATCGAAAAAACAACGGAAACGGTTCCGACGGAAAACCGCCTTCTGCCCTCTTATCCGAATCCTTTCAACAGTTCGACGATGATTTGTTATTCGTTGAAAAACCGTCAGGATGTGCGGATAACCATCTATAACGTTCTCGGCGAAGAGATTTTTTCCAAGACATTCCGGAATTTGGAAGCCGGAAATTATGAAATGCCGTGGATGGCGAAAAATCGTCTGGGCAGAGAATTGCCGTCGGGCGTTTATATCATCAAAATCACCGGCGATAAGTTTACTGAAACCCAGAAAACACTTTTAGTCCGATAAGAAATCATTTTCAAATGAATCCGGGAATGCGCGGCAGAAATGCTTCGCATTCCCTTTTAATATTCGGTATCATTTTACTCACTTTTTTCACGCGGTTATTTTCCAGAACCGATTGGCGAAACACGGCAAATTACCGGATCGATGCACAGTTGGACGATTCTCTCCACCAACTTGAAGGCAGTGAAACGATCGTTTACATCAATAGTTCGCCGGACAGCATTTCACAAATCTGGCTTCTGCTCTACCCAAACGCATACCGTAACGAGGAGACGGCGTTTGGCCGTGAACAACGCCGCGACCGGCAGACTGCGTTTCATTTCTCGCCCGAAAAGGACCGCGGGTACATCGACCTGAAATCGGTTCGGATCGACGAAAAGTCTATTGAAATCTCGACGCCACCGGATTCATCCGATCTGGGAATTATCCATTTGCCGGAAATGCTTTCGCCGGGCGATTCTGTCCGAATCGATATTGATTACACGCTCAAATTCCCGAACATTTTTTCCAGATCGGGATACAGCCGCGGTCAATATCAGGTATTTCAGTGGTATCCTAAAATTCCGGTTTATGATGCCAACGGCTGGCATCCGTATCCCTATCTCGATAACGGAGAATATTACTATGAATTCGGCGATTACGATGTCACGATAAACCTTCCGGAGGATTTCATTGTCGGTGCGACGGGCACTTTGGTCTCTCCCACCTCGGAAATCGCACGGATGGATTCTTTAGCAAAAGTTGGCGCGTTATTCGTCAACATGTCCGATGCCGACCGGAATCGAACGCTGAAGAAACAAATGCAGTTGGCAGACACATCAGCCCGAACAAAAACGCTTCGCTTCGTTGCCCGGAATGTCGTGGATTTCGGGTGGATCGCCGATCGGAATTTTTGGGTTCAAAAAGAGTATTTCACTTATCCCGGAGCCCGTGACAGCGTGACGCTCTGGAATTTGTTTCTACCGGAAAACGCCAAAGCCTGGCGTAATTCACTTACCACTGTCCAAAATACACTCTCAGCCTACGGCGATCTTTGCGGTCCTTACCCGTATCCGACGGTTTCGATCGTCGATGGCAGTAAATCTCCGACCAGCGATGGAATGGAATATCCGATGCTCACAAACATCGCACCGCAAAGCTTTGATTTACTGATGCAATCGGCCATTTCTCACGAAGTCGGACATAATTGGTTTTATGGAATCCTCGGCTTCAACGAACGCGAAAACGCCTGGATGGACGAGGGAATCAACAATTGGGCGGAATGTCGATATTTCGATCGTTTCGTTCCAATCGAAGAACAACGAATTCTGCCTGAGCCTTTCCGGAACTATTTGCTGACAGATTTCACTCACACTACTTTGAACAGGTTTTCGTTCGATCTCATCAGCGGTATGAACAGCGAACTTCCGTCCAATTTATCGGCGGAGCAATATCCGCTGATGCAATATGCTTCGGCAGTTTATGCCAAACCATCTATCGGTCTGACGTTGATCGAGCAATATGTCGGACGGGAAAAATTCGACAGCGCGATGAAAACCTTTTATGACGAATGGAAATTCCGTCATCCACAACCGGACGACTTTCGCGCGTCGCTGGAACGATCGCTGAATCTCGATCTCTCGTGGTTTTTCGATGATGTCATCGGAACGACAAAACGGTTGGATTATCAGTTGCAATCGACATCTTCCAAACTTAAAGACGATCGATGGGTGACCGACGTCGTGATTAAAAACACCGGCGATCTGTTTACACCGGTTTTCGTACGTCTTTCCAAAGACGGAAACACGCTGGATTCTGCGTGGATTTTTCCGAAGGCTTCCCGTGAGACTTTTCGGTTCAAAACCAAGTCAAAGCCTTCATCAATCGCCATCGATCCGGATCATCTGACGCCGGACGTCGATTTCAGCAACAACTATTCAAAGTTGCCGATTCTTCTGACTCCGATCCTGAATCCCGATAAACCGGATCGTTTTCAGGTGTTTTTCCTTCCGTTTGCGACCGCCGATTATACGAACGGTATTCAAACCGGCGCAATATTTTTCCGTGGTAACATCACGCCTATCCGCCACCAGTTTATTGTCAAGCCGCTTTACGGGTGGAAATCCAAACGCCTTCTGGGTTACTATTCTTATCGGAATACGCTGTACGATGAAATCGGCACAGAGTTCAATTATTCCGTCACGGCGGCTCAGACAAGCGGCAGAGAATCATACGGGTTTTCAGCGAACATCGCCGACTATCCGAAATTCTTCCGGAATCAGCGGCGCGACATTCGCTTCGGACTTGAATATCTCAACATTTTCGACCTGCGTTCGTTCGATCCGCAATATTGGACGAAAGGGCGAACGACCATCGCGACCGGATCATGGAAGAGCCAGCGGCAGTGGTTCCTGTCTGAGCGCGAATTTCTGTCAAATTTGCGAATCGGCAATGCGACAACTTCGGGCGTCAGTTCGAACCTCTTCGCAAAGATTTCTACAGAATATGTCTTCAACCATAAATTGGATCAATCCGAGTCGTTGAATCTCCGTGTATTTGCCGGATTCACGGCAACATCGTCCGCGACATCTCTGCCGCGACAGGAATACTGGTTCGCCAGCGGAGGAATCGATCCGTCGTTTCGGGAATTTTTCATCTACGATCGAAGCGGGAACACGCCATTTTCACCGTTAAGGAATTGGCACGTGGCGGACGGAATCAATCTCAGAGGTTATCGGGGATATGCGGGAAATCGAGGCGCGATCGGAATCAATGCTGAATATTGGTTTCGTTCGACGTTCGCCTTCTGCGATTTTGGAGACGCATTCGATCGATCGGATCGGTTTGTCGGTCACTTCGATCTTGGCGTCGGTATCAAAGCCGGTCCGCTTAAATTTTATGTACCGTTGTTTTTAAACCATCCGGAAGACGCGGACGGATTCGCTCAATTAATCCGTCTTAAATCACTCAAATACCGATGGGCGCTGGAATTGGATTTGAAGGGATTTTCCGTTTCCCTTTAGAGGAATTTTTTAATAATAAAGATTCAGCGATAACGACACGTTGGTACCGGTCAGGTCGATTTTACTCAGGTTGTTCGTTTTAAAATAATCCGTCACGCGATCGACATCCAGCAAGCTCATATTCATATTCTTCCGGTTCCACTCGAACGCGACGCCGATAAACCGGAATGGCCGCACTTCTACGCCTGCGCCGTACATGAATCCCCATGATTGGTAAATCGGTCCGCCGATCGAATGTTCGTTCCGGTAGGCCGTCATGACGAGCAGATTATATCCAAATCCAACGTTGACATATGGATAAAGGAACGGGTAACTGATCGGTGCAAATTTCAGATCGAACATCACTTGCGGGCTCCACGTCGCCAGCGTGTACACGTCATCAGAATGTTTGTCATTGATGACGTTCGAGAACCATTTCCCGAAATTTCCCCGATAAACACCGATACCAAAATCAATGGCAAAATTCCTATTTGGTTGGCGAACGTTATGAAATTCTATCCCATTGAATGAACTGATCTGCGAAAATGAATTTTCCGTCGGATCGATGGTTTCTTTAAATAATTGTGTCCCGCTGTCTTTCAGCAGATTGATCTCGTGAATCTGAGTGTTGATTTTATCGGATAGTTGCGTTTTGACCCAGCGGATTTTGAATCCTTGCCGAAACGATTTTTCGCGTGGTTTTGAATCGCTTTCGTTGACGATCGGCGCCGGTTTGGGCGGGAGAACAATATCGATCTCCATCAGTTGATCTTTTTCCAGTTTATAAGACTTTTCCCAGACTTCATAGTCGTTCTTGGTCGCACGAACTCGGTGCATGTAGCCCGGTTCGACTTCGACCTCTACCGGCGATTGTCCTTTATACAGTCCATCGATATAGACCTCCGCATCGATCGGATCTGTCACAATATTGAACGCTGTTTTTTTGCGCGGAACGAATAATTCCGGTTTTTCGAGGCCGGAAATTTGCATCGCTACAGAAGGAATCGCTTTCGTCAAAACAAAGCCGAGGCTTCCCTCAACATCTTCCAGCGCGGTGGCTTCGATCTTACCCGTTTCAACATCAATCAGACGAATGCTGACCGTATAAAACTCGCTGACCTTGCTCACCGATCCGGCGATCATCTTGCTGACACCGATCATTCTTCCGATCTCGACGGCACATTCGTCTGTCGTACATCCGCTCAACTGGAACTGCATCTCGTCTAAGATTTTGGTCATCTTTTCCCGTTCCATTACCTCGAAGACGCCGACGTTAAAAACTTCAATGCGCAGTCGGTCTGACAGAGCCTTTCCTTCCGGTATGCTGATTCCGTTCGGGTCCAGTTCCAAGATGGCGACGGCGATCTTTTGCGTCGGAACTGTCCGCGCGGTGTCAACGGCAACTGATTTCACCGTGTCCGAGTCCGCCGGAAATTGGTATTGCTCGATTGACACTTCCGGACTTTCAAATGCCTTTTGAATCAAGTCGATAAATGTGTTCAGTTTAAATTTTTCCTGTGCGAAGGCTGAGGATAGCAGAAGAAAAGTCAGCACGAACGCATTAACGGTGTTTTTCATAAAAGTTCCTTAATCAATCGGCTTCTTTAGTAATTTTTCCAAAAAGTCCGTACAAATATAAACACGGCTGAGATAAATCGGTAACGAATAAGTTGTCGTCATCGACCATTCGATCCGTTCAAATGGCTGTTCTGTAGGAGGAATGTGATTTTGGGCAAGCAGACCGGTATGAAAATTTAACCGCCTTGTGCATCAACAGGAAAATTGATAGATTTCCCCCGTCATTTTGATATTTTGTTTTCGGAGTTTTTACAGCACTGAGGGAAAATGGACAGTCCATTACAGTTGATCGAAGTTCTCGCCACTAATTTAGTAACGCTGAAATCCAAAAAAGGTTTGGACGGAAAGTGCCAGCATATTTTGGACACGCTGAGAAAAACCGGATGGCAGAAAGTCAGTTTATCCTTCATCAATAGTAAATATGAGACGAAGAAAACACTCTATTCCGGATATTCGCCAACTTTTATCAAAGAACACGGTGATTTATCGAAACTTCCGTCCAACAAGCGCCGGGAAATGCTCAGCGGAATTGTCGAGCGCTGGCGGACCGGAATATTTTACTATCTTCCCTGGCGCGACGCCGATTCCCGGCTAATCGTCAGCGACGGACTCAGCACGGAAATCCCGATGAATCTGCGAGAGCAATGGCACGAGAACGACCTTCTGTACGCGCCGATCTTTTATGAATCCAGACCCATCGCGGTTTTAACGATTGACAGTCCCAAAGACAAATCCGTTCCGGATAAAGTTTCGCTCCGTGTGCCGACGATACTTCATACGCTTCTTCAGGAAGTCATCGAACAGTTCATTTCTCAGGAATATTTTTCAAACTACCATCTTTTCGAACAAAAAATCGTCGAAAAAGGAACGCTCGGAATTGTCCGGATCGATCATGTTGGAAAAATCACGGACATCAACCTTGCCGGCGAACAAATTCTAAAATTGGATCATCATAAAATCGTCGATAACAATTTTTACAGAATATTCGACAACGATTTTGTCCGACAAATTTCTCCGGCCATGACACTGGCGACCGATACGCTGGAGATCACCACGGTTATCGCCAATTATAAAGAGATCACCGGAAAATCATCGGAACTGGAAATTTACTTTTTCCCCCAACACGTTCTCTGGAATTATGTCGGCATGACCGTCGTCTTCAAATATCCGGAAGCCGTGGAAGTCTATAAAATCTATTCGGAATCGCTTGTCAATATCAACGCCATCAATTGTGCAATCGTCGGCAACATGGAAACGATTCAACGTAACGTTATCCAGACGCTGTGCGAGAACTATGGATTGGTTTATCCGCGGATTTACCGGCTGTCCAACGATGGCGCAATACTGGAGTGCATTTTTGTCTCTGGATTCGAAGAGGAATCGCCGGATTTCTTCAACCATCCGTACAACAGGAACAGCCTTGCCTCCTGTGCGATCATCGACGATGAAATTACTTACACAACTACTGATGACAAACAAATCCGCGACATCCGTCGGATTTGGATGCGTCTGAATACCCAAGGCGCAGTTGCTATTCCCTTGCATGTGAACGACGACGAAAATTTCTGCCTCGTTTGCGATATGGAATCCATACCTTTCGTTCTGGATTTAACGAAAGAAATTCTCTTTAAATTTATCGCAAACGTCATCAGCATGACGCTAAAACCGAATTATTAAGCCCGCCGGTTATTCCCGCCATATAAAATTTGTGTTGCAGATAAATTGCAAAAAACCTATTTTGTTACAGGTATCGTTCGGATTATGTTTCATAGCAATCTCAAAATTGGACTGATTTTCACCGTTTCGGTTTTTTGTCTGGCTTCCTGCGCCTCGACCGTTTCGTTGAAAGTCGTTGCCGATCCGTCATGTTTTCCGACGAAGGATAGCCGCATTCAGTTATATTTGCTGAACGAGTCGCAGATCAATAAATTCGACCAAATTGTTGCCGATAATCAGGCTTACGCATTAAAAGTCTGGCAACCGTTATCGGACAGCTTGACAAAGGCTCAGGACGTCTATTATGCGAAATTCGACGAGGTGATGCGAGGCACTGATCGATACATCAAGAAAAAAAACGATTTAAAGAACGCCTATTGGACAAAAATTCGTTGCGAGCCTTTTTGTATCCAGAAATTCGGAAATTCATGGAAAATCTGGATTCGTTGTTTCAATCAAGGTCCGGATGTCGTTGAGGGATTGGATGTTTCCGTTCGGTTTCGCAAAACCGACATCATTCCACGCCGCACTATTCCCGTTCAAATCCAACCGCGAGGCATCGTTGTCTATAACGATCTGGTCGCCGATCTGAGCGTGAACCTCCCGCTCCATCTTCAGTTGGCCTCTTATTCGGGCGGATTGGATTCTTTGCTAAAGGCTCTCGTCGTTAAGGTTCATTCGGTTCAATCTTCATTTTCCGAATCCAGTCTTCAGGATTCTTTAGTAGTCGCCGACCTGAATTCCGAACTCGATCTGATCGGCATGGAAAATGAGGCGCAAATTCTCAGTGCCGCCGACCGGATTCAATCAGGTATCATTTTGCCCTCCAACCGGTTGATCGTAGCGAATTTAGCGGAATTAGCGCGATATAAAAATACACTCATCTCAGCGTCCGATACTGCCAAATTTGAGAATTTAAAAAAAGGTGCATATACGCTTTTTTGTGAAACACCTCCAAATTTTAAATATCAATGGAAGAAAAAAGTCGATATAAGCGACGATCTGACACTTCGTCTCATTAAAAAGGAACAGAGAAAATTTCTGCTGTCTTTTGAATTCTTAAAGTCGCGATCGCGTATTCTGCAAACGCTCGACTTGGATTTCGACGAATAAATTTTACTGAGTGGAAAGTTTAAACATGACGATTCGATCGTTTCCGGTGTCGGCGATATAGACGATCTGATCTTCGAGATACGGCGAAACGGCGATGCCTTTCGGATTGCTGAACTGCTTATCTTCAGCGCCAAGTCCGATGACCGATTGGAGTTTGGTTCCGGTCGGTGAAAAACGATAGAATCCCGGTTCGGGTTTTGTCGTATCAGGATCGGATAGCGAGCGTCCGGCATCCACAACAAAAATATATCCTTGTCGGTCGAGAGCGATGTCTTCTGGATTCCAGTAGTTACTAGAGGCATAAATATCCGAACCGATAAGACTAGTATTGGGAATCAGCATTTCGGCTCCTTCAAATAGTTTCGTCGTTACGTGCTGAATCTTGAAACTATTAGTGAGCAAACTGGTACGTCCGGTTTGGGTAAACATGAACGCTTTCGTCACTTCCGACCGAGCCGAGATGTCGAGATATGCTTCCCGCAAAGAAATGATGGCAGTCGGCAGAAGTGCCGAGAATAAACCGGTTCCGTTTACATACAGCGGTATCGGTCCTTTGAGAGTATGATTTTTATTAAAATCATAAATGAAGTTGAATTCCAGATAGTTGGTTGCGGAATCCGCCGCATCGACGACGGTGACATAATATTCAAAGCCGTTATGAACCGTGATGCCGGTGAATTGTCTTGTTGGTTCACTGATCTGCTCGAAAACCGTTCGGATCGGTGCGGAAGCGATGATATGTTCGTACAGATAAAGGTCGATGCGGTACACTTTATTCGTTTTGTTGACGATCAGGAGGTTGAGGCTGTCGTCCTGAGTAATGGCTTCGGGGTGTTCGACATAATTTGAAATTCCCTGAAACTGCCCGCCGGCATCCAGCATCACGATCCGGTTGTTGTCCGTATCGCAAACGTAAACAAAATTATCGACACCGAAATAAATATCGCTGGGGTGTTTGAAATCATAACCATTCTCGGCGTCCAGAATCGGATAGATGAGGTTATAAACCTCTTTCCCGATATTGCTGTACTGATTGTCGGTATCCGGTATCGTCGGAAGCGGATACTTGTCGTGCGAACAGGCGACAAATCCGCTGAGAACGACAATGGCCAATATTTGATACAAACGGTTCATCAATTTCCTTTTAAAACATGACCTGAATAGCGATCTGGCTGACATACCCGAGTAGCCCAAAATTTGAGATCGAATAATCCATCCGATACTTGTTCTTTCCGACAGGAAGATTCAATCCGACACCCGCGGACAAGTCACGCTCTTCCCTTCCTGTTATATATCCGGCGCGAAGTGCGATGAGATTCCGGTACCAGTATTCCAGTCCGAGATTCAGGTTTTCCGTATTGTCGTTCGGATGGTTCAACTGGATCGAACTCGTCAAAATGTGACCCGGTTTCGTCACCAGTTCGGAGGCAATACCGATGCGGAACATAATTGGCGGCGTAAAACCTTGGAATTTTTTCACCTTGACGATTTCGTTGTCTAAGTTTTTGTACGTAAAACTGCCCGTGGGACTGATCTCCGGACCGAAATTCGTCACGGACACTGCAAAGCGTGTCGTTTTCCAGCCGGTCTTATAATAAGTTCCCAGATCGAACAAAACAGACGACATCGTCAATTCGGCAAGTGTTTCCTGAAAATATTTCAGCGTCACACCAAAGCTAAACCGATCGGTCATATTGCGGGCGTAGGTCATCCCTCCGACCATGTCGGAATAGATGAAGGTTCTGCCGGTTCCGAATGGTTGCAACTCGGTCGTTTCCGTTATATCATTCGTCGCTAAAGACGAAAAGAACAGTCCCAGCGAATTGGTTCTATTGAGATGATAAACCATTCCGACGTACTCGATGTTGATATTGGCGAACCACTGAATGTGCGAAAAATAAAAAGCGTGTTCATCGAATTGAGCGATTCCGGCCGGATTCCAGTACAAGGCTTCGGGATCGTTCGCGACGGCGACAAATGATTCGCCCATGCCGAGCGACCTCGCGCCGATGCCGATTTTCAGAAATTGGCCGCTCGATGTTCCGACGCGTTGACCGCCAAGATTTGGAAAAAGCTCAGCCCGGCCGTTCTCCGCCATCAGGAGAAACGAAATTAAAAGCATCAGGATTTTTCCGGTTATTCTTCTCATGCTTAAAATTCCACTGAGATGCCAAAACGAATGTTTCTGGGTTCTTTATAACGCGCTGGATTCAGCGGATACGGATCGGACACCGGATAGGTTAAATCCGGATACAACGGATCGTTCCAACTGGATGGCACCGGATCGCCGTACGAATAAGCATCGCCGGTGACCGGATTGATAATATTCACGTTTTTATTGTTAAAAAGATTCTTGATTTCAATGCTGAAGGTGTATTTCATTCCGGCATAATTGAAATATTTCTTGATGCTGAAGTCTGCCCACTTCCACATTTCGCCGATTTTACTGTACGAAAGGCTTTGGTCTGCCACCGTAACGTATATCGGACGGTTATCGTTCGAGCGGTAATACTCGAAAACGGCCGGTGTGTAGCGTTTGCCCGCTTGCGCGAAACATCTCAGATTGAAATTCCAGTTGCCGAAGAAACGGAAACCGAAAATCTTCGGTCCCTTCCCTTTCGGAACTGCATAATTGGCCGTTAAAGAAACCTGCCACGGGCGATCCCAAACGGCGTAAGTTTCCTTGATTGGCTGTTCGCTGATGCTTCCCTGAGCGACCAGCATGCCAACGTCCGGAGACGATGATTTTGTCGTCGCGATGGAATATGAGCCGTTGATCATCCCGGAAAAATTGCGCCCGAGCCGCGTTTTATATTCGACTTCAACACCTCGTGACCGTGCGTAATCCAGATTGATATAAAAGACCGCCGATCCAATTCGCGGAATGCCGGTAACGGTTGTCGTCTGAACATAATCGAAAATGTCCTTGTAATAACTGGTCACGCTGATGACGTCATCTTCAGAAAATTTATGTCTAATACCGAGTTCGTAAATCACGGAAGTCTCCGGATTCAGATTCGGATTCCCGAATTTTTGATAGGATGACTTGGAACTGATACTGCCGAGTTTGGCATAGACGAATTGCGGACGCGGCTGTTTGGAAAAATGGCCGTAGTTGAAGAAGAGCATCTGATTATCGGAAATTGGGTGCGAAACGCCGAGCCTCGGCATTAGCCGCATTTTATACCGGTTTCCAAACAGACTATAAGTTTCATCCAGATATTCTTTCCGCATTTCGTCGGTTAGCAGATTGTCGGGATTTTTGATTGCATCATCGACATATTTTCCCGGAAACCAGTAATCGAGGCGCAAACCGACATTCAGGTAAAAACCTTCAAACTTGATATCGTCCTGGCAATAGAATGCGCCGTCAGCAGGATAAACGCGATAAATGTCCTGACTCGAGCCGTAACCGCCCTCCGTCCATGGATCGATGATATCGATCATCTGCATTTCCTTGTAAGACGACTCGAATCCTGCTTTTACTGAATGAATTTTATTAAAGATAGTATTGATGTCGCCTTTTATTGTGTACCATTCGACATAATGATCGTGCCAGAAATCGGAGTTACCGTAGTCGTAAAATCCGTCGCCGGGAATGACGCGGATCTTCTGAGTATTGTTGTAATAAACAAAATATTCCACCGGTATCCGCGAAACGTCGGTCGGCATAGAATACTCCGTCCACGGCAAGCCGTTCCAATCCGAGCGGAGATGCGCCCAATATTGGCTGGCGCGGATTTCATAAAAAGTCTTATTGTTGAGCGTATGAGACCACGCGAGTGAAATCTGCTCGTTGTCGTGCGTGTAAGTGTTGAAGTTTTCGAGGTTCTGGGAATAAGCATACGGAAATCCCGGCCCGGGTTCGACATATTCGAGCGTTGTTTGGAGTGATTGCGTGTTTTGGTTGATGACGAGCGAACGATTATAAGAAAACGTCAGTTTATGTGTATCGTCCATCTTCCACGTCAGTTTGTACAAACCGTTCCAGTTATTGTTCTCACGCGGTGTAAATGTCGTCGGTGTGAGAATCTCTTTTCCAAACCAGCTCAACGTCGGTGTGATCGAAGACCGAAGTTGCTTGGCTGTTGAACCGGTATAATCGTCGCCGATAAGAGAATACAGGTTCATGAAAAAGTAAAATTTCCCCGGGAGCCTAAGGCCGATTGCGGGTAGGAGTTTCATCGTCATCGGTTCTTTTCCGCTGAAATTCATCTCGAAAATGTCGGTGTTGAAACTCCATGCTTTGTCCCGAAACAATCCGAGATTGTCGGATTTGTAGGATAAGTAACCTTCGTAACGATCGCCGCCGGTTTTGGTTTTCACATTGACGATACCGGATGTTGCCTGTCCGTATTCGGCGCGGAAACCGCCGGTGATAACTTCCACTTCTTCGATGGCGTTCGGACTGATATTCAGACCATAGCCGGTTCCGGAAAGCGGATCCTGAACCGAAATATTATCCAGAAGGTATTGCACTTCATACGTGCGGCTTCCACGGACATGAATCTCATTATCGGTTTTTGTGACGCCGACCTGCTCCGAAAGTATGTCCTGCACATTATCAAGCGGGCGGTTAGCGATGTCTTGTCGGTTAACGGAACGAACGGTACCGGTTTCCTTCATCTGTAAAAGCGGTTTTTCTCCGATGACAACGACTTCCTGCCCCAGCGCCAACGCTGTTTGTTCCATATTGAAGTCAAGTGTCAGTTTCTCATTGGGATTGATCCGGACGCCGGTCTTCTGAATAATTTTATAACCGATATAACTAAGCTCAAGAGTATATTCTGCTGGTTTGATATTTTGAATGAGATAGTAACCGTTCATGTCGGTGCTGGAGCCGTAGTAAGTGCCGAGCACAACGACATTGACGCCGATCAACGGTTCGCCCGTTTTAAGGTCGCGAATATGCCCTTCAATGACGCATTTTCCTTGGGCAAATAATGGAGTTTGGCTGGCGATCAACGTCAGGACAGACAGAAAGCAAAGCCAAATTTTACAGTGTCGTCTAATCGAAAACCTCATTCAGAATTATATCGAAAAATTGGTTGAGATTATTATTGCCATTCAATTGATGAAGCGGCGCGCCGGCAAACACAAAATCATAAACGCCGGTGTTATCGTTTCTGCCGAGAAGAATGAACGGTGGTCTTTCGGTCAGAGTCGTGTCGTTGTACCGATAAAGAATGACGGAACCTTCCTTCGGTTTGATGGCAAAGACGCCGAAAATGTAGTTCGACACTTTTAATTCCGGTAATGCTGGCGCCGACGGAAAAGCGATCTTCAGATCATCTTGCGCAAGAAATAGCGCATTCTGTGAAATGCGGCTATAATACTTACTGAGCGAATCAACCGGAGTGAACGCCAGCGGATCGCCCTGCGTTCCGAATCCGGTGTTAAACTGCGCAATAAAAATAGCCTTCCCGCCCGCTTCCAGAAACTCCGGAATGGCAACCTGCGCTGCAACAAAATGCGGATCGTCATCTTTGATAAAATCGGTGTACCAAATGATCCGGTCAAATAGTTTGACAGTTTCCTTGAACTGAACCGTTGATTTCGGGAAAAGACTTTCAATATCCCAGTAATCGAAGGACTCGCCTTTTGGAACGACGACTTGTTCCATCATCGTCCGGTAATATTTATCGGGAAAGGCATATTGAGATGATTCTGTGCCGTGGTCATCGATGAGTAAATATCGCCCGCGTGGCTCCTTAACGAACCAATATTTGGTTGAGTCTTCCGGCATCCGAATCGTTTCGCTTTTGGCGCCGGCAATATCGACGGCGCGAATATAAAATGCGTGATTCCCTTCTGTCAAACCACTGTCGGCAGTCAGGGTCGTCATTCTTAAATAACCCGGAATCGTCCGCCAAATTGACGTATCATCAAGCGCATATTCGAACTGTACGACGGACGAATCCCCATCCAAATCCTTCGCATTCCAGATAAAAGTCGCAACCGTAAAAGTCGTATCCGGAATCCGACTAACCGTTGTCCAATTTATCTTCGGTGCTGAGTTTTTAATGCGAAATTCCTGCGAGGCAGGTGTCGGATCGAGCATGCCGTCGTCATCGACCGCTCGAATCTGAAAACAGTAAGTCGTCGTATCGCCGACTATTTTTAACGGAAACGTGGCTGAATTTTCGGTGGTGTAAATCCAATCGTTCGAGTCTGGATTCGTTTCCCATGTGTAATAAAAACCGACGACGAATCCATCCGGATCTCGTCCGTCCCACGAAATGGTCTGAATGCTTTGTGTGTAATTCAGGTCCTTGGTTGTCGAAATGAATATGCTCGTTTCCGGTGGTTTATTGTCTTTATATTTCGTGATGCCCTGACGATCGCAGGACGCTAAGAAAAAAACCGTCGTCAGACACACCGCCGCGATCAAACCGATAAGGAATAAACGCAACCTGCCTGTTTTCCAGCCGGACGCCGGGCGGTTATCGAGCCGCCCGGAACC
>Ga0265296_1001840_pt1 | contig 22795 bp, 16 predicted proteins | sample MunlanPumphouse1_FD_189073 | JGI IMG/M metagenome (GOLD analysis project Ga0265296, IMG submission 189073) | Groundwater microbial communities from a municipal landfill in Southern Ontario, Canada - Pumphouse #1 | ecosystem: Environmental > Aquatic > Deep subsurface > Groundwater | place... | reverse complement strand
CAGGTACGCTCCTTTGCGTTCGATTGCTTTTCCCTGAAACGGTTGGCTTGATCCTTGCGCTTGAGTACTCTCTCAATTTTCCACTCTCTTGACAACCACGGGCACGATGCCCGTGCCACACCTCCTTTCTCCAGCAAAAAATCCTGTGATTCGCAACAGCCGTGCGTTTCGCTTGCGACCTTCGACGGGCTCAGGTTGCCCAATCTCAAGACCCGTGTTTGCTATTTGCAAGGGTCGCCCTGAGTTTATTGAATGGGCGAGCCATGCAACCATGCAACCATTTTCTTGTATCCTCTTCCCATGCATCAGTCCGAGCGAATCACAATTTTTTGTGAGGAAATCTGGCGATGGTTTTCGCTCCATAGGCGCGTGCTCCCATGGCGCGATTTGAAGGTTCCTGATCCGAATATACGAGCCTACAGGATCCTCGTGTCGGAGATCATGCTCCAGCAGACGCAGGTGTCGAGAGTCGTCGAGATGTACAAAAAATTTATACGGAGATTTCCTGATACAAAAGCACTATCTGAAGCATCGGATTCTGAGGTAATTATTGCGTGGAGAGGGATGGGTTACAACAGCCGCGCGCTGCGGTTGCGGGATGCGGCGCGTGCCCTCACCCCGTCATCGCTTCGCTCAGACACCCCTCTCCCGTCGGGAGAGGGGAGCGCGAAGCGCGGGGTGAGGGGAGGTGGGGAGACAAGGAGGTGTGGCTCGTTCCCGCGATCCATGCAAGAACTCATGAGGATTCCCGGCATCGGTCATTACACCGCCGCCGCCATCCGAAACTTCGCTTTCAATATTTCCACACCCTGTCTCGATACGAATATCCGCAGGATCTTCCATCGCACGTTCGTCGGTCCGGAGAACCCCGATGGCAGCTGGAAGAGAAACGATGGGCAGCTGCTGAGGCTTGCAGCGAGAGTATTGGCCGTTGCAATGCGGACTTGGCACGGACAAGGAAAAAGAGGAACCAGAGGAACGAGAAGGCAAAGAGGATTCGAGGCAGTCGACGCCTCCTCTTTTTCCTCTTTTTCTTCTTCATCTTCTTTTTCCTACGCAGCCGCAGCTGCGGACTGGCATGCCGCTCTCATGGACTTCGGTTCCCTGGTCTGTACGAAAACAAACCCAAAATGGGATCAATATCCCGTGAGGCTTCGATCGATAACAAAGGCTTACGGAAGGGAAATTAAACGAACAAAAAAGTTGAACAGAACTGAGCCCGGACGCGTCATTAACGGACGGTTCGTTCCCAACCGCATTATTCGTGGGAGGATCGTCGATCATCTCCGCGACCGAAGAGAGGGAGACCTCCTTCCGTCCATCGGGAAAATCGTTGCTCCCGATTGGAACCGGGCGGTGCACGGGGCATGGCTTCGAAATATTCTCGGGAAGCTGAAACGCGATCGACTCATTGTCAGAAAAGGGGGTAGGTATCTGCTGCCGAGCTGATGATTGTGAGAAAGAATCATAGGGAAACCGAGGAAACCGACGAAACCGAGGAAGAACAACCGTCCTCGAACTCTTCGGACTCCTCGGATCATTCCGAATACGCAGGGAGGAAGTTTTTGAAGCACAAACCTCGGAACGAATTCATCCCTCTCCCCCGTGCGTCGCGCATGGGGGAGAGGGGAGGGTGAGGGGGCGAAAGTGGCATCGGCGGCTTCTCCCTCCGACTCCACCCTCACCCTGCCCTCTCCCTCCTCTGCGGAGGAGGGAGAGGGATGTACTTGCCCTGACATTTCTTCCAAAAAAATTTCTCCCGACAATTCAGGATTGGCCCGACTCCTCGGTTTCTTCGGATTCTTTTCTTTGATAGAGGAGCGGGATGCTTCCCGCGGTTGCATCTGGTACTCTGACCTCATGGTTTCATTCTCCGACCTCAAGAACTCGTTCAAGTTTCAGCGGCAGGCGAAGCATGTCCAGAAGGAGCTCAAGAATATTCACGTGGAAGCCGAGAACCCCGGCATCAAGGTGGTGATTTCCGCGAATCTCGAGGTCGTCTCCATCGAGGTCGGGCCGGAGGTGCCACATGAAAAGATCGGCCCGCTCCTCACCGACGCGCTCAACCGCGCGATCAAGAAGGCGCAGGTGGTCTCCGCGGAGAGGATGCAGGGGGTGATGGGGGAGATGGGGTTTAGTCCAAAACCTTGAGGAGGTGTTAGGGAGACTCTGAATAATGATTTGCAAAACGTAAAAATGTTGCATGGCTGCATGGTTACATGGTTTGCATGCAACACACTTTGGCTTTCGCCAGCGAACCATGCAGCCATGTAACCATGCGACATGCTCAGAGTTCCTCGTCATGCAGAGTTTTTCAGAGGTTCCCTATAACCTATATCTAATTCCATGCGTCGTCTCCTCCTGATCCTCGTTGTCGCTCTCGGCCTCGCTGGCGCGTGGTTCACTCTCGCGCTCGGTCCGGCGGATCCGGGCAGTAGCAAGCAGGCGCTCTTCCGTGTGGAGAGCGGCGAGTCACTCGGGGAGATCGCCTCGAAGCTCCAGATACAGCGGCTCATCCGGTCGCCGCTTGCGTTCAGGGTTTTTGCCAAAGCCACGGGAGTCGCAAGCAAGCTGAAAGCTGGTGCTTTCGTCCTCCGGCCTTCGCAGTCGGCGTCCGATATTTTGGGAGTACTCTTCCTCGGAAAATCGGAGGAGATAAGCATTACCATCCCCGAGGGGTACACGGTTGCCGATATCGATCGCCTCCTCGCTTCGAAGGGGCTGGGACAGACGGGTGCCATTCTCGATTGTGCGCGTCGGTGCGATTTTTCCTCCTTTGATTTTCTGCCGAGTGTGAAGGGACCTGCCCTGAGCGAGCCCCGCGGAGCGGGGCGACTCGAAGGGTACCTTTTCCCGGAGACGTACTACGTTTCCGTTGCGGAGTACCAGCCCAAGTTCTTTCTGGAGAGGATGCTCGGGACATTCCGGAAGCGGATCGCCGATCCCTATGGGAAGGAGATCGCGGAGAGCAAGCGGGAACTCCGGGACCTGGTGATCATGTCATCGCTCGTGGAAGCGGAGTCGCGCCACGAGGAGGAGCGGTCGGTCGTCGCCGGTATCCTGTGGAAGAGGCTCGATTCCAAAGTGCTCCTCGGCGTCGATGCCACGATCCGGTATGCGCTGGGAAAACGGACGGAACCGCTCACGCGCACGGATCTCGACCTCGATTCCCCCTACAACACCAGGAAGAACCGCGGTCTCCCTCCCTCGGCGATCGGCAACGCGGGGGAATCGGCCTTCCTCGCCGCCCTCCGGCCGAAAGCGACGAAGTACTGGTACTACCTCCACGACGAAAAGGGGATCGTTCACTATGCGGTGACGAATGAGGAACACAACAAGAACCGGGCGTTGTATCTGAGGTAAGGCAGAAAGGGCAGAAAAGGCAGAAAGGTATGTTCAGAGTTCTACCTTTCTTCCTTTTCTTTCTTTTCTGCCCTTTCTCACTTTTCTACCTATCTTTAAAAGCCTCCAAAAAGCCCCGATTTTGTGCTATACTACCGAGATGCGTTCCCTCCTCGTTTTCGGCATCACGATCGCGTTCATTGCGAGTGCGTTCGTGCCGCCGTCGGAAGCGAATTTCCGCTCACTTGCCGAACGCGCGAAAGCCACGATCGAACAGCGAATGAAGGTCTCGCTCCCGGGTACGGGCATTCCCGATACTGCAGAGCTCAAGAAAGCCGCAAAGCTCATGCAGACGCTCGCCAAAGATCCGCAGGCCACTGTCCTCATAGAAGACGCACTCAAAACAGCAAAGACGCAGGACTATTCTGGTCTATGGAAATCTGCTGCCAGTCTGCTCAAGAAGACTCTTCCCGCGTCGCAGGGTATCGCGAGTACCGTCACCGACCGGCTGATGGAGGATACTGGCACGCAAGCAGTTTCGCGTTGGATCAAGCTTATTTCGGCTGAGAAGGATCCCGTGCTCCATAAGCAACTCGAGCGCATCGACTGGGCCGCGAAGAAAGGCGACGTGCGTCTCTGCAGGGAATTGACACTTGGAGAAGTCATCAATGGCGGGAACGGTCCGTCCACGGGCGATCTTCTCGCCTTCTGCCTCGCCAAAGTGCTTGGGGAAGGTGAGCGCTGCGCGCAAATGAGTGACGCTTCCGAGGCTCTCAGGGCCGTTTGTCAGGAAGAGCTGGCCACCGGACCAGAGTCACTGCCTGGTCTCAGGCTCTTATGAGTACAATAACCTCTACTCCTCTCCATTTCCTATGAAGAAACATGATCGGAAACTGAAGATCGGCGTCATGGGTTCCGCGAGCGGACCGCAGATCCAGGATCCCGTCGCGCGGGAGAAGGCCCGCAAGCTTGGGGCGGAGTGCGCCAGGCGCGGGTACATCCTCATCAACGGCGCATGCCCTGGTCTCCCGAACGACGCGGTCGTCTCCGCGAAGGAGCACGGCGGCCTCACCATCGGGATCTCTCCCGCGTTCTCGGAGTACGAGCACACGCACGAGTACCTCTCGCCGGCGGGTCACGACATCATCGTTTTCACCGGCTTGGGATTCATGGAGCGGGACATCATCAACATCCGGTCAAGTGATGCCATCGTGATCATCGGCGGAGGCATCGGAACACTGAACGAGCTTACCATCGCCTACGACGAAGGGCGATCTATCGGGATCATCACGAATTCCGGCGGGATCAGTAACTCCGTCCCGTTCGTCATTGAAGGGCTCTGTAAGCGCAAGATCCCGCCGAACATGGTGTTCGACGACGATCCGAAGAAGCTCCTCGACAAGCTGGAGGCAGTCATGCGGGAGTATCCCCTTCCCATCCACGAAGATGGCCGGGTGAGGGACAACCATCTGACACGAGGATGATGGCCAACATATAACGCGCAGCTGGGGTTCGTTAACCCCAGCGTCCACGAGCACAGGTAAGCGAACCTGTGCTGCGGAAGTAAAAAAGAGATCGGGAAACTTCACTTTTTCGTTGTCCCCACAATCCCCAACCGTACCATTTCCCGGAGAAGCGACTTCGCGGTGGGATTCTCAGGATCGCGGGCGAGGATTTCCCTGAGGTAGTGGAGCGCTTCGGAGGGCTGGTTCGTTTCCAGATACAGGGGCGTGAGCTCGATCCTCGCCTCGATCGAATCCGGCTCGAGCTCCAAAAACCGCTCGAACTGTCCGATGGCTTCCGGAAGACGCTTCTCGCTCGCGAGCAGGAGCGCCAGGTTGTAGGTGCCCTCTGCGAACGTCGGGTTGATGGCGATCGCACGTCGGAAGGCCTCCTCGGCCTCGGTGTTCTTACTCTGTTGCCACTTGAGGGAGCCGATGTTGTTCCAGACGGCGACATACTGCGGGTCCTTCTCCAGCGCCGCACGGTATTCCCCGAGCGCCGCATCGAATTTCTTCATGCCCGCAAGCATCGCCCCGCGGCTGAAGTGCGGCCCGGCGTTGGTCGGGTCCGCCTTCCCGGCGAGGGCGAAGTATCTCTCCGCGTCGTCGGTGTTCCCGCTCCTGGCCGCGATCGCACCGAGACCGGTGAAGAGCTTCGAGTTCTGCCCGAAGGGAAGTCCTTCCTCCAGCACGCGCTTCTCCTCGTCCTCGCGCCCCGTATTGCGGTAGATCACGGAGAGGTTCACACGGGCCGCAGCGGAGGCCGGATAGTACCGCAGTGTGTGCGCGAAGAGCTTCTCGCTCGACGCCCACACGGTGGATTGCACGGTTGCCAGCACGGCGAAGATCACGATCACCGCCGCGGACACGCTCGTCGCGATCACCGTCCTCTTCCACTGGACGTCATCGCGCACGGTGGAGGAAATCCACCAGAGGACCCCCGCGCCCGCGAGGAAGAGGAGGCCGAGGGAGGGAAGGTACAGGTAGTGATCGGAAGCGAACTGGATGCCGGTCGCCCTCGCCGAAACCATGCTCGCATTCCGGTTGAAGTGCAGGAGGGTCGGGGCGAGTGCGATGAGGAAGAATCCGAATCCGAAGGCGATCTCACGCGTTTTCCTGAGCGAGAGGAGGACGAGGGCGATGATGCAGAGGAAGAGGATGGACGAAATCAGGAAGCCCGGCGATGCGAGGGAGATCGCTTCGTTGTTGGGGTAGAGAACGGACAGCCCCGTCGGCATGAGGAATTTCCAGAGGTAGAACATGACGCTCTTCGCCGCCATCAGAATTTTCTGCGCGAAGGTAGTGGAAGCGAAAATCGCGGATTTCGGGATGACCCCGATGATCCCGAACACGATGGAGAGAGCGAAGAACGGGGATAATTCGAGCGCCGTGCGCTTTCCGATGGGCCGGCGCTCCCGCCAGTCGATGAGCAGGAGGAGGACGGGGAGCGTGAAGATCGTCACCTTGGAGAGGAGCCCGAGGAGGTAAAAAGCGAGGCTCAGCGCGTAGTTAGCTGCCGATTTAAATCGGCAGCTAACTTTCCCGCTCTCGCGGTACAGGAGGAAGGCAAGGAGGGAGAGGAGGAAGAAGAAGGTCGAGAGGACTTCCTTTCGCGCCGTCGCCCACGCGACCACCTCGGTGTTGATGGGATGGACGGCGAAGAGGAGCCCGAGGAACAGCGCGGCCAGGCGATTCTTCGTGAACTTCAGCATGATCCAGGCTACGAGCAGTGCGTTAAGGGTATGAAGAATCAGGTTTGTCAGGTGATATTGAAACGGATCGAGTCCGCCTCTTAAGTAATCGAATGCGAAGCTCAGGAATGTGAGCGGTGTATAAAGTTCCGGATCGTACATCGAAAACATCTGCTTCACGTTCGCAAGCGACAACCCGCGGATCGCGAGGTTGTGGTAGATCACGTAGGGGTCGTCGAGCGAGACGAAATTATTCGTGAGCGTCCCGCCGTAGACGAGGATCGTTACGAAGAAGAACAGCCCGACGATGGCGAGCATCCCTTTCCAGGAGGGGAGTGATGTGTCAGATGTCTCGGTTTCCGGCATGAGGGAATTGTACACAGCGCAACCGCGCAAAGCATTGCGCTCTCAATTTTTTGTTAGAGCGGGTGGCTTCCCGCGGTGAGTGAATTTTATTCCTCCCTCCCTGTTTTCTTCGTGATCCACCGGACTGGCACACCGGAGAAGCCGAACGTCTCGCGCAAGCGGTTCTCGAGGAACCTGAGCTGCTCTACCCGCACGCGTCTGGGATGCTTCGTGAACAGGACGAATGTCGGAGGCACGTCACTCGCCTGCGTCACATGCTTGCTCGTGGCGATTTCCCCGAGCGGCTGGCCGTGTACCGTCCCCTGGAACCAGTCGCGGAGCGCCCGCGTGGGAATGCGCCGGGTCAGGCTCAGGCTCACCGATTCGATATCGGAGAAGATTTTGAGGAGTCCCTCGCGCGTTTTCGCGGAGCAGGGGAGGATCCGCGCGAAGCGGCAGAACGAGAGGAGCGCCGCGATCTCCCGGAGCTTCTGCTTGCGATCATCGCCCTTGAGTCCGTCGATCTTGTTGACGAGGATCAGGAGTCCCTTCCCGCGTTCGATGGCGATGGAAGCGATGCGCTTGTCCTGCTGCGTCAGCGGTTGAAGTGCATCGAGGACGAGGAGCACGATGGAGCTCTGCTCGATGGCCGTGAGCGCGCGGAACATCGAGAACCGCTCGAGCTCTTCGGTCGTCTGGGAGCGTTTCTTGAGTCCCGCGGTATCGACGAGAATGAAAGTCCGGTCGTGGTAGCGGATTTCCGTGTCCACCGCATCCCGCGTCGTCCCTGCGATGGTGGAGACGAGGAGCGGAGACTTCGTTCGCTGCGCAGCGGACATCAGCGCGTTGATGATCGAGCTCTTCCCGACATTCGGCCTTCCGACGATGGCGATTCTTGGCGAGCTTTGAGCTTTGAGCTTTGAGTTTTGAGCCTCTGAGGCAAAGCCGAGTCGCTTGAGTTCGCGGTCAATCACGCGTTCCAATTCCTCAATCCCCAGTCGGTGAACGGCACTCACGGCGAGGAACTCCTCGCCGATATTCATTTCCTGGAAATCCGCAAGTACTTCGTCAATTGTTGCCGGATTATCGGCCTTGGTCAGAACGGTGATCACCGGAACGTGACGCTTTCGTTTTTTCCTGAGGAGATCTAAGACCCTGCGGTCATCGAGTGTCACGGGCTCCTTCGCGTTCACGGTGAAGAGAATGATGTCCGCCTGCGTGAGCGCGAGGAGCGACTGCCCGGCGACATCACGCTCGAAATCCTTGTCCCGCGTCGCGCCGATGCCCCCCGTATCGAGGAGCAGATAGCTCACGTCATCGGCATCAATGCGGTGGCTGACGTGGTCGCGCGTCGTCCCCGGAATGGTGCTCACGATCGCTTTCCTCTGTCCGATGAGCCGGTTGAAGAGAGTGGATTTACCGGTATTGGGACGGCCAATAATGGCAACAACAGGAATTCGTGGCACGTTTTTAGTGTATAGTTTCTGCATGGAAAAGGAATATGACCCGAATGCGGTTGAAGCCAAGTGGCAGAGCGCATGGGAAGAGAAGGGTGTCTTCAGGGTTGATCTCGAAAAAGCCAGAAAGCCCTACTACACCCACGTGATGTGGCCGTACCCGAGCGGCGACAAGCTCCACGTCGGCCATTGGTACAACTTCGGTCCGGCGGACAGCTTCGCGCGGTTCATGCGTATGCAGGGCTACGACGTGTTTTCGCCGATGGGATTCGATGCGTTCGGCCTTCCCGCGGAGAACTACGCGATCAAGACCGGAGTTCCGCCGGCGAAGTCCATCGGGAAGAACGTGAAGACGATGATCAGGCAGCTCAAGCGCATGGGCTGCATGTACGACTGGAGCCGGATGGCCAACAGCTCGGATCCTGAGTACTACAAATGGACCCAGTGGCTGTTCCTGAAGATGTACGAAAACAAACTGGCGTACAAGAAGGAGGGGAACGTGAACTACTGTCCCGGCTGCCAGACGGTTCTGGCCAATGAGCAGGTATGGGAAGGCAAATGCGAACGGTGCGAGACCGAGGTGGTTCAGAAGGCATTGGAACAGTGGTACTGGCGGATCACCGATTACGCGCAGCAACTCCTGGACGGCCTCCAGGACTTGGACTGGCCGGAGAAGACGAAGCTCATGCAGAAGAACTGGATCGATAGGAGCGAGGGCGCGAACCTCTTCATGAAGGTGAAAGACATGCCGATATCCTTCGAGGTCTACGATTCCATCCCGCAGACGTTCAAGGCGCAGACGTTCGTGATTGTTGCACCGGAGCATCCGCTCGTTCCAAAACTCGTTCAGGGTACAAAGTATGAAAAAGACGTTCTGGCATTCGTCGAGAAGATCCGGAGAAAGAAAGCGGCGAAGCGGTTCAACTTCGAGGAAGATATCGAGGGCGTCGATACCGGCCGGGTGGTGGACAATCCCTTCGGCATGGGGGATCTCGCTATCTGGGTCGCCTCGTTCGTCGTCATGGAGTACGGGACCGGCATCGTGAGCTGCTCCGCGCACGACGAGCGCGATTTCGCCTTCGCGAAGAAATACGGGATTCCGCTTCGACCTGTGATGTTCCCGAAGGATCCGAAAGAAGCGAAGAAGGTGAAAGTGCTGGAATACTGCTATACCAAGGACCCGGAAGGCGTTCTCGAGTACCCCGAGGAATTCCAGGGCCGCAAATGGGGCGAGGTGCGTGAGGACATCATCGAGTTCATCGTGAAGAAAGGTTACGGCAAGAGGCAGATCAATTACCGCCTCCGCGACTGGCTGGTGAGCCGCCAGCGCTACTGGGGCGCGCCGATCCCGATCGTCTACGATCCGGAGGGCAAGCCGCACCCGATCCCGGAGAAGCATTTGCCGTGGCTTCTTCCGACGGACGTGGAGTTCAGGCCGGCGGGAAAATCGCCGCTGTTTTACAGCAAAGAACTTCGCGCGAGGACGGAAAAAATATTCGGCAAAGGCTGGACGCCGGAGTTCGACACCATGGATACCTTCGTCTGCAGCAGTTATTACTCATTCATGTACCTGGCGGCGGAGAATGATGGCAAGACCTACCGCCAGCGCGATCTCTCGGCCGGTTCCCCCTGTGATCCTGGACTTGAGAAGAAGTGGATGCCCGTTTCGATGTACATCGGCGGACCCGAGCATGCGACCATGCACTTGATCTATGCGAGGTTTGTAACGATGGCGCTCAAGGATTTCGGCTTCGTGACCAATAAAGAGCCGTTCAAAAAATTAGTACACCAAGGGTTGATTACAAACAAAGGCGTGAAGATGAGCAAATCGAAAGGGAACGTGGTGAGCCCGGATACCTTCGTCGAGAAGTACGGCTCCGACGTCTTCCGAATGTACCTGATGTTCATGGGTCCCTTCGTAGGCGGCGGAGACTGGAGCGATACGGGCATCAAAGGAATCGTCCGGTTTGTTCAACGTGTGTGGAGAGTGATGAATGAAAAGAAGCTTGCCACGCGTAGCCCCGCTTCGCGGGGCGAAGCGGGGAACAAAAAAGTTATTCAGGACAAACCGCATGTGGCAGCGGCGTTGCACAAAACCATCAAGAAAGTCACAGAGGACACGAAGATTCTTCACTTCAACACCGCGATCAGCGCTCTGATGGAATTTCTGAATTTTCTGGAGAAGGAAGATGCGTTCTCGGTTGAAGTTGGAAAAACGTTTTCGTTGCTCCTTGCCCCTTTGGCACCGCACCTCGCTGAGGAACTGTGGTCGGCTCTTGGTGGGAAAGGATTTGTGATCGAGCAAGCTTGGCCGAAGTTCGATCCGAAATTGATCATCGAGGAAACGATGACGATTGTTGTACAGGTGAACGGGAGAGTTCGCGGCGATTTCCAGATCGCGAGAGACTCAACCAAGGAGGCCATCATTTCTCAGGCCAAGGCACTGCCCAACGTAAGCAAGTTCCTGACCGGTGCCGTGAAGAAGGAGATCTACATCGAAGGGAGGCTCGTGAGTCTGGTGGTGTAGTGGAGATACGACGGACCACTGAAACATGAGGAGTTGATGCGGTTAGTCGGTGCCTCAGTTGAATAAAATTGACAAACTCCGACCCGCAGGTAGCCTACGCGTCCTGTCTATGGGAGAACAACCGCCAGTTTCTGAGCCAGCTAGTGCAAAACCCGGTTTCCCGGATACACTGACTGCTGCGGAGGTGAAAGACGTGCTCATTGCTGCAATTACAGAAGGCGTGAGGGACGGTTACATCGATGGAATTCCTATCAGTGCAATAAATGGAGATCTGCCGCTTTCCGGTGTTTTTTTTGATTCTCTGAGCCTCAATGGTTTACTTGGATTCCTCGATGAGGCTGAAAAGCGGAAGACAGGCAAGGGGATCACTGAGGCAAATCTAGAAAGGGCTGGAGAGCTGGTATCCGCCGCTTCATCTGCAAGGTGCGGTCGGACCATCGAAGAACTAGCGCAGGAAGTAAGTAAGGTGATCAGGAGTGAGTTCGCGTAAGATGCAGACATTCTCCCGTGATGCACCCGTTTGATCGCTATGCGGCTTTTACCGACCTCAAACTGCTTTTGGAGGCGAGCAGTCGATCCCTCCGGAAAAGCAAGCGGGTCAATACGCTCAAGTGTTCCGCTCCGGAATTTCAGCATTGGGCCAGGGCGAAGAAGTGGGCCATCGAACCGGTGCCGTGGTGTCCGGAAGGATTCTTCGTTGACCGACCTTCGCCCCCCGTGGCCACGGGGGGACTACGGTCGGCAAGCCGCGAGAACCAAGAGGAAGACGGGCAGAAGAGAGAAGCAATGGGCAAAGATCTTCTGCACATTCTCGGTTACACCTATATGCAGGAAGCCGCGAGCATGCTTCCGGTCGTTCTCCTCGATCCCAAACCCGGGGAAACGGTTCTGGATATGAGTGCGGCGCCGGGGAGCAAGGCCACGCAAATCGTTGCCCGCATGAACAATGCCGGAATGTTGATCGCCAATGACGTTCAGGAGAAACGCATTTGGGCGTTACTTAGCAATCTCCAGCGCTGCGGTGCGATCAATACGCTGGTGACGAGAAAAGTCGGGCAGTGGTTCGCGGGCCACATGACCGAATGTTTTGATCGCATTCTCTGCGATGCGCCTTGCACGGCGCAGGGAACGGTGCGCAAAGACTCCGATGCGCTCATGTACTGTTCCATGGAGAACACCGGCAAGATGGCGCGTCTCCAGCGCGAGTTGCTCGAATCGGCGATCCACGCGACGAAAGTCGGCGGTCGTATCGTCTATTCAACCTGCACACTCACACCTGAGGAAAATGAGGGAGTGGTCATGTCGATATTGAACAAATTTAGTGATCAGGTTTTTGCGCTTGAACCTACGAAGCTTCAAGCTTCCCATTCGGGCATGAGAAGCCCTCAGGGCCTTCGAACGGCAAGCGGTGAGCTTCAAGCAAAGTATTTTGATCGGGCGATTGAAGATTCAATCAAAGTCCAAAGTTGGATGAAATCTAAAGGCTTGCAGCTTGGAGCTTGTGGCTTACCGCTTCTTCGTTTCTGGCCTCAGACCGCCGATACCGAGGGTTTCTTCGCGGCGGTGCTCGAGAAACGCGCACCCACACGTGACCGCGGGACAAAAAAGAAGAACGAGCCGCATCGGTTCGAGTGTCTGCCTCCCGCGAGGGCCAGAGAGGTAAGTTCGGGACTTGAGGAATGGTACGGCGCCGGGTTCCTCCGCTCTGGCGAAGCGCTCGTGGCGACCAGCGAACAGCTCTGGGTGTTTCCCCGTGAATTTCAGAAATTCAGGATTCCTCTCTCGCCGTACTTAATCGGTTTGCCGTTCGGCAAGACAACCACCCACGGGATGGTCCGGCTTTCGCACGAGATGGCGACACTCCGGGGCCATGAAGCCACCCGTCAGGTCATGAGTCTTTCGCAGGAAGACTTAAGACGCGCATTGCAGGGGAAAGATCTCGCATCGGATCTCCGGCAACTGGAAGACGGCGATGTGTTGCTTGGCATCAGGGACAAAGCCTTCGACCGGCCGATCATTGTCGGCAGGGGATTACTCAAGAAAGGCAAGATCCTGAACCGGCTGCCGAGGGAGATCGTGAGGATGTTTACGTGAATAGTTGTTGTATTTTCCGCAGCTGCGACGCCGCGTCGCAGACGGCAGCCGCCGCCGAACCACCGGGACGCCGCGTCCCGGCTGCGGGGAAAAGAAACACAATATTGATTTCGGGTATACTCGCTTCCCATGGACGAAAAGGACGAGATCAAGGCACGGCTCCCGATCGATCAGCTCGTCGCGCAGTACTGCCAGCTGAAAAAGAAAGGCCGGAACTTCGTGGCGCTTTGCCCGTTTCACAACGACTCGCATCCGAGCCTGCTCGTTTCCCCGGACAAAGGGATCGCTTACTGCTTCGCGTGCCAGAGCGGCGGCGACATTTTCAGTTTCGTCCAGAAGATCGAGGGAGTCGGGTTTCCGGAGGCTCTCAGGATCCTCGCCGACAAGGCGGGTGTGGAGCTTTCGAAGGAGCGCGCGAAGAAGAGCGAAGTGACGCGGGATACGAAGCAGCGCCTGCGGGAATGTCTGGAAGCCGCGCAGGAGTTCTATTGCGCGAAGCTCACGGCGACTTTGGCTGCCGGCGGGTATGTGGAGAGGAGAGGGGTGACGCAGGTACTCATCAAGGAATTCGGCATCGGCTACGCGCCGGATTCCTTCTCCGAGACGTACGACCATCTCCTGAAGAAGGGCTTCAGCCGCTCGGAGATCGTTGCCGCGGGTCTGGGCGTCCAGCGGGAGCTCAAAGAAGAGCGGATCTACGACCGCTTCCGGCACCGCATCATGTTCCCGATCACGGATCCGCAGGGGGCCATCGTCGGCTTCGGAGGCCGCGCGATGGGGGACAGTGACGCGAAGTACATCAACAGTCCGGAGAGCCCGCTCTACGACAAATCATCCGTGCTCTTCGGGCTCCATAGTGCCCGTGATGCCATTCGCGCGGCCCGGCGTGTGGTGCTGGTGGAGGGGTACTTCGATGCCATCGCCGCGCACAAGGCGGGAGTAGCGAACGTCGTGGCGGTCAGCGGCACGGCGCTCACCGAGCAGCACGTGAAGATCATCAAGCGGTACGCGGAAGAGGTTCTCCTCTGCCTGGATCAGGACAATGCCGGGCAATTGGCGGCCGGACGCGCGTTCGATCTCCTCTGCAGGGCGCAGCTCAGGATCTTCTCCGTGACGCTTCCGGCGAAGGATCCGGACGAACTCATCCAGCGCGATGCCCGGTTGTTCTTTCATCTCATCAAGGAAACCGCCGTCCCCTACATCGATGCGGTCATCGGGCGGCTGATGAACCTGCCGGATGTCCATGAGCCCGCGGGGAAGCGCGTGATTGCGGTGACACTCTTCCCGCTCCTTGCCGCCGTACCCACGTCGGTGGAACTCCGTGCATATCTGGAGAAAGCGGCGAGCATGTTCGGCGTGGTCGCAAGCGAATTCCAGGCCGATTTCCGCCGCTTCCAGTCCGCGGAATCCGGACCGAAAACCGCGCCACGGGCAGGCCTCATTGACGGCCCGTTCACCCGCTACGAGCTCATCGTCGGTCTCGCGCTCCTCTATCCTGTTACCCGCATGGTTCTCCGTGAGCTCATCCCCCTCGAGGATGAATCATTGGAAGCGCTGCGGACGGCGCTCGCCGCCGCTTCGGAGACACAGGAGGCTCCGGAGGTTCTCTCCGGCCTTCCCATTGATGAAGCGCGCCGCGAACGCCTGAAGATCCTGATGCTCTACTGCGAAGAGAATTTCCCGCTCTGGTCCGAAGGGATGGCGGTGAAGGAGGTACGAAAGCTTTGCGTGTCCGCGAACCGCGACCTGATGATCCATAAGCAGCTCGAGATCATCCAGAAGATCAAGGAAGCCCGCAGCTCGGGAAGGGCGGATGACGAAGCACGGCTCCTCACCCAGTATCAGCAGCTCCTGAAGCTCAATAAGATGGCGTCTTGATAAGCTAAAACCTAACACCTCTTTCGTGAAAGACATGCCTTGTCAGGCCATCATATCCATTATAAGCTCCTTCCGCTTATGGCATCCCATCCCAGGAGTTTCATTCATCAGCCGACTGATGATGAGATGAAGGCGTTTCCCGATGAGATCAGGCACCTCGTGAAGAAGGGGCGTGAGCAGCGTTACGTCACACATCAGGAAATCCTCAAGGCCGTGCCGAATGCGGAAGAGAACATCGATCTTCTGGATGAAATCTACACGCTCTTCATGAGCCTGGGAATCGATGTCATCGACGTGAAGGACACGCTCATCTGGCAGCGCAAGGCGCATGCGCAGACCCCGGCGCAGGCGCAGGAGAGCGAGGCGGGGAGTGGCGCGACGACCGCCGCCGACACGGACGACGAATCGCTGGAAGTCGTGGCTACCGCCGGCATACGCCTGAAGGACGAGAAGAAAACCGCGGACGAGAAGAAGAAGCGCAAGGAGCGCGAGGTGGATTTACTCGAGATCAGCAACGACTCCGTGCGCATGTACCTCTCGGAGATCGGGCGCGTGCCCCTCATCGACGCGCGCAAGGAGGTGGAGCTCGCGCGGCGCATCCGCAAGGGCGATGCCGCCGCCAAACAGCAGCTCGCGGAAGCCAACCTGCGCCTCGTCGTGTCCATCGCCAAGAAGTACATCGGGCGCGGGCTCTCGTTCCTCGATCTCATTCAGGAGGGGAACATCGGCCTCTTCCGTGCCGTGGAGAAGTTCGATCCGGAACGCGGCTTCAAGTTCTCCACGTACGCGACGTGGTGGATCCGCCAGGCGATCACCCGCGCCATCGCCGATCAGGCCCGCACCATCCGCATCCCCGTGCACATGGTGGAGACCATCAACAAGCTCACGCATACCCAGCGCCGCCTCGTCCAGGAGCTCGGGCGCGAGCCGACCGTGGAGGAACTCGCGGTGGAGATGGAGATGGACATCAAGAAGGTCCGCCACATCCAGAAGATCAGCCAGGACATCATTTCGCTCGAGGCGCCGGTCGGCTCGGAGGAGGACAGCAAGCTCGGTGACTTCATCGAGGACGAGGAAGCCGTGAACCCGTTCGACGCGACCAACCGCCAGCTCCGCAAGGAGAACGTCCATGCGATGCTCGAGTACCTGACGCCGCGCGAGCGGAAGATCATCGAGATGCGCTTCGGGCTCAAGGACGGCATCGGGCACACGCTCGAGGAGGTGGGCAGGGAGTTCAACGTCACGCGCGAGCGTATCCGGCAGATCGAGGCCAAGGTCTTGCAGAAGCTGCGGGACCATCCGCGTTCCGCGTGTATCCGCGAGCACAGCGCACAGAAGGCGGCCAGCTTCAGCCTGCCGGTGTTCATGAGCGGCAAGCTCTGCCCGGAGTGTCGCAAGGGCGTCCTCGTGGAAATCCACCAGACGGGCAAGGCCTACTACAAGTGCGACCGGTGCGCCTACACTATGGCGCAGCCCGTGAAAGACTGACGGAACCTCACCCTTTTGTGTATGCCCTCGAACCCGTTTCCAGAACGTTCCGTCACGTTCCGCCAGCTTTTCCTCCGAACCTTCGCGCTCCTCGCGGCGCGGTGGCAGCCGGTGCTCATCGGCGCGCTCTCCTTCGCGCTCCTCGGCGCCGTCGTATCCGCCTACATCGAACGGCGGGTCGAGCGCGTGGAGGAGCGGCTAGCTTCGAATGCCGGGATATCGTGGCAGCAGCTCGAGGAGCAGCTCGCTGCACGACTCTCGGCCATGACGGAAACGGACATGATGCGGATCGCTGAGCAGGCGAGACTCTTCCGCGTCGGGACGGTCGTCGTCGGCACGGGAGCGCTTGCAGGGTCGCAGTCGAAACAGGATCTCCTGATGGCGGGGTACATGGTGGGGATCGCGCCGTTCGTTCTCCTCTCGCTCCTCATCCAGGCGGTCATCCTCTTCGTGGCGGCGACGTTCTTCCTCCTCCTCGCTCTGTCCGGCATCCAGTCGGCGTACGAAGTGTCGCAGCGCCTCCCGGGAATGGTCTTCCCGATGATCGGACTGTGGCTCTGGATGATTCTTCGCTCGTTCCTGTGGGTTCCTTTCCTCGGTCCGTTCATCGCGCTCTACTTCTTCCCGCGACTCGCGCTCGCGCCGGTGATGCTGGCAAGCGGCGAGCGGGGAGTGCTCGGGAGCGTAGGGGAGAGTATGCGGCGGACGAAGGGAAAGTGGCTTGTGGTGTTCCTCGGGCTCCTCGGCGCCGCGGTGACGGTCGCGCTCCTGCTCTCGGTGGCATTCCTGATCGTCTCGGCTCTTGCGCTCTTCTCCGCGAAACTCAGCTTCTTCCTGTGGCTCATGAGCATCATGTTCGCGGTCGCCTGGAGCATGTATTTCCTTGCGATACTGACGGCGGCGTTAAGGTAAGGAAGGTCTGATTCATTCCTTTGCTTAAGAGCAAAATGTTATTGTTGCATGGTCGCATGGCTGCATGGTTGGCAGGCAACAACCGAGCGTTTCGCTTGCGAGCCATGTAACCATGTAACCATGCAACCATTTTTCAGGGTTTCCGTAACAGTGAACAGAACAGTGGAGGTGTTTCCTGAAGGCAGGTAAGCTTTTTGCGATGCGTACCTTCGCCGAAGAATTCAAGAAGCTGAACGAGAACCAGCGGCTCGCCGTCGAGACAGTCGAAGGTCCGGTGATGGTTGTCGCCGGTCCCGGGACCGGCAAGACGGAGGTCCTCGCGATGCGTGTCGCGAATATTCTGCGCAGGACGCAGATGCGCCCGACGAATATTCTCTGTCTCACCTTCTCCACGTCGGGGGCGAAGACGATGCGCGAACGTCTGCGGCAGATCATCGGCCCCGACGCCTATGGGGTCACCGTGAGCACGATTCACAGCTTCTGTAATGATTTGATTCAACAGCACCCGCAAATTTTCGTGAATTTTCGCGCACTGGAGCAGGTCAGCAACATTGAACGGCTGCAGATCGTTCGCAGGGCAATCAAAGAGCTTGGGCAACGGTCCGAGCTCTACATGCCCGTAGCGGAGCATGATCGGGCCGCGGATGTGCTGGATCGCATCACGCAGATGAAGAAAGAGGGAATTGCGCCCGATGACCTGACGAAGCACGTGGAGGTGTATGCCGAAGAAATGAAGAAGACGCTCACTGGCAGGGAGAGGGATCTGACCAGCAAGGCGTACAAAGATGATCTCAAGAAAGTGCAGCAGTTTAAGGAATTCATTACGGTCTACAAAGCGTACATCGGGGAACTGGCAGCAACACATCGGTACGATTTTGACGATATGGTGCTCATTACACTGGAAGCCCTGAAAGAACACGAATGGCTGCTCGAATCATTGCAGGTGCGCTATCAGTACATTCTGGTCGATGAGTTCCAGGACTTAAACGGAGCACAGAATCGTCTCCTCGATCTGCTCACGACGTATGCGTACGTCGAGCAGGACCCCAATATCTTCGTCGTCGGAGACGACGATCAGGCGATTTTCCGGTTCCAGGGCGCGAATATCGGGAATATGCAGTCTTTCATCGGACGGTTCCCGCGCACGGCGGTGATGACGCTCACGACCAACTACCGCTCAACGCAACCGATTCTGGATGCAGCCTCTTCCGTGATTGCCGCGAATCAGGAACGCCTGGTCAATGTGATCAAGGGCATAGAGAAAGATCTTGTCGCAGGCAGGGAGAAGAACGGCGCGAAACCGAAGTTCATCCGCTATCCCGATACGAGTACGGAGTATGCGGGGATCGTAGAAATTCTCCAAGATGCCAAGAAACGGGAGATTCCATGGAAAGAGATGGCAGTCATCTGCCGCAAGAACGAGGAGGTGTTGGAGGTCGCAGACACGCTGACTGCCGCCGGCGTTCCCAATGTGGTCGCTGCCAAGCAGGATCTGATCCAGCACCCGCAGGTCCTGCAAGCGGTGACGCTTCTGCGCGCGATTCATGAACCGGAGAATTCCAGTACGCTTGCGGGAGCGCTTGCCCTTCCGTGCTTCGGTTGTCATCCGGCGGAATTGGGGGGGCTGTTCATCGATTTCCGCACGTACAAGCGCACGAAGGAGAAAATCTGCCTTCACGAGTATTTGCTGAAGGAGCCGTCACTTCCTGCAACAATCAAAACCGCGCATGAGTTCATCATGGGGAAGAATCAAAGCATCCCAAGCGTAACGCTCACCGCGCTTGTTGCGGATGTCCTGACGGAGTCCGGTCTCCTGCCGCCCATGGATGCCAAGCAGGCGGATCCGCGTGTCATTGCAGGCCTACATGCTTTCTTCGAGTACGTGAAGAGCCGTTGCAAGGAAGTGAAAACAACGTCGTTAGCCTCACTTCTGTTCGATATTGATCAGTACATGAATGAGAAGAAGCTGAGACTGGAGTACGACCTCCCGCATCTGGTGCAGGACGGTGTCCAACTGATGACCGGACACGGATCCAAGGGGCTGGAGTTCGATCTGGTGATCATGCCGGAGGTCCGGTACCGCAACTGGGGGAACAAAAACAGCGGCAATTCACTCGCACTCCCCGACCATCTGATCATCGGGATCGACAAGGAGGTGGAGAAGAGGGCGGGGCAGGAAGACGAGTGCAGACTCTTCTTTGTGGCGATGACACGGGCGAGACGCGCACTCTTCCTCACCTTCCCCGAGACGTACCGCAGCGGGGCGCAGATGCGCGATGCACAGGTGAGCAGTTTCGTGGCGGAGGCGGGAGAGAACGTGGACGAAATCACGCTGACCCAGGAACAACTGCCGTCGCCCATCGAGACATTGCGCACGCCTCCGCTCGTGGTTGATACGGCTTTCCGCGCATTCCTGGAGGAACGACTGCAGGAGTATGAGCTCTCCGTCACGGCCCTCAATGTGTTTTTGGACGGGGAGGATGGTCCGCAGAAATTTCTCTGGGAGCAGTTGCTGCAGAAGCCTAGTGAAAAGAAACCTGCCATGGCCTTCGGTACCGCAGTCCATGCCGCTCTGGAAGAGAGGAATTCCGCATGGCAGCAGGGGGAGGCGTTCTCCGTCGATGCGCTGGTGGATGCCTTCCAGAAGCATCTCAAGAAAGAAATCCTGACCGATGAAGGATTTGAACATTACAAACTGATAGGCGGAGATATTGTACGGAGGTATGGAGAACAAACTTCCTCCGGCATTCCGCTTGTTTTTTCTACGGAACGGACATTCCATGCGGTGATTGATGAAATTCCGGTCAAAGGCAAGGTGGACCGCATTGACCTCTTTGAGCCAAATGGCAGGGCGTGTCGCGTACTGGACTACAAAACAGGTCAAACAATGAAGACGGAGGATGCTGTCCGCAAGAAGGAAGATCTGTTCAGGCAGCTGAAGTTCTACAAGATGCTCTGCGATGCGGATCCCAGGTTCATTCACGATGCCAAGCTTTTCACCCTTGATTTCATCGGCAATGAAAGTGAAGTGAGGAGAGAGATCAATCTCGAAATCACAGAAGCGGAGGTGAAAGAGCTGAAAGCGCTGATCAAACAGGTGTGGGCAAAAATCACCGCGCTGGATTTCACGCCAATTAGTTAATGGTCCTGTGACTCGGGATACAGAAAATTTCTAGCAAATGAGCCAAGAAAACGGAGTGCTTGGTGATTAATTTGTCTCCGTTTCCAGACTTGCTATACTCGCCCACCAATGTCCATAGACTCAGGAGCAAGTGTTGGCGATGCACCTCAACCTCATGAGAGGCAAGAGCCGCAGAAAAACAATGCAGTCCTTGAGCTTCATGATGCGAATGCCAAGCAATTGTTGGCGGAGCTTCCAGGAGATAAATTCCGTTATTCGATAGAACGACATCTCGCCGCCCTGCGCACACTCCTCCGTCTCGCTGTTGAAGAGGGAGTACGGGATGTCGGGTGGGAGGAGCGACATCGGAGGGCTCGTTTCATGCAATGGGCGGCGCAGTGCCGCCTCTACGGGACGATACACAAGGTTGCCGCACATCTCATGTCGCATCATATCAGGTGGGTATTTATGATGGCGAAAGAGTTTGTATCTTCACCTTCGGATGCCAATATTCTCGCCAGGACGATAGGGCACAAAGCACTGTTGGATGTTGTATGGAACTTCGATCCCGCGAAGGATGGAGACCTCTGCGATTTTGCTCAGTACAGGGTACGCGATAGGCTGGCAAACTATGTTGAAACGGAAGCTCCGGAATTGATGGAAGCGCATCATCAGCCGTTCGCAACAGTGACACTGGGAGCTTGGGCGTATAATCGCGTTGCCGGATCAAGAATCCACCCGAAGGACGATGACGAGCCTCAGAGAGCGGCGCGGTTCATCGCCTGGGCGAAAGTTGCGGGGTTGCCGGGGGAAACGCGGGACGAACTCCTGATGTCCGCGACTATCCGCTTTACACCGTGGGTTCAGGCGCTCGCCGGTTCTCATGAGTATCCGTCCCCGGAGATGCCAGGGCGTCGTGCCCAACTCGTTCAAGCCGGTGCGGTACGACTGAGTGATTTACTGCGAAGATTCGACCCCGAGCAACATGGCGAGAACTTTGAAGCGTTTGCATCTGCGGAAATAGCGGATACGTTAGCGACGAAATATCAGTTCATTCAGGGAGAAATTGCGTGGAGGGTGAGGACGCATTCTGAGCGATATTCTTCGCAATCATCTGACTGGCAAGAGACATCTTTGGCCGCGCAATGCGATGCAGCGCCTGCTGCCAGAGAAGAGTGGATTGGAGACGGAGCTCCACTGCCACCTCCCTTTTCAGCGGCAGGTACTGCGCTGGCGGAGGATGCCCCTGTTTCATCTTCAGATTTGCCAGTAGACGGGAGCCAAGCGGCAGACGCAGATATGTTCCATTCTCCGGCATCAACTGCCGCTGTTTTCTCTGATATTCCGGCAAACGGTCAACCGGTATTATCGGAGGATACGCCGCCTCCCACTGCAGATGATCCACCACCTTCTTCGGATCCAGACACTCCTGATTCTCCAGAGGAAGAGCAAGAAGAGGATGACCCGGATGGAACCGAGCCCGAGGAACCGGCTGATCCGAAAGCGGAGCGGAGGAAAAGATTCTCTCTCTGGGCGAAAGCATTGCTCGGCACGGAAGTGCAAGCATATGATAATGACGCGCTCGTTGACGCAATATGCGGGAAGTATGATCCAGTGACCAGGAGTCACACGATCAAAGTGGTCAAAAGAGTGGAGCAAGCCAATGGGGGGCGGAAAATCATGGTGAGTCGAGACCATCTGGTTAGTATCGCGAAGAAGGCGCTGAAGCAAGCAGTCACTCAGTACGATCCTGAGACTGACGGTGATTTCGTTGCCCATGCGAAAGAGCGAATGGAACAAGCGGTCAGAGCGGAGCTCCGGCCGCAGATCATGCATATGGCCTGATATGTCTTCATTCGGCGGTACTTCCAATCGTTCTCCGCAGGTGATCCGCGAGCTTGTGTACTGCCCGGCCGCGGTGGCTTGTACTATTTTTTTGTTCAATGGTCATGGCTGAATAGACACGATCGAAGCCATCGGGCATGAAACAAGCGGAGATGGGGAGACCGGGCAGATAACCAGCTTCGAGACGCGGGTTGATGACTCCATCGCACACGCCATCGAAGGTGTGAGTAATTCCGGCAGCATCGATGTATGCGAGCGCGCAGACGAAGCGAGCGCGTTTGTTCTTCTCCTTCTTCATGCGTTCGAGGAAATGCCCGATCCATTCCTCGTCGCTTGCCTGCGGCCCCGCCCCCCACCTGCGGGTGTGGATGCCGAGTTCATCTGCCAGTGCTTCCACGATGATTCCGGAATCGTCGGCCAGTGTCGGGAGTTTGGATTTTTGGAAGTAATAGCGGGCTTTGAGAAGCGCATTTTCCTCGAAGGTATCGCCGGACTCGACGGGCGCCGTCTGAATCTTCAAATCGGCGGGCAGAACTAGAGAAACCGGAAGTCCGTCCAGAACCTGCCTGATTTCAATGACCTTGCCGTCGTTG
>Ga0265296_1001839_pt1 | contig 22800 bp, 24 predicted proteins | sample MunlanPumphouse1_FD_189073 | JGI IMG/M metagenome (GOLD analysis project Ga0265296, IMG submission 189073) | Groundwater microbial communities from a municipal landfill in Southern Ontario, Canada - Pumphouse #1 | ecosystem: Environmental > Aquatic > Deep subsurface > Groundwater | place... | reverse complement strand
CGATCTGATCTATGACGAAGTGAACCGCGAGCTGGTGGTGCACTATAGCCGGGCATGGGATCCGAACCTCGAGCTTGGCCGGTTCAAGGCATGCGAGCCCGACGTCGATCCCACTGACACGACTGGCGAGCGGACGCGGTCGGAGATCTCGCCGGTGCTGCGCGCTACCTGGCTGTCGGTGAAACGCAGCGGCTCGCTTTCGAAGACGGCCCGCGAGCTCGGCGTTTCGGTCATCACAGTTCGCGATCGCTTGATCGCTTACAAGATCAAGGTGGCACGGCGGTGCGGGATCGAAATGGGCGGCGTCGCTGAGAACCGCAAAGGCCGCGTGATCCAAAACCATCTGGGCCGCCCGACCAATGCAGAGCGCGCTGCCCGGGCGGCCGCCTGATCGCTATTTGCACAGGCGATAGCAGTTCTGGCATATTGAAGTTAGGGAGTATCAAACATGAGCAAACGAAACGAGTTCCTGCCCATCACCATCGCGCTTGTCGCCATGGTCGTTTTCCTTGGCCTGTTCACTGGCCTGTTCCTTTACGCGATCGGCGCGGCATCGCTCTATATGATCGACCGCGAAGAGTTCGAAGGCCTGTCGCCGGAGAACGCCGCGATCGCCGCGCTGAAATGGCCGGCGGTGGCATGGGAATATATCCGGCGCTAACCCGCTGAAATAGCGATATCGCAAAGCCCGCGTGCCGGATATGGCGCGCGGGCTTTTTCGTGCGCCCGCTCAGAAAAGGCGGAATTATGTTGCGTTCGTTCCATTATGACGCAATTTGTGGCCGATATAGCGATTCTTAACCGTGTTCCGCCATTGTTCGCAATTAAAATACCATCTAATGTCACCCAACCTTTGAACAAGGAAGCAAGGGAATTCCATTATGAGTGATTTCGACCTGGAGCCCATCGAGGGCGATGGCCTGATTTCAATTCACGCCCGCGAGCGTCGCAAGCGGATTCGCGAGGTTTTCGCCAATAGCTTTTCGAGGATCCTGGCTGAGAAGGGTCTGACGCAAAAAGAGCTGTCGAAGCTCGTCGGCATCCCCGAGTATGAGATGAGCCGCTATGCCCTCGGCAAGTCGACGCCAAAGCACACGAAGGTGCAAGCGATCGCGACGGCGCTCGACATCGATCCTGATGCGCTTGTCCCTGGCTACGTCTCCAAGGGGAAGGACACCGGGATGCGCGTCAATATGCGCGAGCTCGATTCCGGCAATCTCTGGATCGAATTTGCCGGCGCCTTCGACCGCGAAACCGCGAATGAGATGATCGCGGTTATGAGCAAAAACAAGATCGACAAGGCTCCCGGTCGCTAAGTGGCGCGGTGGTGTCGCTATGCGTTAGAATGCTCCTGAAAAAAAGTTATTGGGATGGGCTTGGCTCCCACCTATAACTCATCGCCAGTTGAATAGTCGGCTGGCACTGACAGGAGTTTTACAGTGCCCACCAGCGAACAGTCGCCAATCGACACAATCATTACCATTCGGTCTGACGGCTCTGCGGCCGTGACTGAATATGACCGCGACGAAGACGTTGTCGAAACGCGGACGATCAGCTTCGAAAATCCGGACGGCCTCGACATGGCATCGGTGATCGCGAACTACCTGGTCGGCAATCTCGTCGTGCCGGACAACGTCGCCCGGGTGACCGTTCGGGAAGATGATGGCCGGGGAGCCGGCGCGAACATCGTCTATCTGCCCGGCGTGGAGGCAGCGGAATGACCCCCGCTTCTGAAAACGCCAGCGAGCCGATCACGCTCGCCGCATATGCCAAGGCGACCGGCCGTTCGCTTCGCGCAGTTCAGCGTGACGTGAAGGCCGGTCGCATCCCGGCGTGGAATGATCCCACGATCAAGCGCACCAAGGTCACCAGCCTGGCAGCGATACAGCGCGTGCGCGACGCAGCGGCCGACAAAGCCGAGAAGGCGTTCATGCAAAAGGCGAAGCTCACATGACGGAAGAAATGACCAAGGCAGTTAGCGATATCGCGAAGCTCCTGATTCGTAATATCAATGATGGCGATTACAGCATGTTGATGGAGAACTTTGCTGTGCTGTTCTATATGCTCGATAACGGTAAAATTCCGTCGACTTCGCAAGAGCTCGCGTCGGCGTGCGATGATCTGAAAGCGAAGCTGGCATGATCGCATCGGGTGATATGCATGACCCGTGTCTTCTTAATCTGGCACGCGTCATCGTTGCACGGCTTGAGGACGGGCGGGGCATGTCTGCTACCGCGATAGGAACGCTTTGCGGTGATGGCGATCGCGGCGCGGCTGTGACGGCCGCATATCAGCTGGCGAGCGCGATCTTTGGGGATGGCACAGGCGGCGTGCGACCCGACCTTGTCGACAGCTGCCGACGCGCCGCGAACGGATCTGCGCCGAGTAGGCTTAAGATCCATGGGCGTCGCATTTAGGCAATGACGGAAGCTGAAATCCGAGCGATAAAGCTGTTGTCTGATGCATGGGGAAGAGATTTTGGGGACAATTGATGGCGACGATTGAGCACAACGGCTACACGATCGTCGACGGCGTTCTGCAGCTAGATGGCTTGCGGAGGGAGGGATCGCTATTCCTAAACGGCTGCGCCGCGCTAACCGGGATGCCCGATGGGCTCAGCGTCGGTGAATGTCTCTACCTTAACGACTGCACGGCGCTCACCGCGCTTCCGGACGGTCTCAGCGTGGGTGGATCAATCGATCTCGAAGGTTGCTCCGCGCTCACCGCGATACCGGATGACCTGAGCGTAGGCCGTTACATCTTCTTCAGTGAAATTTGGCTATCATCAAACGAAGCGATCCTGAGGAGCGTTACTCTCCCTGAATCCATTCGCACCGCCGCGCTCGGCCGACGCCTCGGCGACTTGACCGACCATTGGGCGCTCGGCTGGAACGGGATGCGCGATCAGATCATCGAAAGCATCGAGGAAGACGCTGCCAGTCAATTCGTCAGATTACAGCCTCACGCCTCGGACGCGTGATGTGGCTCAGACGAATCGCCATTCTTGCTCGACACACTGCCCTCTTTGCCGCGCTCGAGTTCCGCGACCCGTTTCTTGAGATTGCTGACCTCGATCGCCAGATCGCTTACGTCTTTGAGAATGCGTGCATAGTCCATCCGGACGCCATACCGACCCTCGGTTAACGAACGGTCACGCTACACCCTCAGGTTCGGCGGATCGCTGTCATACCAGATTGCATCGCGACTTCCCCAGCGCGTCTCACCGTCGTGGTGCGGACGGTGTCCCTGCCTTGATAGTCGACCGCAAAATCGACGAAGTTCAGCTCTTCATCGCGGCCGCCGAACGCCTCATGCATGACGCTCAGGATCTCGACGTCGCCGATCGCCTGCGCCGGCGGATGGGGATTGTTGCGCGGCGCCGGGACGGTGCCAGGGAAAACATAAATGCACGGCGGTGGCAGCTCATACGCCGCAATTTGCGTGATCCGGGCGGGATCCGCGACGATCTTCGGACAAGGCCGGCCGATGGTGCCGCAGACCATATCCCAGACCACCAGACCGTCGACACGCTCGGCGCGCGAGACGATCTCAGCCGATAGGCGCGTATGAATGCCCGACCACACATTGTGACGCGGATTCGCGCCCGGGTTGGTGCATACCGACCAGATGATGAATTCGTTGGCGTGCGGCGGCCGGTCGAAGATGTTGGTGTTATTGCCGTCGAGGCAGCCTTTGAGCTCGATCGCGGCGTTGCGGCCCGATAGCAGCTCAACGGTGTAATCGTGACGGTTCGCTTCGCCGGCCGAATACCATGCCTGGATCCGCCCTTGGTCTTCGAGCCAATTCAGGACGGCGGACGCAAAGTCGCGCTTCTCGCGCATCGTCGCTGAGAACTGACCACGGATGCGCTCGATGGCACCGCGGAACAGGCCGCTGTCATAAAATTCCTGCTCATCGAGCCCGTGATTACCGAGAAGATGCGACTGCGTTTTGAGAGTCTCGGCAAATTCTTCGATGCGAATGCGAAGCTCGGCGTTCGCCTGGCAAGGAATGACGCTCATGCGGCGTCGGCCATTGCCTGGTTCGCCCTGATGATCGGATCGAAGAGGCTGCGCCCCAGAAACGAGACCACGCCGACCGCAACGCCGTCGCCCACGAGATGATAGCCCTCGTTATAGGCATATGGCAGCTTGTAGCTGTCTGGCAGTCCCATGAGCCGCGCTCCCTCCCTGGTGGTCATCAATCGCGATCGCACATTGCCGCCCTCGACCTCGATAACGATCTGCCGGCTGGATCCGCCCGACGGCGTGCGCAGGCATCCCGCAATGCCATCGAACCGGACTTCGGTCCGAACTGACTTCTGTCCGCCCTCGACACGCGTGCGGCGATAGGCGGTGCCGATCATCCTGGTGCCGCTCGCCTTCGCCTTTTCCAGCTTGCGCTTGTTGAGCTCGCTCATCCGGTCGATCAGCGTCTTTGTCTCGGCGGCCGAATGCCATTCTACGCCGATGGGCTCGACCTCGATCAGCGCCTCGAGCGATGGCACCTTGCTCTTCGGAGCCGGCAGCGACCAGTTGATCCAGTTGTCGACGATCGGTTGCAGCTCCGGTTCGGCTTCGGCTCGCTCCTGAATTCGGGCGAAGGTCGACGCGACCAGCTTGTCTATGCCGACCAGTGAGCCGCTCGGCTCGATCAGGCTGGCAGGGATCTCTGTGTCGCCATAGATCGCGATCAGGAACATGCGCGGCCGCGACTGAGGGACGAAGTTCACAGCATCGATCACCCGCGCGCCGATCCGGTAGCCTTTCTCGACAAGCGCCGAGCACAGGGCCTCGAAGTCGCGGCCCTTGTGCGATGTCAGAGTCGCCGGGACATTCTCGAGCGCAACGATCGTCGGCGCGCGGTCGGCGTCGATCAGCTTCGATACCTGCTTCCAGAATGGCCAGAAGGTTCCCGAGCGATCGCCTTTGAGACCAGCGCCGGCACCTGCCAGGCTGAGATCCTGGCAAGGGAATGAAGCCCATACGAGATCGGGATCCTCGACCACATTGGACAGGTCGACCGTCTTCACGTCGCCGGGCACCATCGCACCCTTGCCCCAGTTATCGTCGTATGTTGCCGCCTTCTTCAGATCGATGTCATTGGCGAACAGGCAGCGCCATCCCTTGCCGAGTCCGGCACGAGCCATCCCGGCGCCGGCGAAGAACTCGAGGAAGGTTGGCTTCACGATTCTTCTCCCAAATGGCGATGCATCGATAGCCCTTCTATGTTCCGCTTCCGTTCCGCACAAGGCAGTAAGATCGCGATATGCCACATCCTTTGGCTACGCACCAGACGCCGATCAACTGGCGTTTAAAGGCAATCGTGTGCACATCGTGTGCACGCACGCTGTCGTGTTGCTTTCGCCAACTGTCGTTTACGTGTCGTTTCAGTAACTTGCAGTGTCGTGCTACTGTCGCCATAATCGAATGGCAAATGCGAGTTTCCCGGCATCAATATCAAAAAACGGCGGATTTCCTAGGGTTTTGCCTTGGTAGCGGAGGAGGGACTCGAACCCCCGACACGCGGATTATGATTCCGCTGCTCTAACCAGCTGAGCTACTCCGCCCCGAAGGGTCGCCGCGACGGGCGAGCAGCGCCTATAGGCAGGGTGTTGGCGCTGGTCAATATCATGTGCGCGCACCGCGAAAATTCCGTGCGAAGGCGGCTTCCCACGGGCCGCCGCGATAGTGGTGGGCGGCGAGGCCGGTGATGGTCAGAGGGCGCGGCTGGAAATCGGCGGCGAGTTCGGCGAGCAGCGCGCGCGCCTCGCTGGGCGCGACCTTGTTCTGGACGGTGATGTGGAGCCGCGGCGTCCCCTGGTCCTGCGCGGTCAGCATACCGGTGAAATGGTCGGCGATGCGTTCGCGGATCGCAAGCAAATCGGGGCTGTCGATGCGGTAGGCTACCCCCTTACCCAGCGAATAGAGCTCGCGCAGCCGCGCAACGGGCGGCGAGGTGTCGGCAGCGATGCGACGGATCAGCCCGTCGAGTTCGTCCAGCGCCGACGGCGGCAGCTGGTGGAACAGCGTGATATGCGCGGTCAGATAGTTGCGCTCGGGCGGGAAATGCGCCGCGCGCAGAGAGTCGAAAAAACGCTGGTCGGCCGCACCCATCGTCGCGGTCACGATGATGGGTGCGGCGCCAGCGGCCCGGATGGGAGGGGGGATGGCCGGGCCGCCTAAGGTCATATCAGCGCCGGTTTAGGCCGCCTGCGACAGCTTGCCGCGATAGGGGTTTGCCTTCACCCACTCGAGCGCCTTTTCGGGGGTCGATTCGACATAGGGATCGGCGTCGGTGCCGACATCATTGATGCCGGGCTCGACGAACATCTGAACGACGACGCCGTCGTCGACGATCGCGGTGTAGCGCCAGCTGCGCATGCCGAAACCGACGTGATCCTTGTTGATCAGCATGCCCATGCGGCGCGTGAAGGCGCCCGAGCCGTCGGGGACCATCTTGACGTTCTGGACGCCCAGGCTCTTGCCCCAATTGTACATCACGAAGGCGTCATTGACGCTGATGCAATGGATGTCGGCGACGCCTTCGGCGGCGAAATCGCCATAGAGGCGCTCGAAGCCGGGGCACTGCTCGTTCGAGCAGGTCGGCGTGTAGGCGCCGGGCAGGCCGAACAGGATGTGACGGCCGGTGCCAAAGGCTTCGCCGGTGTCGACGTCCTGCCAGCGGAACGGGTTCGGGCCGTCAACAGCCTCGTCGCGGACGCGCGTCTTGAGGGTCACGGCGGGAACGGGTTGATTGATCATGGGAGAGAATCCTTTCTGTGGGATTTTTGTGCGGCGCACCAAAAGCAGACCGACGGTCGCAGGTCAAATCGAGTTGGCCGCTTATATTGATTGAGTCAGGCGATCAGAGCGTGGACCAGAAGCGATGCAGTGCCGCTGCGACCTCTGCGGGTCGCTCGGCGATCGCCCAATGCCCTGCCCCGTCGATGACGGTGAGCGGGATGCCAGTGTTGGCGCTGAAGCGCTGCGCGACCGACAGTTGCACATATGGGTCGTCGGCGCCCCAGATCAACGCCCCCTGCGCAGGCAATTTGCCAACATCGCGCGCCCAGTCATGTTCGAAACTGAGCCCCTTGGCCGATCGATAGAGTTTCAGGATCGCACGGCGCTTGTCCTTGTTCCGCCACTGGTCAGCCTCTTCGGCGGCGATGTCGGCGGGCATGCCCTGCGCCGCGAGACCCTCGGCGAGCTTCGCCGGTTTGCTCAGCGCCATGAAGATTTCGCCGAGAATCGGTGTGTTCCAGATGCTTGCGACACGGTGGCCGCGATAATCGGGATCGATCACCGCGTTCGAGATCGCCCAGCTGCGCAGCAAATCGGGACGCAGCATCGCGACGCGCTGGGCGATCAGGGCGCCCCAGTCGTGGCCGATGATGTCGATCGGGCCGTGCTGGGCGAAAAGCGCCTCCGCCTGTCCTACTGCCCAATCGGCATAGGCTTCCTTGGTCGCCGGGAAGCCCGCGGGCAACGGCGCGGTGAAGCCGGGAAGCGCCGGAACCGCGATGGGCGTGTCGCCCAAGTCGAGCGCGGCGAGCAGCGGACGCCAGATTGCGGGGCTGTCGGGGACGCCGTGGAGGAAAAGTTTGGCGGTGGTCATATCAGCCCTTTGGCAAATGGATGATCCAGCTTTGGTCGGTCGGCTCGATCCGGCCTTCCCGATAGCCGCCCGCGAGCAGCGCGGTGTGGGCGTCCGCGCGAACGAGCGTCATGTAATTCCACTGCCCGCCAAGATCGTAATCCAGTCGCGCACCGGTGCCGGCGGCAACGTCGAAGATTTCGGGCGTTGTGTCGCCGGCCGCGACCAAAACCTTGTTCCCAGGCAGCAGCAGCAGCCCGTCGGCGATCTTGAACCTTGGATCGGCGAGATTGCCGGCCAGGACAAAGCGGCCCGCGGCGACGTCGAAGCGCTCGACCGAGCGCAGCTTGCCGTCATAGTCGCGCGCGTCGGATCCGCCGACGATCAACACGTCGCCATTTGCCAGACGCAGTGCGCCATGCTTGTAACGACCCTGAGCCAATTGCCCGGCGGGACTAAAGCGCCCGGTCGTTGGATCGAAAATTTCCGCGCTGGCCAGCGCAATCTGCGGCGCGCGATCGGGTCGCCCGCCGCCCGCCACCAGCACGCGCCCGTCGGACAGCAAGGTCGCGGTTGCGCCGCTGCGGGCGGCGGCGAGCGCGCCGGTGGCCGTCAGGAGGCCCGTCGCGGGATCAAAGATTTCGGCGTCAGACCGCACATCGCGCCCGTCATAACCCCCGGCGATCAAGATACGGCCATCAGCAAGACGAACCAAAGCGGGCGCGTTTCGCGGCCCCGTCATTGCCGGTCCCGCCAGCGATTTGCCGGTCGCGGGATTGAAAATTTCGGTCGTTGCCGACACCCGCCCATCGACCCAGCCGCCCAAGACGAGGACGCGCCCATCTGGCAGTGCCGCCGCTGACGGCTGGATGCGCTGCGCCAGCAGGTTGCCGCTGCCGACCAATTCCATGTTTTGGGCGTCGATGATATCGACCGTCGCGCTCGCGGGACCGGCCTCGCAGCCCGAGCGAACACAGCCACCAATGGCGAGTAGTCGCCCCTGCCCCGCTGCGACCAGCTGGTGCGTGGCACGCGGCGCGCGGAGGCGGGGGCCGGTCTCGATCCGGACATCGCTGTCGGTCTGTTCGGCCGCGCTGCCCCCACCCGCCATGCAGGCGGTGAGCAATGAAAAAAAGACTATCAGGCCCGAAAAGCGTCGCATAACCATGCTTTCTCCGTCATCCCGGCGAAGGCCGGGATCTCAACGTAGCAGCCTCACACTCCGGCGAGATCCCGGCCTCCGCCGGGATGACAATGGAGGTTAGGTCCGCTTACTCTATCTCCCCGCGATCCCGCCGCAGTTGATACCATTTCTGCACATTGGCATTATGTTCGGACAGCGTCCGCGCGAAGATGTGGCCGCCGTCGCCCTTGGCGACAAAGAACAGATAGTCGGTCGGTTCGGGATCGAGCACCGCGGCGATCGAAGCTTTGCCGGGGTTGGCGATCGGTCCCTTGGGCAGGCCGATCATGCTGTAGGTGTTGTAGTCGTTCACCGCCTGAATTTCGGAGCGCAGGATGCGGCGGCCGAGCGGTTTGCCCTTGGTCAGCGGGTAGATGATCGTCGGGTCGGCTTGCAGTTTCATGCCGACCGCGAGCCGGTTGGTATAGACCCCGGCGACGGTGCGGCGTTCGGCGGCGACGCCGGTTTCTTTCTCGACGATCGAGGCGAGCGTGATCGCTTCGTTGCGGTCCTTGGCGGCGGTGCGCGGGGTACGCTTGGCCCACAGCTCGTTGAACGCCTTGTCCATCGCCGCCTGCATGCGTTTGATGACCGCGGCGCGGCTTTCGCCGGTGGTAAAGGCATAGCTGTCGGGCAGGATGCTGCCCTCCGCAGGCACAGGGATTTCGCCGGTCAGTCGCTTTTCAGCCATCAACCGGTCCCAGACCATGATCGACGGCATGCCCTCCGGTATCATGACGAGGCGCTGGATCGTCTTGCCCGACTGGAACAGTTTGAGGATGTCGCCCGCGTCCATCCCTTTTTCGATCTTGTATTCGCCCGGTTTGATCGGATCGTCGGAGGCGAAGAAGCGCACTTCGTTGCGGAAGCTGGAGGCGGAGACGGCGCCTGCCTTTTCGAGAATCTCGCCCGCCTTGGCGATGCTGGCGCCCTGGGGAATTACGACGACCGTGTCCGCCGGTGCGCCGCCCGAGCAGGCGGCGAGCAGCAGGGCCAAGATTGCCATCGTCAGCCAGCGGAACGGATGCACCTGATTCTCCCAATCTTGTCCTTAAAGCGACAAAAGATACGCACGAGCGCGTTCAAAATGTCTCCTTTGTCGCTTTAGGCCAGCGGCGGCGACAGGGACGATAGAGCATGGCGGTGAAATGTAGGAAAGAGGTTTTAGTTCGTCATTGCGAGCGAAGCGAAGCAATCCAGAGCGGCTTGTCACACTCTGGATTGCTTCGCTTCGCTCGCAATGACGAGGGCTTTTAGTCGATCGCTTTGACGATCACGCTGGCGTTGGTGCCGCCGAAACCGAAGCTGTTGTTCAGCGCCGCCTTGACCGGACGCTTCTTCGCGGTGTGCGGCACCAGATCGACGCTCTCGGTGCCTTCATCGGGGTTGTCGAGGTTGAGCGTCGGGGGGACGATCTGGTCGCGGATCGCGAGGATGCAGAAGATCGTCTCGACCGCCCCGGCGCCGCCGAGCAGGTGGCCGATCGCCGATTTGGTCGAGCTCATCGACACGTCGCCGATCGCGTCGCCGAACAGGCGCTTGACCGCGCCAAGCTCGATCGTGTCGGCCATCGTCGAAGTACCGTGGGCGTTGATATAATCGATGTCCGACGGGGTCATGCCCGCCTTTTTCAGCGCCATTTCCATCGAGCGGAAGGCGCCCGAGCCTTCGGGGTGCGGGGCGGTGACGTGATAGGCGTCGCCCGACAGGCCGTAACCGACAACTTCGGCGTAAATCTTGGCGCCGCGCGCCTTGGCATGCTCATATTCTTCGAGCACCACGACGCCCGCGCCCTCGCCCATCACAAAACCGTCGCGGTCCTTGTCATAGGGCCGGCTCGCCTGCTCGGGGCGGTCATTATAGCTCATGTTGAGCGCGCGCGCCTGCGCGAAGCCCGCAATACCGATCGGGCAGATCGTCGCCTCGGCGCCGCCCGCCAGCATGATGTCGGCATCATCGTCGCGGATCATCCGCGCCGCGTCGCCGATCGAATGCGCGCCGGTCGAGCAGGCGGTGACGACGGCGTGGTTCGGCCCCATCAGGCCATATTTAATGCTGACCTGGCCCGAGATCAGGTTGATCAGGCGGCCGTGGACGAAGTGCGGTGAAACGCGGCCCGGCCCTTTTTCGGCGAGCAACAGGCTTTCGCTTTCGATGCCCGGCAGGCCGCCGATGCCCGAGCCGATCGAACAACCGGCGCGCAGTTTCTGCGCTTCGGTCATGTCCTCGAGACCGGCATCTTCGATCGCCTGCCCGGCGGCGTCGATGCCATAGATGATGAACGGATCGACCTGGCGCTGCACCTTGTGATCGACGCGCTTGCCGGGGTCGAAACCATATTCATGGTCCGGCCCCTTCACCTCGCACGCGATCGTGCATTTATAGTCGGAGGCGTCGAAATGGGTGATCTGACCGGCGCCCGATTTGCCCGCGAGCAGATTGGCCCACACGGTTTCCACGTCGGCGCCCAGCGGCGTCACCAAACCCAATCCCGTCACGACAACCCGGCGCATAGTCATTCCTTTCGTCGGCTCCTGCCCCCGCAGGCGCCCGCATTATTGTAGTTCGCGCGCTTCTAGAGGACGCGCGCACATAAAAAAAGCTCCCCGGTCGCTGCGCACGAGCGCTCGAGACCGGGGAGCCGGAATTGCGTTGACGGCGTCGCCGCCACGTCCGGCGATGCCGGACCAGGCCGCTTTAGCCCTTGTTCGCTTCGATATAGTCGATCGCATCCTTGACGGTGGCGATCTTTTCCGCCGCGTCGTCCGGGATTTCGACGCCGAATTCTTCTTCGAATGCCATCACCAGTTCGACGATGTCGAGGCTGTCCGCGCCCAGATCATCGATGAAGCTCGCTTCTTCGGTAACCTTGTCGGCTTCGACGCCCAGATGTTCGACAACGATCTTCTTAACCTTTTCGGCCGAATCGCTCATGCGCTATTCCTTTTCTGACTAAGCCGTGAATGTTGGAAATTGCCCTAGTGTCCGTGGACAGGGCTGGCAAGAGGGCTGGTATCGACCAGTTCCTCCTCCGCCGCGCTATAGGCGGAACGCCTCCCTTTCTGTCCGTCCGGCACCTGCGTCACGAAATAGGCAGTGCCGGTGCCCGCTTCAAGATCGTACCATAGCCCCGAACGCAATCCATAGGCATCGCCCGAGTGGCCCAGCCGCCGCCGTCCGTCGCCGAACAGGTCGTCGCGGCACCCCGGCCCGGTCGCAGCGCCGCTGCCGGTACTGTGCATTGCGGCGCCATATTCGCAGAAAAACCCACCGGTCCCCTCGCCTGTCGTGGGGCGAACCGGCGCCATGGCTTCCAGCCGGGCGACGCTGTCCGCTTTCAGAAAACCATCGCCGCGGCGCAGCAGCATGACGCCGATCCGCGCCAGCCCGTACGCCGATATGCGCAGGCCACCTTGCGGGCTGAAACCGGCGCCGTGGCGGGTGAGCCGGTAGGTGCCAAGGTCGCAGCTGCCGTCGCTTGCCGGCACAACGGGACAGGCGGAGCGGATGCCCTTCATGTCATCGCGCACGACAGCGCCGTCGGCGCCGTACAGCACCACTGCGCGCGCCACCGCGGCGTCACTGCACGTCGGCCAGTTGAAACAGCCGTCGATCCCCAGCGGGCGCAGCACCAGCCGCGCCATCGCCTGATCGAACCGCTCACCCGTCGCGCCTTCAACCACCGCAGCGACGACGGGATAGTTGAGATTGGCATAAACAAAATCGCCGCCCGGTTGGCGCGGCGTGTCCCATGCTGCCGGATTCCGGAGCGAGGTTTCCAGATCGGCATCGAGCGGCAGCGCATACTCGACGCGGTCGGCGAGCCCGGCGCGATGCCCCAGCAGCTGCGTCAGGGTGATTGGCTGTTCGGGATAGGCGGGATGACGAAGCCGCCAGCCGAGATAGTCCGAGACGTCCCGATCGAGATCGAGCCGCCCTTGCTCGACCAGCCGCAGCACGCCGAGCGCGACGACGAGCTTCGACACAGAGGCAATGCGCACCGGGTCATCCGGCGTCAACGCGCGTTCGTTCGCCCGGTCGGCCTGCCCCACGACCACGCGCGTTTCGATCGCGCCATCCCGGTCGAAATTAACGGCGACCGCGGCGGGCGCCGATGGCGCAGAGGCGAGCAAGGCGATGGCGAGCAGCATCGCTCCGTTCTGCTCGGCACGTTTCAGCGCGTCAAGTCGCGGGCTTGGCGGGAACGACCCCCGAATCGCGCAGCGCCGCCGATGCCCGCTGGATGACCACCGGGGTGATCATGAAGCGACCAAGCACCGTTTCGGGGGCCGCGTCGGCGGGCTGTCGGGTGTAGGTGAGCAGGCGTTGCCATTGCGCCTGTCCGCCGGCGACATCGCCCTGCCGCGCCAAGACGATCGCGCGCACCATGATGGCTTGCGGCTCCATATTGCTTGGCGATGGCATCCGATCGAGGATCGATTGCGCCTCCCCTTGCTCGCCGCGCTGCGACAGGATGAACGCCAGGGTGACCGCCGGAACGCCGGGATAGCTATCGTCGAGCGCCAGCGACTGACGGAGCAGCACCTCCCCTTCCGCCGCCTGCCCGCACGTAATCCTGAACAGCCCAAAGAAGCCCGCTATATCGGGGTCATAGGGATTGAGCCGCCGCGCGGCGTCGCCCATCGTATTGCCGCCCGAACAATTTCCGACATAATAATTCGCGCGCGCCATCGCGAATAGGCCCGCCGATGAATTCGGGCTGCTTTCATAGGCTTGCAGCGCGAGCGCGCGCGCCTCGGCAAAGGCGGTGCGGCCCGCAGGTGTCCCGCGCTGCGGCTGCCAGTCACCATAGCGTAGCAGCGACAGTGCCGCGAGCGCCACGGGGTCGCGCTCGTTGCGTTTCAGCGTGGCGCGCAGACACGATTCGACCTGTTTGGCGGTCGGGGTGCTGCGCATCTGGCGCATCCGGTTGAACTGCGCGAGGCAAGGAAAGCCCGGCGAAAAACGATCAGGCTGACGTTGCACCTGATCGCGCACGATAACGCCGTAATCCCCTGCAATCTGCGCGATAGCGGCATCGACCGGAGCAAAATCGGGCATATCCTGGTCGGTCACCGGGATTTGCTGCGACCAGATCGCCCGCTGATCGGCAACGCGGTTCAGCACCAGCGTGATTTCGGCGTCACCCTGGAAATTGCGAACCAGCGAGGCGTCGAGCCGGTAGTCGGCGGTGCGGGGCGCCGCGCCCCCCGGCGCCTTGGCACTCAACAGATCGACGAGATCGAACCGCCGCAATCCGTCACGCAGTTTGCCGTCTAGCGCTCGGGCAAGCGCCCGCGATGGCGGCGTACTACCCGCCACCGGGGCGCTGACCTCGAGCAACGGCATCGGCACCGCATCGCTGACGAACAATCGGTCGGGGTCGCTGCGCAAGGACCATAGGGTGAAGATCGCGAGGGCGAGCAGGACGAGTGCGACGACCCAGCGGCCATAGCGCGGTCCGGCTGGGCTGGCAGCGCCCGGCGTGCGCGGTGCGCCTGTCCCATCGGCGGACGTCGCGGTCTTGACGTCACCGTCGTCGCCCGCCGCGTCCGCTGACCGCGATGGTGGCGCAACGCGGTGCTGAACCACCACCTCGTAACTACCCTGCGGCACGCGCAAGCGATGTATCCAGGGGGTATCGGCATAATAACGATCGAGCAGGGTGCGCAGGCGTCCGACCATGACGCGGGGGTAGCTGTCGATCGCGGGATCGAAATCTTCGCTGCGGCCGAGCGCCTCGGTCGCGATCGCATAGGCCTTGGGCGAACTGCGCCCACCGCGCAGGCGATGCTCGACAAGGAATTGCAGCAGGCGCGTTAGCACCGGCGACCGCACGAACAGCGGGGATTCGAGCAGTCGCTCCAGCTCCTCGGCGATAATCCGTTCGGTCTCGCCGGGATTTTGCGTCTCGTTCGCTTTCGCGTGGTCCATGCTACCCTCAATTGCCCACGGCGGGCGGTGCGGTTGATACGCCAATCAACAACCGCGACCAGTCCTTGTTACTTCTCCGTAACGGTAACAGGCGCGCAGTTCTGCATATCAGAAGCGCGGGCCGTCGCCAATCGGCAACGACAACGACAACGACAACGTTCGAAACCTGATTAACAAAGGATTATCAAACGGCGACATGTAGGCATGTGACCCCTTGTAACTGCCACAGATGCGAAAGCCTGTCATTCTTTCGGGGTCTTGTCATTCCTACGATGACATGATGTTGAGGCCGATAGGCGAAGGATGCGAGCTGGTCCCTGGCATTCTTCAGACCCCCTCCGGCTTCATTTCAAGACTTCGCCGGGCGGACCGACAGCCCCACCTGTTGCCCGCCCGGCAAGTCGACCTTCGCCCCTACCGCGCTATGTTAAAGCCGGGCCGATGCAAAAAACGCAGAGCTTGTTGCCGTCGAGATCGCGGAAATAGGCCGCGTAAAAGGCTTGCTCGCTGTCGTCGCCGCGAACGCCGGGTGCGCCCTCGCACGTGCCGCCCAGCGCGATCGCCTTGGCATGCAGGCCGTCCACTTTGGCGCGTTCGTCCACAATGATTGCGGCCATATGCCCATTACCCGCATGCATCGGCTGGCCATCATAAGGCCGCGTCACCGCGATCCCCGGTTGGCCCCAGCTGGTCGCATAGAGGGTAAAGCCATTGTCTTCGTCCGACATCCGCATCAATTCGCTGGCGCCGATCGTCCCGAGCAGCGCCGCATAAAATTCGCGCGCACGGTCGATGTCGTCGGTTCCCATCGTCACATAACCCAGCATCGTCGCTCCTCTCGCGTTGACATGATTAGGGCGCCAGCTTTGCTGACGCCCCGATCGATTGGCAATTACGTCATGATTCAGGTCGTTGGGGCTCAGGTCGTCGCCGGCGCCTTGCACGGGCCGGTGTGGGTACTGGTCATCTGCATGACCATTTCCATGTCGCCGCCGGTCGGCACCTTGCCCTTGGTGGTGATCGTCACGTCGCTTTTCTTGGCTTCCATCGTGCCGTTCATCGCCATATCGACCGTCTGGCCGTTGGCGGTGCAGGTGCCGGCAATATCGATCTTGCCGCCCGCAATGTCCTTTTTCGACCATTTGCACTCGCCGCCATTGCCCGGCCCCTTGGCGAGTTCAGCGGCGATGTCTTCCTTGTCGACTTGCTCCTGGGTGAAGCACTGGTCCATGCCGCTGGCGCCTTCCATCATCTTCGCCATGCCGTCCTTCATTTCGGGGGGCATGCCCGGGACTTCGAATTTCACCAGCTTGACGTCGGTTTTCCAGTTGCCGGCCTCGCGCTTAACCGCGCCGCCGGCATTTTCGCTTTTACCGCAGCCCGACACCGCCAGGAGCGTGCCGACGGCTGCTATCGTCAAAATCTTTTTCATACCCTGTCTCCTGTGACTAGCCGCTGCCTGCTCTGTGGCGGACTCATTGCGATTGTGGACCCGCCCCATCGATACCATATTGGCAGCAATGGCAATTCAGATTCGTACATCACTCGATGAAATCGACACGGCGGAGGGCTATGTCCCGCACCGTCCCGCGCGCCCCGACAAGGTCGAAGGAGGCAAGCGATTCGAGTTATTTAGCGACTATGAGCCGGCAGGCGACCAGCCGACAGCAATCAGGGAGCTGGTCTCGACCGCGCTCGACGGCGAACGCGATCAGGTGCTGCTCGGCGTCACCGGTTCGGGCAAGACCTTCACCATGGCGAAGGTCATCGATGAATTGCAGCGCCCCGCGCTGATCCTCGCGCCGAACAAGATCCTCGCCGCGCAATTATATGGCGAGTTCAAGAGCTTTTTCCCGAACAATGCGGTCGAATATTTCGTCAGCTATTACGACTATTACCAGCCCGAGGCCTATGTGCCGCGGTCGGACACGTATATCGAGAAGGAAAGCTCGGTAAACGAGGCGATCGATCGAATGCGCCATTCGGCGACGCGCGCGTTGCTGGAACGCGACGACGTGATCATCGTCGCGTCGGTGTCGTGCCTTTACGGCATCGGGTCGGTCGAGACTTATTCGGCGATGGTCTTCGACCTCAAGAAGGGCCAGGTCGCCGACAATCGCGAAATCATCCGCAAGCTGGTCGCGCTGCAATACAAGCGCAATGATCAGGCATTCGCGCGCGGCAATTTCCGGGTGCGCGGCGACAATCTCGAAATCTTCCCCTCGCATTACGAGGATATGGCGTGGCGCGTCAGCTTCTTCGGCGACGAGATCGAAGATATTACCGAATTCGATCCGCTGACCGGCAAGAAGATCGCGACGCTCAACCATGTTCGCATCTATGCCAACTCGCACTATGTGACGCCGGGACCGACCCTGAAACAGGCGAGCGAGGCGATCAAACATGAGCTGACCGAGCGGCTGAAGGAGCTCGAAGCCGAGGGCCGCCTGCTCGAAGCCCAGCGGCTCGAACAGCGCACCAATTTCGACCTCGAAATGATCGCCGCGACGGGCAGCTGCGCGGGGATCGAGAATTACAGCCGCTTCCTGACCGGCCGCCTGCCCGGCGAACCGCCGCCGACCTTGTTCGAATATCTGCCCGACAATGCGCTGCTGTTCGTCGACGAAAGCCACCAGACGATCCCGCAGATCGGCGCGATGTCAAAGGGCGATCACCGGCGCAAGATCACGCTAGCCGAATATGGCTTCCGCCTGCCGAGCTGCATCGACAACCGGCCGCTGCGCTTTGCCGAATGGGACATGATGCGCCCGCAGACGGTCAGCGTGTCGGCGACCCCCGGCACCTGGGAAATGGACCGCACGCAGGGCGTGTTCGCCGAACAGGTGATCCGCCCCACCGGGCTGATCGATCCCCCGGTCGAGATCAAGCCGGTCGAGGAACAGGTCGACGATTTGATCGTCGAGGCGAAAAAGACCGCCGCGGCGGGCTATCGCACGCTGGTCACAACGCTGACCAAGCGGATGGCCGAGGATCTGACCGAATTCCTCCACGAAGCGGGGATGAAGGTCCGCTATATGCACAGCGACATCGAGACGCTGGAGCGCATCGAGATCATCCGCGACCTGCGGCTCGGCGTGTTCGACGTCTTGATCGGGATCAACCTGCTGCGCGAAGGGCTCGACATTCCCGAATGCGGGCTGGTCGCGATCCTCGACGCCGACAAAGAGGGGTTCCTGCGCAGCGAAACGTCGCTGGTGCAGACGATCGGCCGCGCCGCGCGCAACGTCGACGGCCGCGTCATCCTCTACGCCGACCGCATCACTGGCAGCATGGAGCGCGCGATGCGCGAAACCGACCGCCGCCGCGAAAAACAGCGCGCCTACAATGAAGAACATGGCATCACCCCGACGACGATCAAGCGCAACATCGGCGACATCATCGCGCATGTCGCGTCGAAAGACGGCGTCGTCATCGACATCGGCGAGGACAAGCCCGCGCACATGGTCGGGCATAATCTGCGGGCGTATATCCAGGAGCTGGAGAAGCGCATGCGCGATGCCGCGGCGGATCTTGAGTTCGAGGAAGCCGGACGGTTGCGCGACGAGATCCGCACGCTGGAAGCCGACGAGCTGGGATTGCCCGCGAGCGAACAGGTCGCGCCGCGTGTGGGGCGGAGCAACGAGGGCAAGCCCGGAACGCGCAAAGGGCGGTTCGGGAAGCAGAGCAAGACGAAGTGGGGGCGGTAGCGAGTTATTGACGCGTCAGAATAGCAAACTATAGTCACTTTTAGTTGCTGAAGGCGACGAAAATGACACGCCTGCGCTATCAAATCGACGTTGATCTCGATGTTTTCAAAGCTTTAACCGCACAAATCCAGGCGGAAGGGCAAGTTCATAACGACGTTCTGCGCGACGTGTTAAACCTAGATTCTCCCGTTGAGTCGGAGATACCTGACACCCCTATCTCTTTTTTATCACACGCAATTTCGAGCTCAATGTACGCTGGTCAGTTCTATTCGCGCGGCTTAACGCTTCCCAACGGAACAGAGCTTAGAGCACGCTATAAGCGTCAGCAATACTCGGCTCAGATCGCCGATGGGAAGTGGTTCAATCTCGATGGTCTAGAGTTCACTAGCCCTTCCGCTGCGGCGTCCGCCATTACGGGAACCACTGTTAACGGTTGGCGATTCTGGGAAGCAAAACGCCCCGGCGATCGTGGATGGCGACGCTTAGACATCTTGAACGCAAAGTGATGGTTAAATCCGCCAAACTCTACGCTCAACTGCTTTAGTCAGCGAACCGCTCGACCAGCTTCCGCGACTTCGAAGCGTTGCTCGTAGCTTTCGGTTTCGAAAATGTCCGCACAACTGGCAGCCACCGCCAATATGTTCAGCCGGCGATTCCCCGCCCCTTCCCCGTCCAACCGGACGGCAAGTATGCCAAGCGCTACCAGGTCCGTGAACTGCTTGAACTTGTCGAGCAATATGGCCTAAAAATCGGCGAGTGAACGAACCGCATTATCATATCAATCTCTTCTGGTCTGCTGACGATAACTGCTGGATTGCAGATGTTCCTGACCTGCGCCCCTGTTCGGCGCATGGCGACACGCGCGAGGCGGCCATTGCCAACGTGCAGGATGCGATCGACGGTTGGCTGGAAGTGGCGCGCGAAAAGGACTTCGACATTTTGCCGCCTCGGTATCGCCCGGCGATCTACGCGGCGGCCTGAGTACGGGCCACGTCTCGTTCGCGCCGAAAAACGCCCATAACAGGCCATACTTCAGCGAAATCCGAGGCTGAGTGGAAGGCAAAGGCGGCGCGTGTCTTGCGCCATAGCGCCAAACAGACGCTTCAGGCGAACCCCGACGATATGACGCTTTCCGGCAAACGCTGGGACGCGATCAATCCTTGTTCAGCGCCAAATGACGGAAAACATTGGTTCGGCAAAGCCGACCCGCGTCTGCTTTGCAAACAGGGCGCGCCGTTACCCCTTCGACGAAACCCAGCCTGTTACCGACAAGTAGCCTTGCCCCCTCCCCATGTGCTGCATAGGGTTCGCGCTCAATCGGGGAGAAAATGCTGATGAAATCGGGTCTTTCGCTTATCGCGCTGGCGCTTGCCTTCGCCGCGCCTTCGGTTCTCTACGCGCAGGACAAACCTGCTGATAAGCCCCAGGCCGAAAAGCCCGCCGATTATGAACCGCAGGTCCGCACCACCAAGCTTTCCGGCACCTTCGGCGGCCAGCGGATCAACTATGCCGCGACGATCGGTGAGACGATCATCAAGAACAAGGAAGGCGTGGCGGAGGTTGCGGTCGTCACCACATCCTATGTCAAGGAACCGCGCGATCCCAGCCGCCCGGTGACCTTCCTGTTCAACGGCGGCCCCGGGTCGGGCACCGTCTGGCTGATGATGGGGGCGTTCGGGCCGAAGCGAGTCGCGATTCCGGGTACCGGGGTCGACGACGGCGCCCCGCCCTACCCCATCGTCGACAATCCCGACGCGTTGATGGATGTCACCGATGTGGTGTTCATCGACCCGCCGGGCACCGGTTTCTCGCACCTGATCGGCAAGGCCGACCCCAAGGATTATTATGGGGTCACGCAGGACGCGAAACTGGTGGCCGAAGTGATCCGCCGCTGGCTGAACGACAATGGCCGCTGGAACAGCCCCAAATATCTGGGCGGCGAAAGCTATGGCACGACGCGCTCGGCCGCCGTCGCCAACCAGTTGATGAACGCGACGTACAACGACGTCGCGCTCAATGGCATCATCCTGATTTCGACCGTGCTCGATTTTGCGGCGGGGTCGGACACCGCGGGCAACGAGCTGTCGTTCATTACCAACCTGCCCTCGATGGCGGTCACTGCGCTGTATCATGGCAAGGCGACTGGCGCCTCGCCCGAAGCCTTTGCCGAAGAAGCGCGGCAATGGGCGATCGGCCCCTATGCGTCGGCGCTGCTGAAAGGGCAGAAATTGCAGGGCGAGGAACGCGCCGCGATCCGCCGCGACCTGGCGCGCTTCACCGGCCTGTCCGAAACCTATCTCGACAGCGCCGACCTGCGCGTCACCCCCAGCCGCTTCTATAAGGAACTGCTGCGCGACCGCGGGCTGACCGTTGGCCGTCTCGACAGCCGCTATACGGGCAAGGATTATGACAGCGCGGGCGAGGAGCCCGACAACGACCCCAGCTTCTATGGCATCGACGCCAGCTATACCGCGGCGATCAACAGCTGGAGCCGCGACGGGCTGGGGTTCAAGACCGACCGCGAATATCAGTCGATCGGCGGGATCGGCGGGCAATGGGACTGGCGCATCGGCGGGCGCGACACCAACGCGTATCTGAACGTCGCACCCTATATCGGACAGGCGCTGCGCGAAAATTCGGGGCTGAAAGTGCTCGTCGCGCAGGGCTATTATGATTTCGCGACGCCGTTCTTCGCCGCCGAATATGCGCTGTCACGCACCGGTATCCCGCAGGACCGGATCAGCTACACCTATTATGGCGCGGGCCACATGATGTATATCCGCGACGAGGATCGCAGCAGATTGTCGGCGGATATTCGCGCGTTTATTCGGGCGCGGTAACGGACAGGGGCGCCTTGGCGGCGCCCCTTTTCGGTTCAGCGCAGCACGCCTTTTGCCTTCATCGCGCGGGCATAAAAGAGCAGCGCAAGCATGATCGCCCATATCGTGAGCGTCACATACAGCGCGACATTCTGGAACAGCTCTCTGGTGGTCTCGCCTTGCAGGACATGCTGATACAGCGTCGATCCAGCAAGCCCGACGATCGACAGAATGAACGCGGTAACGGCGAGGCGCGACCGCATCAGCAACAACAGCGATCCGATAAAAGCGCCGAAGCCGCCGAGCGCCCAAAAAGCATCGGCCCACAGCGGCGCCCCAAGGATGAAGCTGCGCTGCGCCGCGGTCAACGGCGACAGCCAGAATTCATTCTGCATGTTGGTCAATGTGAAGTCAGCGACCGGAAACGCATTGATCAGCAAGGATACGACCCCGACCACCCAAAGGTGCCACGGCGTTTTCACGACATCAGTCATATTTGTCTCCCTCCCCAGAAAGATGGCGCGAGGCTAACATTTTTTCCTGATGCAATCAATGTAGTGATATATATTAATAATACAGTTGAGATCGATGGCTTGGCAAAGTCGAGGGAAGCCGCGATAGCCGCAGTATGTGCGTCGTCGCCCTTGCCTGGCAGGTTCATGCCAACTGGCCGCTGATCCTGATCGGCAACCGTGACGAGTATCATGCGCGGCCCGCCGCGCCGCTTGCTGCTTGGGACGATGGCAGCGGCATCGTCGCGGGGCGCGATCTGTTGGCGGGTGGCACCTGGCTGGGCGTGAATCCGGCGAGCGGGCGGATCGTTGTTGTGACGAATGTGCGCGGCTCCCTGCCCGATCCGGTCAAGGAATCGCGCGGCGCGCTGGTGGTCGATTTGCTGCGCGGTGACGGACGGTTTGCCGATCCGGCAGAGGGTGATCTCGATAGCTTTAACGCGTTCAATCTGTTTGCGATGGACGATGGCAACGCGCGGCTGCTGACCAATCGCCCGCAATCCCAAATCTTGACGCTGGGCGCCGGAGTTCATGCGCTCGCCAACGAGCCGGTCGACAGCCCCTGCCTGCGCGCCGAGCGCCTGCAAGCGGCGCTGTCGGCGGTGGTCGATGCGCGCACCGACCCCGAGGGCCTGCTCGATACGCTGACAGCCGAGGGGGATCCGGCGCTCTTTCTGCGCGGTGACGTCTACGGCACGCGCGCCTCGACGCTAGTTGCGGTGGCAGCGGACGGCACCGCGAATATGATCGAGCGTCGATACGAAGCGGGCGGCCATCCCATCGGAACGACCGCCCTGCAATTTCGTCTCGGCTAAGCCGGACGCACCTATTTCGGCGCGATGACCATCAGCATCTGGCGGCCTTCAGTTCGCGGATGCGCCTCGACCTTCGCGATTTCCGATGTCAGTTCGGCGACGCGCTGCAGCACGTTCAAGCCAAGCTGGGTGTGGCTCATTTCGCGGCCGCGGAAACGCATGGTCATCTTGACCTTGTCGCCTTCGCCCAAAAAGTCGAAAACCTTGCGCATCTTCACATCGAAATCATGA